>Ga0316604_10001655_pt1 | contig 18966 bp, 16 predicted proteins | sample OWC_soil_day20_C_FD_207650 | JGI IMG/M metagenome (GOLD analysis project Ga0316604, IMG submission 207650) | Wetland soil microbial communities from Old Woman Creek delta, Ohio, United States - OWC_soil_day20_CT | ecosystem: Environmental > Terrestrial > Soil > Wetlands | place: USA: Ohio... | reverse complement strand
CAGGTGATAATAGGGAGAATTGAACCAATCTTTGAACCACTGTTTTTGTACTTCCACGTCCGTATCGTTATATGCTTCTAGTATCATAATTGGGAGTGCAAGATACTAAATATCCGGTTGGAGTTTGTGAAAGCAAACTCCAACCGGTTAAATACAGAGGGGGGAGGACCTTATCATCCCCATCTGGTGCTATTTAGCGTTTGGTTTCTTATTATTAAACATCAGATACCTCGTACTCTCATACATCGCCTTCACCAGCCTGTCCAGTCCCTTTGCCGTATCCGGCAGCTCCTTTACCACATTCTTCATGGGATCTTTGGATTTCAGGTCATATAGCGCCGGTTCCCCGGTCTTCATATTTATCTCGTACTGGTATTGATTCCCGATCACTGCCATATGCGTCATCAGGTTCTTGGCATATACACTGAGCGTATACCTGGTTTTAATGGTAGAATCCAGCATATCCCTACCCATCGTGTAGTTCTTCACTGGCATACCTACCAGCTTCGCCATAGTTGGATATACATCTACAAGGCTTACCGGGTAATTGATCTTCGCAGGTTTTATCGTACCCGGTGCATATATAAAGCAGGTGGCATGTACCCCACCGCTACCCAGTTCATATTCCGGTACCGGCATGAAGTGGTAAGGATTGAGGCTACAGTTATGGTCGCCGAACATGATAAAGATGGTATTGTCCAGGTAACCGTTTTTGCGCGCCTGATCTATCAGGTGGCCTACGTTGTAATCTTCATAACGGAGGGCATTGAACTGATCGATGGATACAAAACCAGCTTCTTTGAACTTTGCCATGTCGATATCCTTCTCTGTTACCTTTTTAAATCCGCCACCACCAGAAGTAGTGGTGTATGGAGGGTGATTATCAGCCAGTTGCAGAAATGCGATGAACGGCTGCTTTCTGTTATTGGCATCTTTGAACAACTTATCGGCCTCATTTACCAGGTCATAGTCAGCAATTCCCCACACATCAGCCTTGGGTGCACTGTACATCCCTTCTTCATATACTTTTACTCCTGCCACATTGTTGGTAAACACAGCTCGTATATTTGCCCAGTTGGTATTTCCTCCCAGCAGATAGTATTTTTCATACCCCTTGAACTGGTCCATAATCACCCGCTGGTCTACCATCCGGGGATGGCGGCTGGCAGTTTGGGTGACTGTCACATCCGGTACACCAGTTGTCACCCCATACACAGTACGGGCGGTGCTGATAGCTGGTACATAGAAATGATTGAAGAGGATACCACTGTCTGCCAGGGCCTTCATATTTGGTGTAGCCTGCATCGGGTTGCCACACATACTGGTGATACAAGCCCCTGTTGATTCCAGCATAACCAGTACCACATTCATTTTCTTCTTCTCGTCCGATCCGGGAATTTCCCGCTCAAAGTTCAGGTTATCCACATCCGGGTGGTCAATACCCAGGTAATCTACAATAGTCGGGTATAATTCCTTCGTTTTTTTCTCGTCAAAAGTGTCGGCCTGTACACTCAGGTTCGATAAATAGTATAAAACCGGGTTCAATCCTAAGCTGGTAATACCATTATCCCTGCTAAACATAGCCTGGCTCCAGCGCAATGGGAAGTAAGCCACATTGCCATAAATGCCGGCGGCAAATAACAGAATGATACTCACTGTCCAGCTGGTATAACGGCCTGCCTTCAGGTAAACCGGCGCTTCTTTGCTGAATCGGCGGTACAGCCCCTTGTACTGACGGCCCATGAGCCACATAAAGAGGCAAACGGCGATCACGACCCTTACAATAGGATAAGTTTCCCACAGCATGGTCGCATTATCCCCCCTCTCCCCGTCAGACAGGAAGCGCGTTACCGATGGTTCTATTCTCAGACCGAGATAGGCATAATGCCCCAGGTCAAAGATGTACATCCATACCAGGACGAAATAGATAATAAAAAGATAGATAAACGTGAATCTCCTTATCCAGGTCTTTGTAAAAAAGGAATTCCGGGAGATAAGGGCAATGATCAACAACGGCACCATGACATAGAGTGTCAGGCGAATGTCGAAGCGCAAACCAAAATTCCAGGCTTTAGCAATGGCTCCATTATCGTGAACGGTTGATTTAAAGAAGAAAAAATAAAATATCAACCGAAACAGCAATGTGAAAAGGTAGAGGAATATGGCCTGAACAATCACAAATCGAATATACTTAGGTATATTCTTCCAAAATGATTTCATGTAATGTGGTGCATTTTAGTACTTGAGAATGCATAAATTATTAACAATAATTTAAACAGGGGGCAAATATACCAAATTCCGAATGTGAAGATCGAAGGATAAGTTTAAAATCCCATTAAAAGGTAGTAACCAATTATATAAGTATTAAAACTTGCTGAGCATGCTAAATGGGCACAAATTGATGAAATTTTACCTTATATATATAATATATAGTAACGAAAAGAGAGAATTCAGCCATCTGATGGATATAATTTTTGTACACTTTAAAAAAATTGCTTGTATATACGCAAAGGGTTGGAAATATGGAATTTGTCATTTGAGAATTGGAACTTTATCTTTGCCCTTCTCTAATTAAATTGAAATTCGTGGCACTGATCAAATCGATTTCTGGTATTCGCGGAACCATCGGAGGAAAACCCGGCGAAGGGCTTTCTCCTCTTGATGTGGTAAAATTTACAGCAGCATTCGGGACCTGGCTCACACAACAATCTGACAACAAAAAGGTAGTTATTGGCCGTGACGGACGTATTTCCGGTGAAATGGTCAAGCAACTGGTTGTTGCCACCCTGAATGGTTTGGGACTGGACGTGGTAGACCTCGACCTTTCCACTACCCCTACGGTAGAAATTGCGGTAAAAATGGAAAATGCTGCCGGAGGTATCATCCTGACTGCCAGCCATAATCCAAAGGAATGGAACGCACTAAAGCTATTGAACGGCGATGGCGAATTCATTTCCGGCGAGGATGGTGCAGTCGTACTGGACCTTGCAGCCCGCGAAGACTTTACCTTTGCTGATGTCAACAAGCTGGGGACTTATGAAAGGAACGATACCTATATGCAGAAGCATATAGATATGGTCCTGAATTACCCGCTGGTAGACGTTGCGGCTATCAAAGCGCGCAACTTTAAAGTAGTGGTGGATGCGGTAAACTCTACTGGTGCTACCTTCATTCCGGCTTTGCTGAAAGCGCTGGGTGTGGAGGATGTAACAGTACTGTTTGGTGAAGTGAATGGCCGGTTCAGTCACAATCCCGAGCCTCTGCCGGAGAACCTGACTGCGCTGAGCAACGAAGTAAACAAGTCACAGGCAGATCTGGGTATCGCCGTAGATCCGGATGTGGATCGTCTTTGCTTTGTTTGCGAAGATGGCAGCATGTTCGGTGAAGAGTATACCCTGGTTGCGGTTGCTGACTATATCCTGAAGCACCGGAAAGGTAATACCGTTTCCAACCTGTCTTCTACTCAGGCACTGAAAGATGTGACCCTGAAAGCTGGTGGGGAGTATCACCCTTCAGCTGTAGGCGAGGTGAACGTGGTAAGGAAGATGAAGGAAGTAAATGCTGTGATCGGTGGTGAAGGTAACGGTGGTATCATCGTTCCGGACCTGCACTATGGTCGGGATGCGCTGATCGGTATTGGTTTGTTCCTGAGCCATGTGGCACATACAAAGAAGAACCTGAAGGCCATCAGAAACAGCTATCCTGATTACTTCATTTCAAAGAATAAGATCGAGCTGGATAAGGGTGTGGATGTGAAGACGATTTTTGAAAAGATCAAGGGTAAGTATAAGAACCAGCCGGTGAATACCGAAGATGGTCTGAAGATTGAGTTCGACAAGGATTGGGTTCACCTGAGAACTTCCAATACTGAGCCAATCATCAGGATTTACTCTGAAAGTCAGAATGAAACGACTGCAGATAACATCGCTAAAAGAATAATGCAGGATATCAGAGAATTCATGCATTGAAAATAGCGACGCAGGCAATCGCCAGCCGAAAAAAACGCTTTTGCCTACGCGGCAAAAGCGTTTTTTTTGGTGGGTATGCGCCAAAGAAATCGGTGCTGTTTTATTAAAAAAAGTTGGACATTTGTACCCGCCAATGGCGTTTTATCAGATCAAAAACCACCTAACCACCTTGAACAGAATTTATTTTGACAACGCAGCGACCACGCCGCTTGACCAGGATGTGCTGGATGTGATGCTGCCTTTCATGACGGAAAAGTTTGGAAATCCTTCTTCCATCTATTCCTATGGCCGGGAGTCACGCCTCGCCATTGAGAATGCGCGCAAGTCAGTAGCCAAAATACTGAATGCCCATCCGGGAGAGATCTTCTTTACTTCAGGCGGTACGGAATCCAGCAATACCGCTATCAGCGCTGCCATCCATAACCTCGGCTGCCGACATATCATCAGTTCTGAGATCGAACACCATGCCACCCTCCACTCTGTAGAGCACCTGCATGTACGTGACAATATCAAACTGAGCTATGTAAAGCTGCTGCCAAATGGACATGTAGACATGAACCACCTGCGTGAACTCCTCTCTACCTCCAAAGAGCGCTGCCTGGTCACACTCATGCATGCGAACAACGAGATCGGCAACCTGCTGGATATGCATGCTGTTGGTAACCTCTGCAAAGAGTTTGACGCCATCTTCCACTCAGATACAGTACAGACAGTGGGTCACTACCCTTTTGACCTGCGCAATACCCCTGTTCACTTTATCAATGGTGCAGGACATAAGTTCCATGGCCCTAAAGGCGTGGGTATCCTATATATAAACGAGAATGTGAAGATCACCCCGTTCATACAGGGTGGTTCACAGGAAAGGAATATGCGCGCCGGTACAGAAAATCTGTATGGTATAGTAGGTTTTGCCAGGGCATTGGAATTGGCTACTGCTCATCATGAAGAACATAAAGAGTATATCAACGGATTGCGTATGTATATGGCTGAGAAGCTGAAAACAGAGATTCCAGGTGTAGACTTCAATGGAGATCTGTATGGCCGTAGCCTGTATACAGTGTTAAATGTAAGCTTCCCTAAAACGGAGAAGAGTGAGATGCTGCTGTTCAACCTGGATATAAATGGTATTTGTGCTTCTGGTGGTAGTGCGTGTACATCCGGTGCGGATGCAGGTTCTCATGTGATCCGTGCCATTAGCAGCAACCCAAATATGATTGCAGTAAGGTTCTCCTTTAGTAAGCACAATACAAAGGAGGAAGTAGACCGGGTAGTAGCGAAACTGAAAGAAATCATCTAAATAAATCCAAAAAGCTTTTGCCTTCGGAAAGCTTTTTAGGGGTCTAAATAAAAATGGCCTTTGCTACCGCAAAGGCCATTTTTATTTAGCTATTTCTATTTATCACATCATAAAACTTCTCTCTATACCCATCACTGATCGGAATACTCTGATTCGCGATCATTACCGTATTCTTCTCCACAGAGTTAATCTTATTTAAAGACACCACATAAGAGCGGTGTACCCTGATAAACTTGTCCGATGGCAATCTTGTCTCAAACGACTTTAAACTACGTAAAGTCAATACTGGTTGAAAAGGTGTATAAATCTTCGTATAATCTTTCAGTGCTTCTATGAAGAGAATATCTTCCAGGTTGATCTTAATGATCTTGTACTCTGTCTTAATGAAGATATAATCACTCACATGATTGTTATTGTTATCATTATTCTTTTGCTGCGACATCGTCTGCAGTTCCAGTGCCTTGGTAGCTGCCCTGAGGAATCGCTCAAATGGTACCGGCTTTAACAGGTAATCCACGACTTCCAGATCAAAGCCTTCCAGCGCATATTCTCCATACGCCGTTGTAAACACCACCATAGGCGGATACTTCAACGACTTCATGAATTGTATACCCGTAATGTCAGGCATTTTAATATCCAGGAACAACAGGTCTACCCGATCCTCCTGTAAAAAGCGCAATGCTTCTGCAGCATTTTCAAATGTACCCACCAGCTGAAGAAAGGGTATTTTCTTCGCAAAGTCTGTAATAATTTCCAATGCCAGTGGTTCATCATCCACCGCTATACACCTGATCATTTTTCAGCTCGATTTTAAGATCAACAATAAATTGGTTTTCAGCTTCTGTTATTTCAAGCTCGTGGTCTTCAGTATAGAGTAATTCCAATCTCTTTTTTACATTTTGTAAACCAATCCCCCCTTTTTCGGCCATCCGCTGTCTGAAAACAGCATTTTCCACCACCAGTCGTACCTGATTTCTTTCAATCGCCACCGCAATGGCAATAAAAGAAGGCTCCGCATAACTGATACCGTGCTTAAATGCATTCTCTACGAATGGGACCAGGAGCATGGGTTCAATACGTAATCCTGCCGGATTGCCCTGTACTGCATAATCCACGACGATATCCTCTGGCAGCCTAAGTCTCTGAATATCAATATAATCTTCCAGATATTGCAGTTCCTGTTGTAGCTGTACCTTGTCCTCATTTGACTCATAAATCATGTACCGCAGGATGGTCGAGAGCTTAATAATAGCATGCTCAGTCTGTGCAGAATGTTTATGTGCCAGTGAGTAGATAGTGTTTAGACAGTTAAAAAGGAAGTGAGGATTAATCTGAGACTTTAAAAATTTTAATTCGGCGTTTAAATTCTCCAGTTTAAGGGCTTCACGCTGCTGTTCAGACTTAAACCACTCCTGGCCAATCTTGATAAAACCACTCATAAACAACATGAGCAGGGCAGCAAAAACCGTCTTTCGCAGTATTTCTGGAAACAAAATATCGTCCAGAAAGGTTGGGATCTTTCCATTTACCGACCCGTCGTCAAATGCCAGCGGGGGTCTTTCCCGGAAATCTACTCCTCCATGTGGCCGGTCATGATAATAATGGTACATGGGCGGTGGCATAAGCCCCTCCTGCCCCGACTGGTGTAAGGCGGCGTCTTCTTTCGCATACACTTTCCAGAACACATATTCGGAAACTGCCTGCTGCATAATCACAAAAACCAGTACCATGACCACAAAGGACAGGTAATAGACAATTTTCTTGATGGTAAAAAAGCGGGGAATAAGGAAGTAAAAATTGAGGTAAAACACCCCTATCAGAAAGAGGTTATCCACAATTTCACGTACAAAGAACCAAGGATGCTGAATCCTGATCCTATAGATAAAAAAGGGAAAGAACAGGAAACAGGTCCATACTGCAATATGTAAACCAATATTGAATAGTCTGTTCCTATAGAGTTGTTTTAAATTTATCATGTGCCAAAAAGCACGATAAACATACACTCAATTCCTGTAAAATCTGCTAAGTGTGCTGAAAAGAATCGTTAAAATTTGGGGTATAGGAATGTCCATGTGGCCAGATACAGTACTGCGGCCAGTATTAATATAAGTTTCCATATGTCTGCAAAACTGCTCTTAGCGCTCAGTTTGCTCATTATTTTAAAGAAAACCGACCTGCGGGACAAGCCGGTTTTCCTCAAAGGTGATTATTTCACACCTGCAATATGCATGTCCAGCAGTTCCTGACGGGTAATGTCCGGGAAACCTGTATGCTGGGTTCTCATTTTCTGAGCCATATTCTCTCCTACCTTCAGGGCGTCCTCTTTAGTCGCAAATGGTATACGACCCAGTATCACAGGAATGAACTCCTGGTGAATCCGGGTCTTGGGTCCGATTTTAATATCGAAGCCCCAGCCACCACCTTCTGGTTGAAAAGGCACTACCGTAATGTCCTGTTCGGACGTTACGGTAGCGTTTATAGTATCTCTGCTTTTCAGTTTGTTATCGCCGGAATGGCCTTTGTTCTCCTGACAGGCAACAACCCCAGTAGCCATTAAAGCTACGAGTGCTAATTGCTTAGTTGTCATTCGTATCGTTTTCTGCGGTTGGATCAAATACGCGGAGATCATCCAGACCAGAAGAACCGTTCAAACCAGTAGCAATATAACCGTTACCTTTTACAGTGAAACCTACTGCACCGGTACGGCTGGTACCATCAAATGCAGTTTTCTCGTCCCAACGGTCAGTAACCGGATTGTATTCCCATGTGTTCAGAACAGACCCTGTAGCTAAATAAGCTTTGTTGTTGATGGTGAAAGCAACTGCCTGTGTACGTGCGATGGTTGTATAATCATCATCGTAAGAATAGTCGGTCGCGTTTCTGATCTGGCTCTTTTCTCTCCACTCATCCTTGCTTCTGTCATATACATACATGTAGTAAGCACTGCTACCAGAAGAACCGGTACCGGATACTACGTATGCACTGTCTTTGATTACGAAAGAAACGGCGTTCTTTCTTTTATCCTTCAGAGAAGTGATTGCATCCCATGTGTCGTTGATTGGGTCATATCTGTAGAAGTCGCTCAGGATAGTGCTGGAAGAACCAGTAGTACCTGTACCAACATAACCGGAATCACCAATTGCGAAACCTACTGCATAGTAGCGGGCAACGCCTGGGAAGCTTGCTTTTGAACTCCAGGAGTTTGCAGTTGGATCATATGACCAGGTATCATTCAGAGAGTTAAATGAGCTGTCGCAACCAGTTACCACATATCCTTTACCAGCAACCGCGAATGCAGAAGCACCAGTACGGCCCAGGTTTTTGAAAGGATCGGTAGGATCCTGCATAGATGCAATTACTGACCAGTTGTCTTTACTAGGATCATATTTATAGAATGTACTTAATCTCGCACCTTTGTTGGGTCCTCCATAACCAGTTCCTACATACGCTGTATCTCCGATCACGAAAGCCACAGCTTCATACCTTGCATCACCTGCATAGTCAGCTCTTTTAATCCAGTTACCCAGCTTTGTGGAGTCATCGCTCGATGAACAGGAGGCTAACATCAAGACGGCTGCTAAACCCAGAAAACATACATTTAAATAGCGCATAGATAATTTTTACTTTATTAATAGCTGCCAAAATTATCTGCCTTTGTTTTGGCGTAATCGGAAAATAGACTATTCAGGTATTTTTGCCAGACGAATCCAGATATTTTATCTACCAACAGGATTTTTAGCTTACCTAAAGGGCTACTACCCCAGCAGTAATATAGAGACCTTCATCGAGCATTCGTCGATAAAATATGCCAATTGGCATATTAAATAACCGGGAAGTTGGCCGTCTGTCTAAAATTGCGCTCCATGAATAAAAATATCCGTGCCAAAATGGCTTATAAATACCTGGTTTGTGCAATATTAGTGGCAGGCGCTGCAGCTTGCGACAAGGAAGGCTTTAATTATAGTAATGAAGTTGAAACTAGTGGTACCGAGTACCTGGTAACGGATTCTATTACAATGAATGTAAGCACTGCTTACATTGACTCCATTCCTACTTCCGATCAGAGCGTAGCCCTCGTAGGCACCGCTGTTGATCCTTACTTCGGTACCATCTCTTCCAGCACTTATTTCAAGGTGAAGGCGCTGAGCACCTCCACCTCCCTTGAAGATCTGGCTGTGTATGACTCCCTGGTACTCGTTATCCATCCTAAGACTTATTATTATGGAGATACCACCAAGTCTCAGCACTTTGAGGTTTACAAAGTGACGCAGACCATCCAGAAAACAACTGGTACTTCCTATTACTATAGTGGTATGTCATTTACCACCGACCCGTCACCTATCGGTTCCCTGCAGATCTCACACATCCGTCCAACCCTGGATAGCGTGTACGGTATCAAAATCGATGATGCCATCGGTGAGGACTTCTTCAACAAGGTAAACTACAAGCTGCCTGCTATCACAAGCCAGGATCAGTTCACCCAGTGGTTCCCGGGCTTATGCATCAGACCAGGTGCTAACAGCCAGTTAATTACACCGCTGAGAGCTGATGACTCCCTGTCTCTCCGCTTATATTATCACGTGAATTCTTCTTCTTATGAGTGGAAATCTGTGGATTTTGCCATGTATGATGCAACTTCCCAGTTCAATCACGTAGACTTTACCCGTCCTGTAGGTTCACCACTGGCAAATCTGACACCTAACTCAGAACTGAGCACAAACAAATTGCTGGCTGAGAATGCTGATAACCTTACTTATGTGCAGCCACTGACCAACCTGGTAACAAGAATTGACTTCCCTTATCTGAGACAATTCTCCCAGACGGCCAAATTCTATAAGATCATGCGGGCTACACTGACGGTGAAACCTTACATAGATACTTATGTATATCCGTACGAACTGCCGTCTAAACTGACGCTGGTAAGACTGAACAGTGGTAACGCAGTATCAGACTCCGTTACCAACCCAAGTACCGGTGCTGTACAAACAGGCAGCCTGGTCACCGATTATGTATATAACCTTGGCACTGAATATACTTACGATGTAACCAACTATGTGATTAACGAGATTTCCAGCACTGACAATACAACCAGGGCTTTGGGTCTCATGACGCCAGGTGCTACCGGCCTCACTCACTTCGATCGTCTTGTACTAGGCGGACCTTACAATAAGTCCAACCCGATCGAGTTGAAGGTATATTATCTGCTGTATAATTAATGCAAGCTAGAACAGACTACATGAAGCGAATAAAATATACAACAGGCTTATGCGGCTTAATGATGCTCTTGATGGGATCAAAGGCACTGGCACAGCATGGCATTAATTCCCTTTACTCGGCATACGCCATTGGCGATCTGGAAGAAAGGGACTATAGCCGAAATTTTGGTGTAGGTAGCAGTGGTGTTGCCCGCCGCTCAGATTATTTTCTGAACGAGCTGAACCCCGCCTCCTATTCCGCTATCCCACGGCAGCATTTTATGTTCGACGTGTCCCTCAGGGGTCAGATCGTTGGTTATAAAAACAGCAGCAGTCTGAACCAGACTGCCGGAGACCTCTCTGTAAGACGCCTTGCTATTGGCTTCAAAGCGAACAATCGCTGGGGTATTAGCGCAGGTTTCTCTCCTTACAGCTCTGTGAATTATAAGTTAATCTCCACCACTTATATAGATAACACTGCTCAAACCACTACTACGACTGGCGATGGAGGTCTCAATAAAGGATACATCACCAACTCAGTAAGGCTGAACAAGAACTTCTCTGTTGGTGTAGCTACAAATTTCCTTTTTGGACCTATCAATACCGTTGAAAACGTAGGAGGCGATACTGTCTCTACCAAGCTGCAACGCTACGCTTTCAACGTGAACCTCAATACTGGTATACAATATGCCGGTAAGATCGGTACCAAATGGGTAATTGGTTTAGGGGCTACTTACCGCTTCAAGACCAATATGAACTTCGATAAGAAGCTCATTATACAGAACAGCAGCGAAACCACTGTTTACTCATATGATCTGGCTAAGGAAAAATACACCTTACCGGAAATGTATACAGGCGGTATCTCCCTCACCAATGGTACAGTTACCTGGCTGGCTGACTGGAAACACCAGAAATGGAGTCAGTACGGACAGAAAGGTACACACTACCAGCTGGTAGATGCAGACCGCTACTCTACCGGTCTGGAATATTCTTTCAGACGTACTTATGGTGATTTGCGTGTAGAAGGTATCGTGGTGCAGGCTGGTTTTGCATATAATAATTCTTACCTGCAGGTGTATGGTGAGCAGTTGAAAGATGTATCAGGTACTGCGGGCATCTCCATCCCTAGTAAAAGTGGTTCTATCCGCTACTACATTGGTCTGGAAGCCGGACAACGTGGATCTTATAACAGTGGGTTGATTAAGGAAACGTATTTGAATGCGGTATTCCACTTCTCACTGAGAGATATCTGGTTCATCCGCAGAACTTACGATTGATCGCAAGACAGATGGTTTAATATTATTGAGGTCGTTCCCTACGGGAACGACCTTTTTTCATTTATCATGCAGGAAATCCTGGAACCATAACCCCGAGTCTTTCAGGGTGCGCACCTGTGTATCGAGATCTACATGCGCCAATCCAAAACGGGCGCGGTACCCTTCCGCCCACTCAAAGTTGTCTGTTAGCGTCCACACAAAGTAGCCATCCAATGGCACTCCTTCGTTCTTTGCCTTCAGAATCGCTTCCAGGTAGGTGATAAAGTAGTTAATCCTGTCTGTGTCGTGAATACGCCCCTCTGTCAATACATCGTTGAAAGCCGCCCCGTTTTCAGTAACAATCAGCCTGGGGATATTCGGATAGGCAGCAAACTGTTTCAGGATATTATATATCCCTTCTCCACTAATCTCCCACCCCATTGCAGTCACCGGTACCTTGCGGTAACGTGGCTTTACTTCCGATACGCCAACGATAGGCATAAACGGATTCCGGCGGATCACCAGCGGGAAATAATTCTGTACCCCTATAAAGTCGTAGTCGAAGGACAGGTTATCGCGATCCCGCCAGAGGGCATAGCGGCGCTCTATTTTGCCCAGTAAGGGGAAATCAGCTACAGGATAGCCCATACCCAGGATAGGCTCCAGAAAGATCCGGTTGAATAGCGCATCTGCCTTGCGGGCCGCCTGGATATCTGCCTGACTTTGGGTATTGGGTAAAATATAAGAGCAGGACAATGCAATCCCGATATTTGCACCTTTTACCAACTCACGGATCACCTTGGCGCCGGCGGCCTGTGCCAGTAAAGCATGGTGCACTGCCGGGAAGAAATAAGATAATCCAAATTTACCCGGAGCGTGTACTCCTAACATATAGCCCAGCGATGTAAAACCAAACGGCTCATTCATCACCACCCAGTTTTTCACTTTATCTCCGTAAGCTTCTACACAGATCCGCACATATTCTTCAAAGGCGAAGATGATACCTCTGTGGCACCAGCCTCCTTTATGCTCTAATGCCAGCGGCAGGTCCCAGTGATATAAAGTCACATAAGGAACCATGTCCAGTTCCAGGCAGGTATCTATAATGCGGTGATAAAAGTCAATGCCGGCAGGATTGATGGCCCCGGTACCATTAGGCAAAATACGTGGCCATGCTATAGAAAAACGGAATATTTTAAACCCCATAGATTTGGCGAGAAGAATATCATCCCGGTATCTGTTGTAGAAATCCGTTGTGACCTGTGCATGGGTGCCATCTTTGATCTTACCCTTGCGGGCTGTAAAATCATCCCAGATGGAAGCGCCTTTTCCGTCATGATCATGTGCACCTTCATTCTGAAATGCAGAAATAGTGATGCCCCAGAGGAAATGCGCTCCAAAATCGTGGCGGTGGAAGGGTGCTGAAAATTGTTCCATATGTTAAGCTGATGCAGTTTACAACAGTTTCGCAGAAGTAGCGATTATTTTAGTGTTAATTTTTCACCATATGTAATGTTTTCAGAAAAATAAAAATGATTGCGTCCTTGCTGCCGCAGGCTAATATTTCATGAAATAATTCCGAACTTGTGAGATATGTTTCGTTATATGCCACTCTACCTGCTGGCAGGAGCCATATCGCTCAATGCCTGCCAAAGCAGTGAAAAGAAGATACCCAGCAATGACAGTGTGCTGGCCACGACGGCGGATACCGCCAACCATATGATACTGATACCCGGCGGCACCTTTATAATGGGTGCTAACGATGCGGAAGCCCGTCAGGATGAGCAACCCAGGCACAGGGTCACTGTCGATAGCTTCAGGATAGATGAACATGAAGTGACCAATGCAGAGTTTGCCGCCTTTGTGAAAGCTACAGGATACGTCACTACAGCCGAAAAGCCTATTAGCAAAGAAGAGTTGATGCAACAATTGCCTCCCGGTTCACCAGAGCCTGACAGCAGCATGCTGTTACCAGGAGCACTGGTGTTCACACCTCCTGATCATGCTGTACCGCTGGACGATGTATCTCAATGGTGGACGTTTACACTGGGTGCCAGCTGGCAACATCCACAGGGTCCGGGCAGTGATATCAAAGGCAAGGAAAACCTGCCTGTGGTACAGGTGTCATGGGATGATGCACAGGCATATGCCCGCTGGGCAGGTAAGCGACTACCTACAGAAGCAGAATGGGAGTTTGCAGCAAGGGGTGGGTTGAATGATCAACCTTATTCATGGGGCAGCGATCCGATCACTTCCGGCAAACCAAAAGCCAATACATGGAGTGGCAATTTCCCTTATCAGAATACAGCAGTAGATGGGTTTACGGGATTGGCACCCGTGAGGTCCTTCCCTCCTAACGGCTACGGACTGTATGATATGGCGGGGAATGCATGGGAATGGGTAGCCGACTGGTATGATGTGGATTATTACAAACATGCCGATCATCTGCATAATCCGAAAGGGCCTGCAAAAGGGAATGATCCGGATGATCCTGCAGTGGCAAAACATACCATCAGAGGTGGTTCTTTTATGTGTACTGATCAGTATTGTTCAGGATATAGGGTCACAGCGAGAATGAAGTCATCGCCGGAGTCAGGGTTGGAGAATCTTGGTTTCAGGTGTGTAAGATAGAACGGGTTGATAAGAACCCAAAAAGAAGAGAGTGTATCAAAAATAAATAAACCTACTCAGAAGTCCTTAAAGGACTACCTATCTCCATTAGGTATCCGAATAAAACGAGGCCGTATCTTATTGCTGATACGGCCTCTTCTTTTTTTCTATGGATGCGCAGAATTTTGAAATTCTGCTTTTTTACCGTCTTTTGATTCGACTATTATTTTCTTCGCTTCCACTGTCACCACCTCTGCTTTAGGGAGTGTCGGGCCCTGGGGTCCGGTATAATCTTTTGTGTAAATAAAGATTAAGCCATTCTTCCGGCCATCTTCTCCATATTCAGCAGGTACACTGTCGCCTTTCCATACAGATACAGATTCAATATCGTTATTGTTATACCCTGATGCGACAGACATTCCCTTACCCTTGTATTCATTATTGATATAAACCAATGGCTCTCCTTGCGGATTAAGAGATCCCTTTCCAGTTATGGAACGCAGGATCACTACATGATTTGAATCTGGTACTGACGGAGGAGGTGGTGGTGGAGGAGGTGGTGGTGGCACCACAGGCTTTGGATCATCTGCTCTTATTGAAAATACTGCTGGTGCCGGCGGTGGCGGTGGAGGAGTCTTCGCTGACTTTGGCGACTTCGGTGCCGGTGGCGGTGGCGGAGGCGCTACATCCTCAACAATAACCTGATCTGCCTGTACTATGAATGGCTTCGGCGACTTTGGTGCCGGCGGTGGCGGTGGAGGCGGTACATCTTTAACAATAACCGGATCTTCCCGTACTATTGGTGCTTTAGGATCTGCCGGTGATGGGGTCACAGTCGTATCACCCCGCAGCGCTTTCTTTACAGTAACAGTGATAGCTGCCCGGGAATAATTCAGCGACACAAGCGCAATGATCATTAGGCTCCCCAGTACTAAGTACCTTACCAGATTATATTTTGATGACCGTTGTTTATTCATCATCATAATCCTTTGTTTTAAGTGTGAAAAATTGAAATTGTTTGCGATGGCCGTCGCATATGGGATCCCACTTACTTTTAAAAGACTGTATTGATAAACTTTAATATCTGTACCCTGCCGTAGCATGTACCTGTCGGTAATGAACTCCAGGTTTTCCCTGATGGCAGTGCTGATGAGCCATGCACCGGGGTTAAACCAGTAGAAGATCTTGTTCAGTTCTCCCAGCAATACATCCAGTGTATGCCATTGCCGCACATGGACCTGCTCGTGCCGCATAATGGCGGAGAGTTCTGCTGGACTGTGCATATCAGGGTTGATGTATATATTATGTAAGAATGAAAAAGGTTGTAATGATTTGTCAGTCACCCTTACCTGCTGGTCAAAAAGTTTATCCTTGCTGGTAGTTCTGTGCAGGGCCCAGAGAGAGCTGAGTTGCAGGAGCATTCTCAATGTCATGACGATCACGCCTGCCCAGAAGATATATATAAGCACCACATTGATCCAGGGGGTAGCCGGCTGGCGGAGGTCATTGAAGTCAATGACATAAGCGATGGCTGCCCCCGTCAGTGGACGATTGTGGCGGAAAATGGTTTCCGGGTTGATGAATGGGCAAACAGCGGCACAAATGATGGCCAGCAGAAGAAAGGCACGGTTTAAAGTATAGAATGTAAGGCGACGCAGACCAAAGCGGTAGGCCAGGTAGAATAACGTGAGGGCTATATTAGCCTTGAGCAGAAAGAGCAACATAATTATTGATTTTTCTCGATCATTTTTACTATTTCTTTGAGTTCTTCAGGGCTGATCTTTTTCTCTTTGGCGAAAAAGGTGACGAGGTTTTTATATGAGTTTTCAAAGTAGTCTTTGACAAACCCACTCATGAATTTTTGCTTATACTCGTTTTCCGGTATGATGGGTTGGTATTCATATACGTTACCAATCTTCCGGCTTTGTAAATAACCTTTCTTCTCCAGGTTTTTGACTGTAGATGCCAGGGTTGTATATGGTGGCTGTGGAGCCGGATGAGCTTCGAGGAAATCCTTCACAAATCCACCTGATATTTTCCAGATGGCAAGCATGGCATTTTCTTCTTGTTGAGTTAGTTTCTCCATAACTACGATTGTTTCGTAAATCTACGAAAGTTTCGTAAACCACCAAATTAATTTCCTAAAAACCGAAATGGTTCTGGTGGCTTTCGCCACCAGAACCATTTCGCCTCCAAATCAAAAAGGTTTTGCCAGAGGCAAAACCTTTTTGATTTGGCCTATTTAATTACTTCTTCTAATTTCTTTTCGAGTGCATCACCACGAAGGTTCTTAGCTATAATCACCCCCTTCGGATCCAACAGCAAATTCTGGGGAATCGCCCTGATCCCATACTGCTCTGCCACCACATTCTTCCACCCTTTCAAATCACTTACATGTGTCCATGGCAGGTTATCTGCCTGCACAGCCGCCAGCCACTTATCCTTTTTATCATCCAGGCTCACGCCTAAAATGTCAAACCCTTTATCTTTAAACCGGCTATAAGCCTTCACTACATTCGGATTTTCAGCACGGCAAGGACCACACCAGCTCGCCCAGAAATCAACCAACACATACTTACCTTTATATGAAGCCAGACTAATCTGCTTGCCATCGGCATCAGGCTGACTAAAGTCCATCGCTGGCTGCCCTATCGCGGTTTTACGGGCAGATTCCAGTCTTGTTGCAAATTCTTTTCCGGAAGGGCTTGTGCGCAATGTCTTACTCAGCTTATTATATACAGGCGTGATCTCGGTAGGGTTTATTTCATAACCAGCATACTGGTTCAGTACAAACAATGCTATCGGGGAACTACTATTACTTTTGAGGTAATCGCCCAGAATCGTCTTCTGGTTAGCTTCCAGTTCATCAAATTTAGGCTCCAGCTTCTTCATTCCCTCTTCATCCTTCGCCATATACAACTGCCGGTACTGCTGTTGTAATTCCTGCATCTGGCTGCTTACATCTTTCAGGTTCTCATTCAGCTGCTTAAAATCGTCGTTCGCTTTGGAACCAGTCACGGTCGCTTTACTGATAGAATCCTGTGCAGAGATGTTCATCTTTCCCTTATCCAGGAATACGGTCAGGATATCCTTTTTTACCGGTCCTGTGAGCTCGGGTGCCGACGGATCCTGTACTTTTAGCAGCAGGCTGGCCATCATCGGCTCTTCCAAACTACCTGTAAAGGAGAATTTACCATCTTTTACTTCTGCACTATCCAGTTTATTCTTACTTGAATTACGAATACTCAGATAAACTTTAGCTGGCTTTTGCAGTTGCGCGACAGATCCCTCAATGGTAAAGGGTTGCTCATTTTTCTTGTCCTGCGCAACTAAGACCACGGGCGACAATAGCGCCGCGGCCAATATTACTGACTTCATTAGTTTCTGATTTTATAACAAAAATCCCGATTACCATCAGGATAATCAAAGGTATTGTGATAAGCGGCCTAAAAACGCAAAAAGCCCGCAGAGCGGGCTTCAGCTATTATCTTTCTTACTTACTTATTTCAGTATCTGGGCGAGCTTCTCTTCCAGCGCCGCCCCTCTCAGGTTGCGGGCTATGATCCGACCCTTTGGATCTATAAGCAGGTTCGCAGGGATCCCGTTGATGTTGTACAACCGGGCAGCTTCGTTACCCCATCCCTTCAGGTCCGATACCTGTGTCCAGTCCAGGTTATCATGCTTGATAGCAGCTACCCAACTTTCCTTATCCTGGTCCAGAGACACCCCAAGTATAGTGAAGTTCTTGTCTTTGAATTTGTTATAAGCTTTTACCACATTCGGGTTTTCCTGGCGGCAAGGTCCACACCAGCTGGCCCAGAAATCTACCAACACATATTTACCTCTGAAAGAAGACAGCTTTACTTTGTTGCCATTCACATCAGTCTGTTCAAAGTCTTCTGCTTCAACCACTTCTGTTTCACCTTTCAGATCATGCAGGTACTTACCCGCTGATTTGCCATACTTGGTTTCTTTCAGCCCCGCGTCGAGAGAAGTATATAATGCTTCAAAGTCTTCAGGAGATAAACGGCTACGCAACTCATTCATTAATACCCAGATGCTGGCTATTTCCTTTGGATGGTCTTTTACCAGCTTCTTTCCGGTGGCAATTACTTCATCGCTGAATTTACCTGCTTTATCACGAAAAGCCTGCTTGGCAGCTTCATCGTCAGGATTAATGCCTTTGGCTTCTGCATTCAGTTCTCCCGCACGTTTCAGCAAGGGAGCAAAGGCCTTCTGGTATTCCTGCATGGCTTTGTCATCCGCACTACCCTTCATAGAAGTCGCAATCGGGAAGTCAGCAGCCGTGAGCACATAAGAAGTCTTCTCTTTACCTGTTACAAACAACAGGGGATTATTCACAGATTCCAGTACCAGGGCGTTCACCGCTGGTGCTTTGGTCGCATCGGTATTAAAGGTAAACTTGCCATCTTCTTTAATGACGAGGGAATCCTTCGGATTGTTGTCGTCATCACTATAGAGATACAGCTTTTTGCCCTCCGCTCCCTTCAGGGAACCGGATACCTGCTGTGCAGTGATGGAAAGTGAGCATAGTACGCCTGCGGCGCAGATAACAGTAAGTCTTTTCACGCCCTAATATATGAAATATTTGTGTTACTTATGTCTTTGCTGCAATATCC
>Ga0316604_10001654_pt1 | contig 18974 bp, 16 predicted proteins | sample OWC_soil_day20_C_FD_207650 | JGI IMG/M metagenome (GOLD analysis project Ga0316604, IMG submission 207650) | Wetland soil microbial communities from Old Woman Creek delta, Ohio, United States - OWC_soil_day20_CT | ecosystem: Environmental > Terrestrial > Soil > Wetlands | place: USA: Ohio... | reverse complement strand
GGCCTCAAGACCAACATCGAGCTGGCCAGCCTCGCGCCGCAGGTACTCACCGACGCGGTGATGCCCTGCCTCGGCCATCTCGACTATATCGTCGTCAACGACGCCGAGATCGGGGCGCTGGCCGACCTTCCCACCGTCTGCCATGGCGTGACTGACGCCGGCCTCTGCGAGGCGGCGGCACGGGCGGTGCTCGATCGTGGTGCCATGGACCTGGTGGTCGTGCACTGGCCGAAGCTCGCCATCGCCGTCAGCCGCGACGGCGCGGTGGCGAAAAAGGCCTCGGTGGCCATCCCCCCGGAGCTGGTGGTCGGCGCCAACGGGGCCGGCGACGCCTTCGCCGCCGGTGTGATCTACGGCATCCACGAGGGCTGGCCGCTCGAGACGGCGCTGGCGCTGGCGCATGCCACGGCTGCCTGCTCGCTGCGCTCGGTCACCACCTCCGGCTCGGTGGTTGGCTGGCAGGAGACGCTGAGGCTGGCGGACACGTGGGGTTGGCGGACTTGAAAACGGCTTCCCCGGCGGGGTGATCCGCCGGGGCTCATCGGGCTTGGGATCCCCCGCGGATCACCAGCCGGAAAAGGCTGCTCGCGCCGTGTTGAACGGCTTCAGCGCGGCGTAGAGCGCGCGATACTCGCCGTAGAGAAAATCCATCCGCTGGCGCCGCGACGGATCGGGTTCGAACAGGCGGTCGGTGACGACCAGACGGCCAGCCGCTTCGCCGATCGACGAAAAGCAGCCGGCGCCAACGCCCGCCAGGATCGCCGCCCCCAGAACACCGGCGTCGAGGGCTCGGAGACGACGGATCGGCCGCCCCAGCATGTCGGCGCGGATCTGGCACCAGGGGTCGGAGGCCGCGCCGCCACCGGCCATCGCAAAACTCGTCGCCGGTCGCCCGGCCGACGCTTCCAGCGCCTCCAGCAGCCATCGCACCGACGATGCCACCCCCTCGAAGACGGCCCGCGTCAGCTCGGCCGGTCCCATCGAGCCGTCGAGGCCAATGAAGGCGCCGCGGGCCCCGATGTCCCAGATCGGCGCCCGCTCGCCCTGAAGATGCGGCAGGAACAGCGGCGTCGGCTGGTGCGGGTTGCTGGCGGCGACCAGCGCAGAGAGTTCGGATGGCGCGCGTCCCGTGAGGTTGGCCACCCAGGCGAGCGAGGCGCCACCGGCCTGCGTCGGGCCGGCGTGGAGCGTGATGTCTTCGCAAGTCGGGAAGGCGACGACACCGGCGGCGGGATGACGCGTGCTCGACACCAGGCCGACGATCTCCGACGTGCCGGAGAGATACATGCAGTCTCCGTCGGCGAGGACGCCGGTGCCGATGAGCCCGGCCCAGGCGTCCATGGCACCGGTGACCATCGGTGTGCCGGCGAGCGGCAGCCCTGGCAGAATGCGGCCGGCCGATTGCGTGAAGCCCCGAAGTGGCGGCAGCCGATCGGCGACGCCGGGCACCAGATCGAGAAGGCGAGGGACGTAGGCGAGCGACTGGTCGATGACGCCGAAGGCGGCCATCGGATCGGCGGTGGCTTCGCCCGTGAGCTTCAGGATGCAGTAATCCTTGGGTGCCATCAGCCAGCGGGTCCGCGCCCAGACGTCGGGGTGGTGTCGCGTCAGCCAGAGGGCGCGGGCGAGCGGATGGCTGGCGTCGATCGGCAGCGGCGCTCCCCACCAGCCGATGCGCTCTTCGGCGGAAACCAGTGCGTCGAGTTCAGCCGCTTCCGCGCCGGCACGGCCGTCCTGCCAGGTGATGGCTGGCATCAGCGGCACACCGTCGTCGCCCACGAAGACGTGGGTGTTGACCTGGCTGGTCAGGCCGACGGCGGCGATGGCGCCTTGCGGCAAGCCATCCGACAGTCGGGTGAGCGCCGCCGTGACGCGATCTATCCAGTCGGTCGGAGCCTGCTCGGCGAGCCCGGGCGTTGGCCGCGCCATTGGATAGGGATCGGCAAAGGCTCGCAGCCCTGCGCCGCTCTCGTCGAACAGCGTGGCCTTGACCGAGGTGGTGCCGACGTCGATGCCGATGAGAAGGGACGTTTTCATGGAGAGACCTGCGGAGGGAATATGCGGCGCCGAGATCATCACGCCGGCCGGCGCGTGTCTATCCAGAAGGTCCCGCAACAGAGTGCGATTCGCCGGCTTCGTGTTGAACGGCGCTCCGCTGGCTGATAACTGTTTTCCGGCCGGCGGGGAGAAGGAGGACGCGCGCTTCCGACGACCGGCCTCAGAGAAAACGGGGAACTCACATGACATCTTCGCTTCGCACGCGGCTTTCCACCGCCGCGCTGTTTCTTTCTGCCGTGTTGGCGGCCGGCACCGCTGGGGCGGCTGGCAAGATCGCGGTGATCACGCCCTATCTCGCCCAGCCGGGCACCCAGTTCTACGTCGAGGCCTTCCAGGAAGCCGCCAAGGACAAGGCGTGGGATGTCAACGTCATCGATACCAAGGGTGACGTTGCCGCCGTTATCGCCCGTCTTGAGGACGCGGCGACGCAGAAGGTCGACGCGGTGGTGATCAACGTCGATCCGGCGCAGGTCGAGGCGGGTCTCGCCGCCGTCAAGGATGCCGGCATCCCGGTGGTCGGCATGGACGCTGGCGCCAGCCCCTATCTCGTCACCAACGTCACCTCCAACGGCTACGCCATGGCCGCCGACACTGCCGCCTACGTGGCCAACCGCATTGGTGGCAAGGGCAACGTCGTCATGTTCGTGTTCGACGCCTTCCCGCCGGTGCAGGTGCGCGGCGTGATCGCCGACGCTGTCTTCGGCAACAATCCCGACATCAAGGTGCTCGACCGCGTGACGCCGGACGTTTCCGACGGTGGCATCGCCGACAGTCGCGCCAAGATGGAGGCGCTTCTCGCGGCCCATCCCGACAAGGGCTCGATCTCGGCCGTCTGGGCGGCCTGGGACCAGCCGGCGCTCGGCGCGTTGCAGGCGATCGAGGCGGCTGGCCGCCAGAACGAGGGCATCGTCATTACCGGCATCGACGCCAACCCGCAGGCCCGCGAGGCGATTGCCGCCGGTGGCAACTTCGAGGCATCGATGGCGCAGGACTTCCACGGCATCGGCAAGGCAGCCGCCGAGGCCGTTGCCCAGACGCTGGCCGGCAAGCCGCCGAAGTCGTCGGTTATCTACGTGCCGACCAAGCTGATCACCGTCGACAACGTCAAGGATTGACGTCTTCTGCAACACCGGACGGGCGGCATTTGCCGCCCTCCCGAACGGGTTTTCCCCATGACGCTGCTTTCGATCCGCGGACTCGACAAGAGCTTTGCCGGCGCCCGGGCGTTGTCCGGCGCCTCGCTTGAGGTACGGGCCGGCGAGGTGCATGCCCTGATGGGCGAGAATGGCGCCGGCAAGTCGACGCTGATCAAGGTACTGGCCGGCGTGGTGAAGCCCGACGCCGGCACCGTCGAGATCGACGGTGAGTCCGTGACCATCGCCTCGCCGGCCGACGCGCTCCGTCTCGGCCTGCGCTTCATCCACCAGGAACTGTCGGTGGTGCCGCATCTGTCGGTCGCCGAAAACATCTTCCTTGGTCGCGACTATCCGCGCCGCTGGGGCGTGATGATCGACTGGGACGGCCTCAACCGTGCCGCTTCCGCCGTGCTCGCCGGGCTGGGTGTCGACCACATCCGACCGGCGCGCAAGATGGCCCGCCTCACGGTCGGCGACCAGATGCTGGTAAAGATCGCCACCGCCTTTCAGGACATCAGCCTCGGCGATGGCGCGCCGGCTCTCCTTTACGTGATGGACGAGCCGACGGCGGCGCTGTCGGCCGAGGAATCGCGGCGCCTGTTCGCCGTGATCCGCCGGCTGCGCGAGGCCGGCGCCGGCATCATCTACGTGTCGCATCGGCTCGACGAGGTGATGGAACTTGCCGATCGCCTTACCGTGCTGCGCGATGGCGCGACGGTGGCGACCCGCGACATTGCCGGGCTTCAGAAGCTCGAGGTGATCGAGCTGATGATCGGCCGCCGGTTCGCCGAAGGCTACCCGCCCCGTCTGGCGCCGGTGTCGGCCGAGGTGGCGCTCGGCGTCGAGCATCTTTCCACAGCTTATCTACAGGATGTCTCCTTCGACGTGCGCAAGGGCGAGATCCTCGGCCTTGCCGGCCTTGAGGGCGCCGGTCAGAGCGAGGTCATCCGGGCGATCGTCGGCGCCGATGGCGGCCATGATGGCGCCGTCAGTCTGGCCGGACGACCGGTGAGGATCGACGAGCCGGTGTCGGCCTGGCAGAAGGGCCTTGCCTTTCTGCCGCGCGAACGGCGCCAGGAAGGACTGGTGTCCTCGGCGTCGATCGCCGGCAACGTGTCGCTGCCGCATCTCGATGATCTCGTTCGGTTCGGCCTTGTCCTCGACCGGGCGGCGGAGGCGGAGCAGGCCGTGGAACTCGGCCGACAGGTGAAGCTCAAGGCCAAGGGGCCGCGACAGAAGGTTCGCGAACTCTCCGGTGGCAACCAGCAAAAGGTGGTGTTTGCCCGGGCAATCGCCGGCAAGCCGGAGGTGCTGCTGCTCGATGAGCCGACGCGCGGCGTCGACGTCGGCGCCCGCTTCGACATCCATGCGTTGCTGCGCCAACTGACGGCCGAAGGTAAAGCGGTGGTGCTCGCCTCCTCCGACCTGCCGGAGCTCGTCTACATGGCCGATCGCGTCATCGTCTTTCGGGACGGCAAGGTGGCGACCATCGTTTCCACCGAGGGCCTCGATCAGGCTGGACTCGCCGCCCTCTGCTTCGGCGCGCCCGCCGCGCCCTCTGCCTGAAGGAACACCTCGTGGCTTCCGCGCTCAAGACCTACGGCACGCTGATCGGCTTTGTCCTCGTCGTCGTCTTTTTCTGGATCGAGATCCCCGACACCTTCATGACGGCGAAGAACTGGCTGAACATCAGCCAGCAGGTGTCGATGCTGGCGGTCGTCGCCTTCACGATGACCATCGTCATGGTGATGGGCGATTTCGACCTGTCCGTCGGCTCGATGGCATCGCTGGCCGGCATCGTGGCAGCGCTCGCCTTTCGCGACGGCCATGGCGTGTGGGTCGGTGTGGCGCTGGCGCTGATCGTCGGCCTTCTCGGCGGTCTCCTCAACGGCGCGCTCGTCGCGTATGTCGGCATCCTGCCCTTCGTGGCGACGCTCGGCACGCTGACCGTCTATAGCGGCCTCGCCTTCCTGGTCTCGGGCGGCAAGACCATCTTCGGCCGCGACATTCCCCAGGCCTTTTCCGGCTTTGCTCGCTCGGGCATTTCGCTGACGGAGACGGTGACTCTTCCCAGTCTGACCATCGTCGCTGCGCTGGTGCTCGCCGCCGTCTGGTTCACACTAGAACAGACGACCTTCGGCCGGCGCCTTTACGCCATCGGCGGCAACATGGAGGCAACGCGCCTCGCCGGCATCCGGGTCAGGCGGCTGCGCTTTTTCGCTTTTGGCCTCAGTGGCCTCGGCGCGGCGACGGCCGGCCTGATGTATGCCAGCCGGGTCGCCTCGGCCAACCCGACGCAGGGCTCCGGTCTGATGCTCGACGCCATCGCCGCGGTTTTTCTGGGCATGACCATGAGCGAGGAAGGCGAGCCGCACGTCGCGGCCACCTTGGTCGGCGTGCTGATCCTCGGTGTGCTCGGCAATGGCCTCACCCAGATGAGCATCGACAGCTACGTGCGCGAGGTGCTGATCGGTTCGATCATCGTGCTCGCCGTGGCCGCTTCGTCGCTCGGCAAGGCAAAGGGGTGATGGGGAAACGCCGTCGGCCATGGCCGACGGCGCCGCGGATCATTCATTTCGGCTGGCTAGATCCGAATGCCCTCGTTCATCAGGCCGCGCACCAAGCTGCCGGAGGTTGGCAGCAGCGGGATCAGACAGGCCTGGACCGAGTGATAGATATCGGGTCGGCCGTAGAAGGGATTGGTGGCCGGCCGGTTCTCCGCGTCGAGTTGCGGGATGAAGGCGCCGGTTGTCCGATCGATCAAGTGGTCGCTGGTGAAATCCCAGATACGGCGGTACCAGGCCTCATAGAAGGGATCGCCGGTGATCGTTGCCAGGAAATGGGACGCGCCGATGCCCTCGCAGCAGGGCCACCAGAAGCGGTCGGGCACCGACGGTTTGCCGTCCCAGCCGACCGTGTAATAGAAGCCGCCGCGCTCCCTGTCCCAGCCCTCGTCGATGGCAAGCCGGAAGAGGTTTTGCGCCGCGTCCGGCAGCCAAGCGAGTTTGCGGCCGCCAAGCTCCCAGAGTTGCAGCAACAGGCGCGCCCATTCCAGCCAGTGGCCAGGCGTCGAGCCATAAGGTTTGAACATCGGGTTGCCGACATAGTCGAGCGTCACGTTCCATTTGCCGTCGAAATGCTCGGGCAGTCGCCAGCCGTTGCGCGAGGCGAAGCGGTCGATGATCAGTTCGGCAATGCTCTCGGCCTTCCGGAGATACTCTGTGTCGTTGGTTACCTCGAAGGCGGCCATCAGCGATTCGGTGAGGTGCATGTTGGAGTTCTGGCCGCGATAGTCACCGATCGGCTGCCAGTCGGTGGTGAACTCCTCGGCAACGGCACCCGGCTCCGTCTCCCAGAAACGCGCGACCAGGACGTCGGTGACGTCGGCGATCAGCCGGTCGGCGCCGGGATGGCCGGCCGCCTTGGCGGTGGCCGCGGCAAGGAGCACGTGGGCGTGGCCGTAGGCCTGCTTGGTGGGATCGGTCAGCGCGCCGTAGCCGACGCCCCAGTGATAGCCGCCGTTCACCGTGTCGCGGTGGCTGTTCCACAGGAAGTCCATGCCCTGGTCGACGACCGCCGCTGCGCCGGGCCGGCCCATCAGCGAGGCGATGCCGAAGGCGTGCACGAGACGGGTGGTGATGTGGAGGTTCCGGGCTGGCGGCTGGCCGTCGGCGCCCGGTGCCATCGGCCGCCCAGCCTCATCGAGCTCGAAATAGCCGCCCAGCGGGTTGCGGCAGCCTGCCTCGAAGAAAGAAAACAGGGCGTCGGCACGGCCAAGCAGCCATAGGCGGTGGGGCGCGCGCTCCACCCAGCGGCTGCGCGCGGCAACTTTCAGTTCCCTCAGCATGTCTTCTCCTCCCAGACGGCGGCGCTTCGGCCCTCCAGCCGTCTCTTTCTTTTTAGCACTGCCCGCCGTCGGGACAACTTGAGGAGATCACAGAGCTCGGCCTTTCGCTTGGAATGGTTGATTACCCGGCCAGCCGCAGTTCAAGCAGAAGCGCGGTTTCCGGCCGCTGCATGGGCAGAGGCAGGCCGGCGCTGGCAAGGGCCGCCGCGCTGAAGGCCATATCGCCCGACAGCAGCTTCATCTGGCCGTCGCTCATCCGAATGAAGCCAGAGGGACAGTCGCCATGGACGGCGGCGATCCGCCACAGTCGTTCGGGTGCCCCGGGCAGGCGCAGGACCAGCGGCTCGGGCTGCTCGGCGATCATGGCCGGCCCCTGCGCCACGAAGACGGCGGCGTGATCGGCAGTTCTCGCCCCCCAGACATAGCGGCCGTCGCGCGGGTCGAGGTTGAAGTTGGTGCCCGGTGCGTGCAGCAGCGGCCTGAGGCGCTTGTGGAGGGCAATGAAGCCGGCGAGCTCGGTGCGCTCGGTGACGCTCATGTCGAGCGGGTTCAGTTCTACGCCGAGGTGATAGGCGAGCGCCACCATCGCGCGGAAGGTCAGCGACAGCGTCCGGCCGGTCTGGTGGCTGGGGTTGGCCGAGACGTGGGCGCCCATGATCTCCGGCGGCAGGAACAGGCTGGCGCCGCGCTGGATCTCCAGCCGATCGAGGGCGTCGGTGCAATCCGACGTCCAGACGCGCTGGGTATTGGCGAGCGCACCGTAATCGGTGCGGCCGCCGCCCGAGGCGCAACTCTCGATCTCGACCTGCGGGAAGGCGGCGCGGACGCGGGCCATCAGCGCGTGGACGGCGCGGGTCTGGGCGGTGGTCACCGCCCGGCCATCGGCCCCCCCGACCTGCGTGAGGTCGCGGTTCATGTCCCACTTGATGTAGGAGACGGCCAGCGAGGACAGCACGGCCGATATTTTTCCGAACAGGTACTCGGACACCTGCGGCCGCGTCAGGTCGAGCACCTGCTGGTTACGCGAGCGAAGGAACGGGCGCCCCTCCACCTTGAGCGCCCAGTCGGGATGGGCGCGATAAAGATCAGACTCCTCGTTGACCATCTCCGGCTCGAACCAGATGCCGAACTGCATGCCGAGGGAGGTGACGTGGTCGACGAGCGGCTTCAGGCCGTCCGGATACTTGCGCGGGTCGACGGTCCAGTCGCCGAGCGAGGTGGTGTCGTCGTCGCGGCGGCCGAACCAGCCGTCGTCGAGGACAAAGCGTTCGATGCCGAGGGCCGCGGCGGCGTCGGCCTGCGCCTTCAGGGAATCGAGGCGATGGTCGAAATAGTTGCCTTCCCAGGTGTTGAGCGTCACCGGGCGCGGGCTCATGGCGCCACCCGGCCAGGACAGGACGTCCGAGCGGACGAAGGCATGCAGCGCCGCCGCGTCCTCGGCGGCATAGGCAACGGGGCTCTGATAGCTGTCGCCCTTGGACAGACGGATCTCGCCCGGCTCGAACAGCGCGCCGAGATGGGCAAGGCGGCGGCCGTCGTCGAGCGTGTCGACGGCGAGAAGGTGGTTGCCGCTCCAGCCGAGATGGAACGCGAAGCGGGCGGCACCGACGGTGATGCCGAGATAAGGTTGGCGGTCGTGGCTGGTGCGGCCGCGCCGGCTCTCCTGCAAAGTGAGGCCGGGGGCGAGGGGATGACGGCGGATCTGGAACTCCCGGCCCCACATGCCGGCAAAGCGCGTGGCGGTGGCGTCACCCGCCGGCAGCAGGAAGCTGCCGGCCATGCAGCGATCGAGCGTGTAAACGCCGTCGCTCACCGAGGTGAGGCGGGTGGAGAGGCCGAAGACACCGCTGTCGCTCGTCCGGATGGAGATCTCGATGTCGATGCCGGCGGTGGTGTCGCTGGCCGTGAGCACCGTGGTCGCGCCGTCACGGCGGGCGGTCCATCCGGAGACGTCGAGGAGAAAGTCGCGGCCGTCGCGGTGACCGGCGATGGCCGGCCAGCTGAAGGCGCCGAGGCCGGCCACCGGCAGCAGCACCGCCGAGGGGACGTCGACGTCCATGCCGTTGATGCGGCTTGACCGTGGCACGTCCGGCCAGAAGCCGGGCGCCGCCGCGCCCCGGCCGAAGGCGAGGATCTCCGGCATGCCACGGTCGGGCAGGCCGATCGACAGCGACAGCGGACCGGCGGAAAGGGTGAGGGTGGACGGCATGGACGGACCCCGGCTCGGTTGGTTCAGGAGGAAACAAGGGAGCGGCACAGGATTCCCCATGCCTCTCCGCTCATCGTCATCTTGCCGGTATAGTTCGTCCTCTGGCATGCATTCCAGAGGCATTTCCGGGGAATCGTCGTTTTGAGGCGAGATTCCCTATGATCAGCACAAAATCCCTCGTCTTGTCGCATTTTGCGTGCCCAGGGGCGGTCAGGGCTTTGGCGCGAGTGCCTCGGTCAGCGTAGCGATATTGTGACGGATCATGTCGACATAGGTCGGAGCCGGGCCGTCCTTCTCCGACAGCGCGTCGGTGTAGAGTTCGCCGCCGACCACCGCCTTCGTCTCGGCGGCGATCTGATCGATCAGCCGGCGATCCTTGATGTTCTCGACGAAGATCGCCGGGATGGCATCCTCGCGAATCTGGCGGATGATACGGGCGACGTCGGCGGCCGAGGCCTCCGATTCCGTGCTGACGCCTTCCGGCGCGAGGAGGTCGAGGCCATAGGCGGCGCCGAAGTAGCCGAAGGCATCGTGGCTGGTGATGATCTTGCGTCGGTCGGCGGGGAGCGCCGCCATGGCGGCACGCGCCTCGGCGTCGAGGCCCTCGAGATCGGCGATATAGGCGGCGGCGTTGGCATCGTAGATCGGCTTGCCCTCGGGGTCGGCGGCGTCAAGCCCGGCAGCGATGTTCTTCACGTAGACGATGGCATTGGCGACATCCTGCCAGGCGTGGGGATCGATGCCGTGATGGTCGGGGTGGCTGCCCGCCTCGGCGTGATCGTCGCCGTCCTCGGCTTCGGCCATCTCGCGCGGCGCGACGCCGCTTGAGGCTACCGTCACCGGCCCACCATAGCCTGAGGCCTCGGCGAGGCGGTCCATCCAGCCCTCGAAGCCGAGGCCGTTGACGATGAGCAGTTTGGTGGCGGCGACGGCTTTGATGTCGTCGGGCGTTGGTTCGTAGACATGGGCGTCGCCGTCGGGACCAACCAGTGTGGTGACGGCAACGCGGTCGCCGCCGACGCGGCCGGCCATGTCGCCGAGGATGGAAAAGGACGCGACCACCGGCAGGCGGTCGGCGGCAAAGGCCGGAGTTGCCGCCAGAACGGCGACGGTGAGGAGAAAGGCCAGAGGGAAACGGTTCATCGTATTCTCTATGTTATGTTATAACATAACGATGGTTGGGCCAGGCGGGCGTGGTTGTCAAGAGGCAAGGCGCCGTCGCCCGCTTCGGCCGGGACAGTCGAAACAGACAAACAGGGTGAGAGCAACCGACCGGTCAACGTCCGCCGGGGTAGGTCTCATCCCTTCGCAATCGTGAAGCGGAGGATAGGCCCATCTGTTTCCTGGGCCACCAGTTGGTGCCCCTCTTGGCGACAGAAATGCGGGATGTCGATCGCCGCCAGGGGATCGGTGGCCTCGACCACCAGGAGATCACCGGATGTCAACGCGCGGAGCGCCTTGCCGGTCTTCAGGACCGGCAGCGGACAGTTTAGTCCCTTGAGGTCGAGAATGGGCGGCCCGGCCATGGTCAGGGCAGGGCGGTGCGGCAGAGGTCGACGAAGGCGCGGACGTTGTCCGACCCGACCGACAGCGCCACGCCGAGGGCGATGACGGCGAACGGCAGGGCAAGAGAGGCCAGATGGTCGGATAGCCGGCCGTTCTTTTCGCCGCCCTTGTCCGTGCCGCGTTGGTCGGTCATCGGCTCAACTCCCGGAGATCAGCGTCTTCAGCTTCTGGAGTGCGGTATTCTGCTCTTCCATATAGGCGATGGTGCCGCGGAACTGGCCGTTGGCGTCGAACATGAAGCTCGAAGCCGTGTGGTCCATGCCATAGTCGCCGTCCTCGCCGGGCACCTTGCGCGCGTAGACGCGGAAGGCCTTGATGGCGGCGTCGACCTGGTCCCGGCTACCGGACAGGCCAAGCACGATGTCGCCGAAGGACGACAGATAGTCCTTCAGCACGGCCGGCGTATCGCGCTCGGGATCGACGGTGACGAACAGCAGGTCGACCTTGCCGGCGTCCGGCCCAAGCTGTTCCTTGAGGGCCGCGTATTCGCCCAGCGTGGTCGGGCAGACGTCGGGGCAATGGGTATAGCCGAAGAAGATGACGTGCGGCCGCCCGGCGAAGGTCTTGTCAGTGACGGTGCGGCCGTTCATGTCGACAAGGCTGAAGGGGCCGCCGATGTCGCTTGCCGCCACGCTGGCGGCGTCCATGAACGGAAGCCGGCCGCCGAACACCAGCCAGCCGGTGGCCCCGAACAACACCGCCACCAAGACCCAAACGATGATGCGCAGAGCTTTCACGTCTTCCCCCAACGTCGACAGTCGGCGCGGCGGGCGCCGGATCGGCTCGAGCCTAGCGAAGAACGAGGGCTGGCGAAACGGCCAATTTCACTGCCAGGGGGCAGCCTGTCAGATCAGCGCGTCGCGGCGAGCGACGATGCCGCGCCAGCTCATGATGCCGACGAACCACATCGACAGCGTGTCCCAGCCGGCAAAGGACAGACCGAACAGGCTGATCGGCGCGTCCGAGCAGGAGACGAGGCGGGTACGGCTGACCGCCGCCATCAGGTCGGCGGCGCTGTTGACCACGGTCGGCGTACCGCCGCAGTCGGACGGGCCTTCCCACAGCTTCCACTCGGCCCCGGTATGATAGCCGGCGAGGACCGAGCCAACCAGGAAGATGGCGCCTCCAACGAAGTAGAGGAGGCGGGCAAGGCGCGGCATGCGGTGCGACAGGAGAAGGCCGGCAAACAGGACCGGCAGGCCAGCATAATAGAAGAGACGCTCCTGAAGGCAGAGCTTGCACGGCAGATAGCCGCCGATGATCTCAAAGCCCCAGGCAGCGATGATGGCGAAAAGGCCGGCCAGCAAGGCAAGGCCGGGAGCACGAATGGCGGCGGGAGCGAACATGAAACACCTGATCGTCGAAGGCAGCGAGTCCGGCCTAACAGCTTGGGATGAGCCATGCAATCGGCGTTTGGACGGCTCCGTGGCGACCGCCGGTCAAAAAGCGCCCCCGGCCGCGCCTCGAAAGGCGCAACGCGGGCGGATACGAATTCCGGGGGGCTGGGGGGCTGGATTGAGCCGGAACCCGTCCGCGGCGTCATTGCCGGGGGACGAATGCATCCTGCCGGCCTCCCTTGGCGCCGCCAAGGCGGGAATGGGGCCAAACTGTGGACGCGATCAGAGCTTCGTGATTGGCAGACAGGCGTGCCGCGATCTTCCAGGTTCGCTCGACCCGCTTGCCTTTGTTCGTGCGCCTGTGTTTAGCGCAAAACCGCGGCACACGTTTACTCGACAGGCTCTAGAAGTCGGCGGCGATGCCTTTGACTTCCCAGTCGCCATAGCGGATCGGCTCGGGGCCGCTGCGGCCACCGATCTCCTTCGGCCGGCCCTCGGCCGCCACTCGGCGGCGTTCGTCTGCCTCGGCAAGCGCACGGCGGGCGGCCGGTGACAGTTCTTTTGTGCGCACTGGCGCAGGATCGTTGGAAGTGTCGGTCATAGACGCATCCTTGATGGCGGGCGGACGGCATACCATCTTGTTCTTCTGAAATCCGGTTCAGAATAACAGCCGGAGACCGGAAGGACAGATGAATTTCTTCAAGACCTCCCTCCTCCTCGCCGCCATGACGGCGATCTTCATGGCGGCCGGCTACCTGATCGGCGGCCAAAGCGGCATGCTGATCGCCTTCGCTGTCGCGGCCGGCATGAATCTTCTCTCCTACTGGAACGCCGACAAGATGGTGCTGGCCATGCACCGCGCTCGCCGCGTCGATCGGGCGAGCGCGCCGGATTACTACGGCATCGTCGAGCGCCTCGCTGCCAACGCCGGCCTGCCGATGCCGGCCGTCTATGTCATCGACAATCCGCAGCCCAACGCTTTTGCCACCGGACGCGACCCGGCACACGCCGCCGTTGCCGCCACCACCGGCCTGCTGCAGATGCTCGACCGTGAGGAGATCGCCGGCGTCATGGCGCACGAACTCGCTCACGTGCAGAACCGCGACACGCTGATCATGACGGTGACGGCGACCATTGCCGGCGCCATCTCCATGCTGGCCAACTTCGGCCTGTTCTTTGGTTCGATGAACCGCGACAGCGAGAACCGCAGCCCGCTCGGCGGTATCGGTGTCCTGCTTGCCGCCATCGTTGCGCCGCTCGCCGCCATGCTGGTGCAGATGGCCATTTCGCGGACTCGCGAATACTCGGCCGACCGGCGCGGCGCCGAGATATCCGGCAATCCGCTGGCGCTTGCCTCGGCCCTCGACAAGATCGCCGGGGCTGCCGATCGCGTGCCGAACATGACAGCGGAGCAAAATCCTGCTACGGCGCATCTGTTCATCATCAATCCGCTGTCTGGCGCCAGGATGGACAACCTGTTTTCGACCCACCCGGACACCGGCAACCGCATCCGCGCCCTGATGGCGATGGCGGATGGCGGCGGCTTCGGGCGGCGCAGCCCCGAACCCGCGGCGGCCGGTCCCTGGACCGCGCCACGCAGTTCCGGGAGCGGCCCCTGGGGCGGGAGCAGGCCTGCCGGACGGCCATCGAACCGTGGACCGTGGGGATGACTGTAGACAAGGGTGGCCGCAAGGGCGGTGGGAACGCCGGCAACGCATCACGGCCGGCGCGCGCCCATGATGGCCCAAAGAGCGCCTTCAAGGGCGCTCGCCCGCCTCAGGGTGGCCGACGGCCGCCACGACCGCAGGGCATCGAGGCACGCGCTGTTGCCGCCGAGCTGGTGGCTGGCGTTCAGAAGGGCCGGCTCCTCGACGTTCTGCTCGACCAGGGAGCGGCGGCCGAGCGCTACCAGCGGCTCGATCCGCGCGATCGCGGTCTCGCCCGCGCCATCGTTGGTTACGCGCTGCGCCGTCACGGCCAGATCGACGATGCAGTTGGTCGCTTCCTGATGCGACCGCTGCCCGATGACGCCGGCTCGCTCAAGGCGGTGATCGCCGTTTCCGCCGCTCAGATCCTGTTCATGGACGTCGCCGACCACGCCGCCGTGGCACTCGGCGTCGAGCTTTGCGGCCTCGACAAGGCGGCCGCGCCCTTCAAGGGCGTCGTCAATGCCGTCCTGCGCCGTGTCTCCGAGAACAAGGTGGCCATCCTCGCCGAGCAGGACGCCGTCGCCCTCAATACGCCCGTCTGGCTGATGGAGCGCTGGAGCGCCAACTATGGCGCCGATGTCGCCCGCGATATCGCCGCCATGCATGCCCTCGAGCCGACGCTCGACCTCACCGTGAAGTCCGACCCCGACGGCTGGGCCGCCCGGCTTGGCGGCCTCAAGCTGCCAAACGGCTCGGTGCGGGTTGCCGTCACCGGCGCCATCGAGAAGATCGATGGCTATGAGGAAGGTGGCTGGTGGGTGCAGGACGCCGCTGCCACGCTGCCGGTCCATCTGCTCGGCGATGTCGCCGGCAAGAAGGTCGTTGATCTCTGCGCCGCTCCCGGTGGGAAAACTGCCCAGCTGGCGGCGCTTGGCGCCGACGTCACCGCCATCGACGTCTCCTACCATCGACTGCAGCGCCTCGAGCGCAACCTGCGCCGGCTCGGCCTCAAGGCGGATCTCATCAAGGCCGACGCCGCCGAGTGGCTAGGCGGCACCTTCGACATGGTGCTGCTCGACGCGCCCTGCACGGCGACCGGCACGCTGCGCCGCCACCCCGACGGCGCGGTGGGCAAGAAACCGGCCGATGTCGCCACGATGGCCGCATTGCAGCGTCGCCTGGTCGACCAGGCGATCCGCATGCTGAGGCCGGGCGGCCTTCTGGTCTTTTCCACCTGCTCGCTGGAGCCGGAGGAGGGGCCTGATCAGATCCGCCGCCTGAGGCTGATCGAGGCGCCGCTGGATGTCGTGCCGGTGACGGCGGACGAGGTGTTCGGCCTCGCCGAGATCGTTACGCCCGAGGGCTTCGTCCGGACGTTGCCGTCGCATCTCAAGCTCGAGGATATCAGGCTTTCCGGCCTCGACGGCTTCTTTGCCGCCCGCCTGCGCCGCCAGTGATTGCGGGGAGTCTGCTGGCTCTCCGTCAAAATTGATCGATGCCGCACACCAGTTGGTAACCAAGCCGGGCGTCTCATCTCGTGATGAGCGCCTCCGGTTCGTCCGGAGGCGTGGGTGATTCCTGCTCCAGCACCGAAAGGGGGCCTGACGATGCGCGCACAAGTCGCCGGCACGGCCCGGCTGGTGCTGTTCGCCGGTGAATTGGCCCTGCGCCGCGCCGTGCTGGCACTCGAACGCGGTCCCTTCTCGCGCTGGCGTTGGCCGGGCTCGACGCCTGAACGGCTGGTCATCGCCCCGCAGGACATTCGCACCACCGACCCGACCATCGCCGCCGATATCTACGCCGGTCTCTATGCCTTCGCTGGCAAGATGGTGGAGACGGGGGGGCGTTCGCCCTTCGACATGCCATCGCCATCACCGGAATGGACGCGGGCGTTGCATGGATTCTCCTGGCTGAGACACCTTCGAGCGGCCGAGAACGCCCTTGCTCGCCAGAATGCCCGCGCTCTGGTCGCCGACTGGATCGCCCAGGAAACACATGCGCCGGCGGAGGCCTACGAGACCGAAAACATGGCCCGACGAGTGATCGCCTGGATCACCCAGTCGCCGCTCATTCTGAAAGACGCCGACCGCGCCTTCTACCGCCGCTTCTTGCGGTCGCTGGTCCGGCAGGTGCGCCGGTTGCGTGGCCGCCAGAGTGATGCCGTCGATGGCTACCCGCGCCTTCTCGCCGCCGTGGCCGTCGGTGTCTTTGCGCTGTCCGCCGACAACCAGGGCCGGCTCGCTCGCCAGGCCGGCTTACGTCTCGAGCAGGAGCTCCGCCGCCAGATCCTGCCCGATGGCGGCCACATCAGCCGCGACCCCTCGGTGATCGCCGACCTCCTGACCGATCTGTTGCCGCTGCGCCAGGCCTATTCCAACCGCGGCGTCAATCCGCCACAGGCTTTGCTCGTCGCCATCGACCGCATGATGCCGATGCTGCGCTTCTTCCGCCATTCGGATGGCAGCCTGCCGCATTTCAACGGCATGAGCGTCAGTCACGCCGGCCAGCTCGCGACGCTCAACGCCTATGATGACACCCACGGCCGGCCGGTGGAGAACGCCAGCCATTCCGGTTACCAGCGGCTCGAGGCCGGCGGAACGGTGATCCTGATGGACGCCGGACCCATCCCGCCGGTTGGCGTCAGTCAGAAAGCGCACGCCGGCTGTCTTTCCTTCGAGATGTCGAGCGGTTCCAACCGGTTCATCGTCAACTGCGGCGCGGCCGACGACCCGCGCTGGCATTCGGCCGCCCGCTCGACGCCGGCTCATTCGACGCTGTCCTTGGAGGATATCTCGTCTGGCGCTTTCCTCGATACGCCGCGCCTTGTCCGTCGGCTAGGATCGGTGATGATCGATGGCCCGCGCGTGGTGCCGGTAGCCCGCGAGGACCGCGACGACGTCATCGTCCTGGCAGCGAGCCACGACGGCTATGCCGGCCGATTTGGCGCCATCCATGAGCGGCGGCTCGTCCTGCGCATCGACGGCGGCGAGATCGTCGGCTCCGACCGACTGACCTTTGTTGGCCGCAAGCCGCGCCATGACCGCTTCGCCATCCGCTTCCATCTGCACCCGGTGATCCGGGCGAGCCGCACCGCTGGCGGTGACGTGCTGCTTGTCGCGCCCGACGGCGAGGCCTGGACCTTCACCTGCGGCCTGATCGCTCCGGAGCTGGAGGATAGCGTGTTTCTGTCCGACACGCTCGGCCGCCGCAAGAGCCTGCAGATCGTGCTGCCGGGACGGGCGCGGGTGACGCCGGAGGTGGCCTGGGCGTTGACCCGCACCGCCGAGGGCCAGCGCGGTCGGTCGCGTGGCCGCGATGCGAGACCCGGTCCAGATCTGTTCGCCGGCAGCTGACGGCCGCTTTGCGGCGGAGAAAGCGGCGATTGCCGACCCAAATCGATTGGGCGCGGGTTCCGTGCGGCGGCCATTCGTGCTATCGCGCCGGCATCCCCACACCCGGAGACACCCCCATGGCTGGCCATCCCGATCGCGTCGCCCCCAAGCGCGCGCTGCTTTCCGTTTCCGACAAGACGGGTCTCGTCGAGTTCGCCCGTGCCCTCGCGGACCGCGGCGTCGAGCTGCTGACCACCGGCGGCTCGAAGAAACTGTTGAGCGAGGCCGGCATTCCCGTCACGGAAGTGGCCGATTTCACCGGCTTCCCGGAGATCATGGACGGCCGCGTCAAGACGCTGCATCCCAAGGTGCACGGTGGCCTTCTCGCCGTCCGTGACGACGCCGGTCACGTCAAGGCGATGGCCGACCATGGCATTGTCCCGATCGATATCCTGGTGGTCAATCTCTATCCCTTCGAGGAGACGGTGGCCCGTGGCGCCGGTTACGAGGAGGCCATCGAGAACATCGACATCGGCGGTCCGGCGATGATCCGCGCCGCTTCGAAGAACCACGCCTATGTCACCGTTCTGGTCGAGCCGGCCGACTACGAGGCGGTGATCGCCGAAATGGATCAGGGTGGCGTCACCTTTGACACCCGTCGGCGTCTCGCCGCCAAGGCGTATGCCCGCACCGGTGCCTATGACGCGGCGATCTCCGGCTGGTTTGCCAGCGTGCTCGGTGGCAAGACCGGCGACTTCGTCGCCGTCGGCGGCAAACTTGCCGAGGACATGCGCTATGGCGAGAACCCGCACCAGTGGGCCCGCTTCTATCGCTCGGCGGAGATCCGGCGCGGCGTCTCCACGGCGACGCAGTTGCAGGGCAAGGTGCTGAGCTACAACAACATCAACGACACCGACGCCGCCTTCGAGCTGGTGGCCGAGTTCGACCCGGCCGTGCCGGCCGTCGCCATCATCAAGCACGCCAACCCCTGTGGCGTCGCCACCGGCGCCACGCTGCTCGAGGCCTATGTCAAGGCGCATCGCTGCGATCCGGTGTCGGCCTATGGCGGCATCGTGGCGTTGAACGGGACGCTTGACGCTGACACTGCGAAGAAGATCGTCGAGATCTTCACCGAGGTGATCATTGCCCCGTCGGCCACTGACGAGGCGATTGCCATCGTCGGCGCCAAGAAGAACCTGCGCCTGCTCGTCACCGGCGGTCTGCCCGACCCGAAGGCGCCCGGCATCACGGCGAAGACGGTGGCCGGTGGCCTGCTGGTTCAGTCGCGCGACAACGGCGTCGTCACCGCCGCCGACCTCAAGGTGGTCACCAAGCGTGCACCGACGGACGCCGAGCTCGCCGACCTCCTGCTCGCCTTCAAGGTCTGCAAGCACGTGAAGTCCAACGCCATCGTCTACGTGAAGGACAGTGCCACCGCCGGCATCGGCGCCGGTCAGATGAACCGCGTCGACTCGGCGCGCATTGCCGCCATTCGCGCCGCCGAGGCGGCGGAGACGGCTGGGCTGCCGGAGTCGCTTGCCAAGGGGTCGGTGGTTGCCTCCGACGCTTTCTTCCCCTTCGCCGACGGCCTTGAGTCGGCGATCGCCGCCGGTGCCACCGCCGCCATCCAGCCGGGCGGTTCCATCCACGATGCCGAGGTGATTGCCGCCGCCGACAAGGCCGGCATTGCCATGGTGTTCACCGGCATGCGCCACTTCCGGCACTGAGAGGCAATCCGCCGCTCCGACAGGTCTTCGACAGGTTTACCGACCCATGGTGCGCGGGCCGACACGATCAACGTGCCGGCCCGTTTTCCAAGGAATCTCGTATGAAGACCTCC
>Ga0316604_10001653_pt1 | contig 18975 bp, 20 predicted proteins | sample OWC_soil_day20_C_FD_207650 | JGI IMG/M metagenome (GOLD analysis project Ga0316604, IMG submission 207650) | Wetland soil microbial communities from Old Woman Creek delta, Ohio, United States - OWC_soil_day20_CT | ecosystem: Environmental > Terrestrial > Soil > Wetlands | place: USA: Ohio... | reverse complement strand
GTCAATGAAAAATTTGCCACGGACTTTTTTGTATATATATTTAGTTGATATGGTCATACTTTGTCTAGGGTTCATAATATCCAGAGAAGTATGTGGTTCTTCCATGATTTTCCTCTTTATAAAAATTAACAATAAAGTATTTTTTCGCTCCAATTAATAAAACGCTGTTATTGTGAGAAAAATTTGTGAATAATGATTTTAGAGGAAGGTTAATTGGGTCTGATGAAGAACTTTTCATAGTATAGAGTAATTGATCGGTTTTTGCTGACAATTCAGGTTGCTTTAGAATCACTTTATAAGGAGACAATAATGATTCCCATAATATCTGTAGTAGGACGATCAAATAGTGGAAAAACGACTTATTTGGAAAAATTAATTACTGAATGCAAGCGACGAGGCTATAAAGTTGCAGTTATTAAGCACCATCACAATGACTTTGATATAGATAAGCCAGGCAAAGATACTTGGCGGCATGCAGAGGCCGGTGCTGATGTAGTATGTTTAGCTTCACCACATAAAATGGCCATGATTAAGAAGACTGACCAAGAATTGTCGCTTGACCAAGTGGTTAGTTACATAGACAATGTGGATATTATTTTTACCGAAGGTTATAAGCAAGAAACCAAGTGTAAAATTGAAGTATATCGTCAGGGAAATATCAATGCCCCACTTGGCGTGAAACCAGAACTTTTGGCCGTCGTTTCCGATACGGTTGTATATGAGACAATACCACATTTTGCGCTTGATGATCCTAGCGCTATGGCCGATTTTCTCGAAGAAAAGGTACTAAATAAGTAAACAGCAAAGGCGTGAGCGGTATGTATGACAGTTATAACCGAAAAATCCAATATTTGCGTGTTTCTGTGACTGACCGGTGTAATTTTCGTTGCGCTTATTGTATGCCGGCACAGGGTGTAAAAATGCTCAGCCATGACGAAATTCTGTCATATGAAGAATTTTTGCGGATTATAAGAATTCTAAGCAATCACGGAGTAAAGAAAATCCGTTTGACTGGTGGCGAACCGCTTGTTCGCAAAGGTATTATCCCATTTATCCGTGACATTGCCGCATTACAAGCCATTACAGATATATCAATGACGACGAACGGTAGTCTGTTGGCAGCTATGGCAAAAAAGTTAAAAGCAGCCGGTTTGACACGCGTTAACATTAGCCTTGACACCATTAATCCAAAACAATTTCGAAAAATTACCCGCGGCGGTGATCTTGCTCAGACAATACAAGGGATTGAAGCCGCTTTAGCGGTTGGGTTGACGCCAGTTAAACTAAATATTGTTCTTACTAATATGATTACTGAACAGGATATTGCTTATTTTGTTGATTTTATACATCGTGAGCCGGTTTCAGTCAGGTTTATTGAATACATGCCAATAGGCGAAAGCGCGACTAGTCCTGGCCCTAGTATTGAAGAGATTAAGGCTATGATTAATAGTTTCGGGCGGGGAAAGTTAAAGCCCACTATTGATATTTGCGGTAATGGTCCAGCGAAATATTATGATTTGCCACAGGCCAAAGGATCATTTGGTTTTATAACCCCGATCTCTGAACATTTTTGTGGTGTATGCAACCGGATCCGACTGACTGCAGACGGAAAGTTCAAGCCTTGTTTATTGTCTAATCAGGAGATTGATGTTAAGACTGCGCTGCGTAATGGTGCCAGTGATGATAAAATTGCGGAGCTTTTTTATCAGACTATTGCCAAAAAGCCGCAAGGCCATACCCTAACAAGCCCGGATGAGCCAACACAGTTTTTCCGCAGGATGTCGCAAATTGGTGGATGAGTCGAAAAGGTAGCATAAAAAGGTAGCATAATGATAAAACTTAATTAGGCTTAACTTCTTAAAAATAAGAAGCTAAGCCTTTGTTATTTTGCCACTAAAATACTTCAGCACCATATTTTTATGGGTTCGCAGCAGGTTAAACTTTTCGAACCTTTTGAAAAATAAGTTGCTATAAAATATGCAGGAATTGTGAAATAAATGACAGAATATATAAAAGATACTTTATGGTGGAGGTAGTCATGGAGGAACTAACACACTTTAATCACGCCGGTAAGGCGCGTATGGTAGATGTAACTGTTAAAGATGAGACCAAACGGGAAGCGGTGGCTGAAGGCCGAATTACCATGAAACCAACTACTCTGGCGCTAGTCAAACAAGGTGCTATGGGCAAAGGTGATGTTTTAGGGGTAGCTCAAGTCGGTGGGATAATGGGTGCCAAGCGGACCTGGGATTTAATTCCTATGTGTCACCCGCTGCTTCTAACGGGTGTTAACCTTGAATTTACCATTGAGGACGCAGCCAATGCTATTAACATTAGGGCGATAGTAAAAACCACCGGTAAAACTGGGGTGGAGATGGAAGCTTTGACAGCCGTGTCAGTAGCTGCCTTGACCATCTATGACATGTGCAAAGCAGTAGATAAGGCGATGACTATTGAATATGTCCGACTACGCGCTAAGTCAGGCGGTAAAAGCGGCAATTTTGTAAGGGAGGATTAAACAATGCAAGGAAAGATTGTAGCAGTTTCCACCAGCGAAAATAAAGGCGAACGCAAGAAAAATGTCGGGGAGGCTACTCTTTTAGTCGGACTTGGTCTGGAAGGAGATGCTCATGCCGGGTTCCAGCACCGTCAAGTCAGTCTTTTAGCTTTAGAAAGTATTGAAAAAATGCGACAAAAAGGGCTTGATGTTCATCCGGGAGACTTTGCTGAAAATTTGACGACTGAGGGAATTAATTTACCAGCGTTGCCTATTGGAACGAAATTAAAAATTGGTGATGTACTAATGGAAGTCAGTCAAATCGGTAAAGAGTGCCACAACCGCTGCAGTATCTACTATCAGGCTGGTGATTGCGTTATGCCTAAAGAAGGCATATTTGCGATCGTAGTGACTGGCGGACGGATAGCTAAGGGTGATATACTTGAGGTGATCGAAAATGTATAGTATTGGCATTATCACAGCCAGCGATAAAGGCTCACGCGGTGAACGCGAGGATTTGAGCGGTAAGGCTATTGCGGAGATACTGGCAGAGCTTGGCGAGGTTAAGCAGTATGTAATTGTTCCTGATGAGCGTGAAGTTCTTAGTCAGGCCATGATTAACATGACTGACAATATGAAGGTAGATATCATTCTCACTACCGGTGGCACTGGGCTTGGGCCACGGGATGTAACACCAGAAGCTACTTTGGCAGTAATTGATAGACTAGTCCCCGGTATTCCGGAAGTTATGCGGGCAACATCGCTGGAAAAAACTTCACGGGCTATGTTGTCGCGAGCGGTAGCTGGGTTACGTGGCAGAACGCTCATTATCAATCTTCCTGGAAGTCCTAAAGGTGTACGCGAATGTTTGGAAGCTATTTTACCAGCGCTTGATCATGGTTTAGCCATTATGAAAGGGGAGGCTGGTGAATGTGCCAGACCTTAATACATAGTTTATAATTCAATGCTTGCCTGTTCTATTCGTTTAATGCCAGGTATCTGTTCAAGCTCCTCCATGAGGTTGAATAGAGCCTGGTCTTTATTTTTATGAAAAGTGGTAAGGATAGTTTTGACTTGTTCAAGCAGGGTTTACTAATTACGTTAACGAATACTATATGAAAAATTCCAGAAGATTATCGATCAAGGAGTTGAGATAGCTTGTCCAAACCAATTTACATAATTGGTCATCGTAATCCTGATACTGATTCTATTTGCTCAGCAGTTGCTTATGCGAATCTAAAAACGGCCTTGGGCGAGCACGTAGTTCCGGCACGGGCGGGAAAGATTAATGCCGAGACCAAATATGTGCTAGAACTTTTTGGTGTTCAGCCGCCGCAACTTATTTTAGACATATATCCCCGGACCAAAGATGTAATGCATGAAAATATTATAACGATTCATCCCTGGAATACCTTGCGAAAGCTAGGTCAGCTTATTCAATCCCATAATCTGAAATCCATTCCTGTTGTTGAAAATGACGGCAAGCTAGTAGGAATAGTCACAGTTAGTGATTTGGCTGAACGGTATGTCAGTGAACTGGGTATGCAGGATTTACGGGAAACTGGGGTTAATTATGCGGGAATTTTACGCTGCCTTAATGGCACACTTGTGTGTGGTGGGGAGTTGTCACGGATAATTGAGGGCCGCGTGAAAATTGCTGCGTCTCGTACCCAGACGCTGGCTAAAGTCATTAAGCCTGGTGATATTGTTCTGGTAGGCAATCGTACCAAGGTTCAATTAGCATGTATTGAGGTTGGTGTTGCTTGCCTAATTGTCACCGGTGATTTTGAGGTTGCACCTGAGGTGGAAACTGCGGCTCAGGCGGCAGGCACCTATATCATTAGAGCACCGCAGGATACTTATACCTGTGCACGCTTAATTAACCAGAGTATTCCGGTGCGGAACATCATGAAAACCAATGTTGCATCCTTTAAACCTGAGGACATGGTCTCTGATATAAAAAATAGTATTATTCGTACCGGTTACCGTAATTATCCAGTTGTCCAAGCAGGAACCCTGGTGGGACTTATTGATCGGGACCGGCTGATTGTGCCCGAACGGGACCAGGTTATTTTAGTTGACCATAATGAACGTTCGCAAGCAGTAGACGGAATAGAAGAAGCCAAAATTGTTGAAATTATTGACCATCACCGGTTGGGTGGATTAGAGACCAGTGAACCAATATTTATCAGGCATGAACCGGTAGGTTCGACAGCTACCATTGTGGCTAATATGTACTGGCAGCGGAATGTACCAATACCTAAGTCGATTGCCGGTCTGCTGTTAGCTGCCATCATCTCTGATACTGTACTTTTTAAATCACCTACAGCAACACAAAAGGACTGTGATACAGCCAATAAACTAGCCAAAATCGTTGGGCTTACTATTCAGGACTTTGGCATGGCGATGCTAAAAGCTGGTTCAGTCATTGATAAGCTAACACCGGCTGATATTGTGGCTGCCGATTTGAAGGAATTTCAGATTGGTGAGTATTATGTAGCTATAAGCCAACTCTCAGTTATGGATCCGGAAGGTGTACTTCAGCAACAAAGCCAACTGGAAGCTGCGTTACAGGCTATTTGTAATAAAGAGCAATATAATATGGCAATATTGCTTATTACGGGCATAGTGGATGAGGCAACATATTTGCTCTATTACGGGCAGCCAGCAGGACTGATAGCTGCCGCTTTTGGCGAAGGACGCCCAGATGGTACCTGGTATTTGCCTGGCGTTATGTCACGTAAAAAGCAGGTTGTACCGCCATTGATTGACGCTGTCCGCCGGTCGTAAAATAGTAATGTTCACCGCACAGGTTGTATGTTATAATGTTTCCATAATCCATTAGTAGGAAGGAAGATCGGAACATGAGTACTTACATGCCCAGCGGTGTGTGTTCAACAAAGATTGAGTTCTTGGTAGAAGACAATATCGTAAAGGAAATTCAGTTTCAATCAGGCTGCTCTGGTAATTTACAAGGTATAAGCCGGCTGGCAGAAGGAATGACAGTAGAAGAGGTTATTAATAAATTAAAAGGGATAAGATGCGGTGCTAAAGCAACCTCTTGTCCTGATCAACTGGCTCAGGCGCTAGAGCAGTTAGCGAGTAAAAATACGTTAGAATAAATAAGGCTATTGACAGAAATTTTGTTGTGTGATATATTCATTGGCAACAGCATATACAAATGCGATGAACGGGATAAGTAAATTGGCTGCGCTATTATCAGAGAGCCGGGGGTTGGTGTGACCCGGTAGGCGTGCTTATTGAAATACACCTGTGAGCAGCAGGTTGAACGGATACCAAGTAGACCGCGCCGGATGCCACCGTTATTAGAGGCTAGGGTATCGGAATGTCCTGTACCTGAAAAAAGTGGCTTGCTATTTTTAAGCAAGCAGGGTGGTACCGCGAGCAAAGTCTCGTCCCTGTTAGGGGATGGGGCTTTTTTTATTTTCCAGATTAAAGTATAACTTTCCCTGGATAGAACGACTATACCCCTAAAGGGCACAAGCCAAATCTATCTTATCCAAAAATTTTAGGAGGCGACAACTATGATTATTGTAATGAGCCCAGCAGCTACTCAAAAGGAGATTGACAGCGTGGTTGCCCGGGTAACGGGCGCTGGATTAAGAGTACATTTGTCAGAAGGAAAATTACGTACAATTATTGGTCTGATTGGTGAAAAGAAATTAATGGCTCAACTACCGTTGGAGGCTATGGCTGGTGTAGAGAAGGCGATATCTGTTACTGCTGGTTATAAACTGGTCAGCCGGGAGATTAAGAGTGAAGACACAGTGATTAATATTGGCGGGGTACTTGTTGGCGGTACTAATTTGGTAGTGATGGCAGGTCCTTGTGCAGTGGAAAGCAGAGAGCAGCTGCTGGAATCAGCAAGAATTGTTAAAGCAGCTGGTGCTCAGTTTTTGCGAGGGGGAGCCTATAAACCGCGGACTTCACCATACTCTTTTCAGGGACTCGAGGAAAAGGGGCTGGAAATGTTAGCCGAGGCCAGGGAGGTGACTGGGCTAAAAGTAGTAACTGAAGTTGTCGATATCCAATCTGTATCGGTAGTAAGTGCTTATGCCGATGTATTACAAATCGGTGCCCGCAATATGCAAAACTTTCAACTGCTAAAGGCAGTAGGTAAAAGTGGTATGCCAGTGCTGTTAAAACGCGGGATGGCGGCAACTATCAATGAGTGGTTGCATGCTGCTGAGTATATATTGAGTGAAGGTAATTTTAATGTTATGTTTTGCGAACGCGGTATCCGGACATTCGAGGATTATACCCGCAACACGTTGGATTTGAGTGCGGCAGCAGCACTTAAAGACTTGAGTCATTTGCCGGTGATTGTCGATCCCAGTCATGGCACCGGCGTGTGGAAACTGGTTAGACCGATGGCTAAAGCAGCCGTGGCAGGCGGAGCTGACGGCTTAATGATTGAGGTTCATCCTAATCCGGCAGAGGCCTTGTCTGATGGCAGTCAGTCGTTGACTCCTTCTAATTTCCAAGCTTTGATGAGTGAAGTGGGCATTATTGCTGCGGCAGTTGGCAGGAAAATGGCATGAAGGCAGCAATCAAGCGGATTGCCATCATCGGTATGGGGTTAATTGGCGGTTCGCTCGGTTTGGCCATCAAAGCCTCCCAAGGGGAGAAGGTTGAGGTTACGGGCATTGACACGAACGAATTGTCAATGCTCAAAGCCAAACAATGCGGTGCTGCTGACCGGATTACAGCTGATTACAAAACCGGTATAGAGAGTGCTGATATGATTTTTTTGTGTACGCCTGTGCTGCAAATAGCGACACTCATAAAAGAAATAGCGCCCCATTTCAAACAAGGCGCTATTTTGACAGACACAGGTAGTACTAAGACCTATCTAATTCAAGAAATCGCGGCGGCATTACCGCAGGGTGTTCATTATGTTCCCGGTCATCCCATGGCCGGGCGTGAAAAAAGTGGCATCGAAGCTGCCGTTGGCGCACTTTTTTACGATAAGTGGTATATACTTACTCCTACAAGGGATGGGGATGCTGCAGCTGTAGAAGCAGTACGTCAGGTGATTAACTGGACAGGGGCCAGAGTCACGGAAATGAATGCTGCCGAGCATGATTGGTGTACTGCTTTAATCAGTCATGTACCACATATTGGCGCTGCCGCGCTGGTAAACCTGCTTACGTATTTGCAAGACCAGGAAAATAGTATTAAACTGGCAGGCGGTGGTTTTCGGGATACAACACGCATTGCTTCTTCCAATGCTGATATGTGGGCTGATATTTGCATGACAAATGCTGAACCAATTGCCGACAGTCTAGATAAATTTAGTCAAATTGTCAGCCAAGTTGCAGCGGCGGTTCGTCAAGGCGACAGGGAAAGTATTCACAAATTTTTTTCTAATGCAAAACAGCGGCGCGATGAGTTATTACTATTGGAACAGGCTGCTAGCGAACAACCCTTGACCAATGAGCATTTATAATTTGAGCTATGAGTTTTTTGCCTTCAATATCCGGGTGTAAGCCGTCAATAGCCAAATGATCCGGAAGCTCCCGGGAACTGTCAAGAAAATGAGGTTCAAGGTCAATAAAGTAACGCTGTTGCCGGATAAATTGATTGACAGCATCAAACTCTTCCCGCCAATTAACAACTGTTTCTTCATGGAAGACCTCATTAATTGCATCCGGGTTGATTGGTGGTAAGGTTAAAAAGATAGGCCGAATGCCATTTGTCAGGCATTTATCACGAATTCCTGTAAGCTCAGTAATGACTTGAGGAGCAGGCACACCACCACGTAGGCTGTTGGTACCACCGAGAATAAGGAGATATTTCGGTTTGAAGGGTAATACATCTTGATCAAATCTGGCTAACATAGTTGCCGTAGTATCACCGCTTTTACCAAGATTGACAGCTGGAAAATTAAGATAGGTTTGATAACTGTAATCAAAATCGGCAGGTGAATAGGAGATAGCGCCGCCGCCGTGGGTGATACTGTTACCAAAGGTGGCCGCATAGTGTCCACGGCTCAAATCAACGTTAAATTCAGCGGTGTCCGAATAGCCGCCAACCGGATTGCCGGCGGCATCAATGCCACGTACGCGCCAATAGTATTTTCCAGGAATAATACGGGGCTGATCGTCATAACAGTCATTTAAGCCAGTGACTGTTTGACTCCATATACGATATTGGGAAGGTTCAATGCCGCCAGGGTTTTCCGGTGGTTGACGGGTAAGCTCAACTTCATGGCTTAAAGCTCCCAATACGGGTATCCAGGAATAGGCGGGATAGAGTGGTGTAGGCAGATTGTCCGGTTTGTGCTCATTGATCAGTGGTCTGGTGACAGGGATAATATCGCGATTAAAGTAAAGTTCAGTGGCATCAGAAAAAACGCCGAGAGGGTTGCCGTGATTGTTTAGTGCGCGGACTCGCCAGAAGATACGGTTGCCTTCATACCAGGACAAATCAGCATTATAGCCATTGGTGAACACCTCGCGGGTTAAGAGAACCTGCTTGTCAGATGAAAAAACATCGTTGGGATTTTCTGGTGGTTCTGTTAAGAACTCGAGCTCATAGTATACCGCGCCTGGTACTAGCGTCCAAGTTAGCATTGGCCGGATAGAAGCCGGGGAACTGGCAGGGTAAAAGGAAGTGGGCTCCGGCTTTACCTTGTCAAAGTCGATGGTCATTCCGCCGGTGGTTTGTGTTAAGTTAATGTAGTCAGAGTATTTGCCCAGCGGTTGATGAAACAGAGTTTGGGCCGACACACGCCAGTAGGTGCGAAAAGGGAAATTTTCGTCAATCGGCATTTGATTATTCCAAGTGCGATAACTGGCAATTAGCTCTGTATCAGTGGCTTGCTTAGCGTCGTTGGCAGGAGGAATACTCAAAGCTTCTACCTCATAATAAGCAAAATAAGGTAATCGTTGCCATTGTAGAATATATTCATTGGATATATGATTAATTTCTAGCTGTGGTTTAAAACTATTGAGGCCCACAGCTTCAGAGATCTCTAATATGTAAAGCATGGAAATGGCTAGAGCCACAATAATAAAAATTCGTTTCAACGTTTACACCTGCCGAATCCTAATAGTATTTATAGAGTAGAAATATAAATATATATTACCACATTTTATTCGTAATACAAACCAGAGGAAAACCGCTGTTCTTTTTTGAATAGCGGTTTTTGCAGTTTACTACTAAATCATGGTAGAATATGAAACGGAGGAGGCGATTGTCGCGGAACAGTTTTTTCAAATTGTAATCGATTATATTACTCTTTGGGGTTATACCGGAATTTTTATCGGTATGGCGCTGGAGAGTGCATGCATACCTGTCCCTAGTGAACTTGTTTTCGGTTTTGCAGGGTATCTGGTATATCGTGGCAAGCTGGATTTTACTATGAGTGTTATTGCTGGGGTGTCAGGCGGATTACTAGGTTCAATTGTTGCTTATTTGATTGGATTTTACGGTGGACAACCTTTTGTTACAAAGTACGGGAAATACATGTTTTTGTCTAAAAAACATGTTGATACTGCGCAACGGTGGTTTGACCGCTATGGGCTGAAGGCAACTTTTTTCAGCCGATTGTTACCCATTGTCCGTACCTTTATTTCGCTGCCTGCCGGGTTTGCTAAAGTGAATCTAGGTAAATTTATAATTTATACTGTATTGGGTTCTCTTCCGTGGACAGTGGCTTTAATTTACGCTGGCCACATGTTGGGTGAAAATTGGCGCGAGTTAAATACGATGGGTCATGAGGCTAGTCTAATAGTTGCAATTTTGCTTATCGCTTTTGCAGTATACTACTTTTGGAAGAACAGGACACAGTCTGGCCAAAATTAGTATAATGGAGACCGAAGACCGATTTTGGGGAAGGGATGAATAGCTCAGGATATGAAGCAACAGGAAAAAAAACGTAAGCCTAACCGTCTTCTTCAAGGAACTCTTGTGTTGACAGTTGCTGGTATTGTCGTGAAAGTTATTGGTTCGCTCAACTGGATCATTCTGTCGCGCGTGTTGGGCGGAGAAGGGATTGGCCTCTATCAAATGGCCTTTCCCATCTATCTATTGGCGCTTAGCCTGTCATCTGCCGGTATTCCGGTGGCTATTTCTATTATTACCGCCGAAAAGGTTGCTTTTCAAGATTACAGGGGAGCTAACCGGGTTTTTTATCTGTCGCTTTCTATTTTGATAGTGACAGGCCTTGCTTTAAGTGCGCTAGTTTACTTTGGTGCCGGTTGGTTGATTGAATATCGGGTTATTCGTGACCCACGGGCCTATTATGCATTACTGGCATTAGCACCAGCCGTTTTTTTAGTTACATTACTCTCCAGTTTTCGTGGTTATCTTCAGGGCTGGCAAAATATGACGCCCACTGCTGTGTCCCAAATTGTAGAACAGCTATTTCGCGTAGGAGCCATGCTGCTATTTGCTATTTGGCTGCTTCCCAGAGGTATTGAATATGCTGCTGGTGGTGCAAGTATGGGCGCTGGTGCCGGAGCGGCAGCCGGACTGTGTGTATTACTCTATTACTACTGGCGGCTGCAGCGCAAGTATAAACAAGGATTTCAGGCAGAACCAATAAAGCGAGAGCAGGAAGCGGCAGGCAGTATTGTGCGGCGTATTGTAGTCCTGGCATTGCCAGTCTCATTAGCCAGTATTATGCTGCCACTGGTGGCTAATTTAGATCTCTTGATTGTTCCTGTCCGGCTGGAAGTCGCTGGGTATACTGTCGAGCGGGCTACTGAATTATTTGGTTATTTGACAGGTATGGGGGTGCCGCTAGTTAATCTTGCGACTATTATTACGGCAGCGCTGGCGACCAGCATTGTGCCTGCTGTGTCAGAGGCTAAGGCATTGGGAAATATCGGGCAAATTCGTGAACGGGCGGCTTCAGCTATGCGGCTTGGCAATATTGTGACAATTCCAGCTGTCGCGGGGCTGTGGGTGCTGGGAACTCCGATTGCTGCCTTTATATACCATGCGCCCCAGGCGGGGGAAGTTGTAAAAGTACTTTCTTTTGGTGTATACCTGTTAGGTATTCATCAGGTAACAACCGGGGTTTTACAAGGGATGGGTTATACTGTATTGCCAGTAATCAATATGGGTATTGCGGCTGCAGTCAAAGTCCTGTTAAATTGGAATCTTACGGCTATGCCTAGTCTGGGAATACAAGGGGCTGGCTGGGCGACTAATGCCGATATTGGCGTTGCTGCGTTACTAAATTTATATTTTGTTGCCAAATACACAGGTTTGCGCATAGATTGGCAGGAACTATGGAAATGTGTCCTTGCAGCCATTGTTATGGGGGCAAGTATTGATGTTATCTATCAATTCACGGTAGCAGGCGGAGTTAGTGATGCTGTTGCGACATTTGGGGTTATGTGTTTAGCGGCTATCATTTATGGCGCTGTTCTTCTACTGCTTGGTGGATTGACAGATCGTGATATTAGCAGAATACCCTTCTTGGGCGCCAAATTATCGCAGCTATTAACGCGGCTAGGATTGCTAAGGGCCTAAGTTGAGAAATAAGTTGTGACTCCTGCCGCTTTAGGCGGCAGGGGTTCAGCCTTGCTGAAACGAGTTCACTGCTGGGCTGCATAACTGGATATGCGTGCTAACGTTTTTACTCTGAGTACATCGACACCGTTAAAATTAATATTGGGTATATAGTAAGTCTCAAGTTCATCATGCAGCTTTTTAGCTTCATGGATATAAGCGCCTGCTTTGCCAAAAAGCTCCCAGAAAGTCTTGCGGTCATAATCGGTTACCGGCTCTAACCGTAAGGTGATGTCTGTATCAAGGCAATCATTCATGTCAATAACAGCTGTAGCGTTGTTAAAACTTTGGTTATGTGGCGGGGTTGAGGTTATGAGGGCTGTATCCAAGGCGGGAATAAGGATGTGTTCTAGTTTAATCGGGTCAAGCGGGCAGAAAAAGGCTTCAATATTTAGCCCCTTGGCTATGGCTGTATCGGCAACCTTAGCCAGCAAGGTTGCTTTACCTGTACCAGGCAAGCCGGTGATAATATAACGTTTTGCGAAGCCGGTACTGATTGAATCAATATAATTTACCGGGCCTATAGGCGTAATGGCTGAAGCAAAGAGTTTCCGTTTTTTGCCGTAACCAACAGTGGTGATGTTACTAAAAATTAATTCGATAATACTTGCAGTTTTTTGGTTAGCTAGATTATAATTCATGGCTTCACAGTTGGCGGCTTCCCAATCGTCGTAGACTGCCTTGGCACTCTTTAGCATACGATAAGCGCGCTGAAAGCGCCTGTTAATTTCTTTGGTATAGGCTATTATTTCAGTTTTGTTATGAATCAATTTAGTTTCGTTCCAATATTCGCCAAGGTTGAGAATTTCATCAACACAGCCAGGATGTTTAGGATCGACAATATGGGGAGCAGTGCCATCAATCAAGGCAACTCGGAGTGCTGGTATGACCAACCCGTCAAGGGAATTAGGATCACTGGAACAATGGTGATGTTCGATATCATAGCCATGTTCGACAAGTGTTTGCCCAATCTTTTTCATGAAAGTGGATTTACCGACACCAGGCCCGCCTTTTAGTAAAAAAATTCGTGTTGCATCAGTGGGTATTATATAATCATAATAAGAGAAAAAGCCTTGGGGAGTATTGCCGCCAGGGAATAGGTGTCTGATTTTTCCTTCAGCCATTTTTATCCTCCCTTTTGTTTATGGTATTACCAGTAGTATTTCTCTACAATGTATGAGTTGTGCTGCGTGAGTATATCAAAAATCAGCTGCAAGGGGTAGGATTTTTGCTTTTGATGTAGAATAGGTTTTACTTTGATCTTTTCCTAAGGAGTTTGTTATGCGCAAAGAAGTGTACGGTTATTTGGCCGTTATTGCTGCTGCCTGTATGTGGGGTATTGGTGGCTCGGCAGCCAAAGCGTTATTTAACCAAAATATTACGCCTTTTCTGTTGGTGAAGATTCGTCTGACTTTGTCATTTTTATTAATGCTAATCGGGCTTTTTGTTTACAATAGACGGCTGCTTGTTATTCCACGTCGGGAGCTTGCTTATTTTGCGCTGCTGGGTACAGGGGGAATGGCACTGCTGCAGTTTTTTTATTTTTACACCATTAGCCTAACGAATGTAGCTACCGCTGTTTTTTTGCAGTATCTGGCACCTGTATTTATGGCTGTCTATGCTGTTGTTTTCGAAAAAGAGCGATTAGGTGCCAGGCGTGGTATGGCTATTGGTTTAGCCACTTTGGGCGGTTTTTTGATTATGCTTAATGCTGGCGGCGGGGCTTCGATTAGTGCGCTAGGGTTTACCAGTGGTTTATTAGCGGCTGCGTCGATGGCATTTAGCACAGTATATGGCCGGCGGGCGGTACGAAGTTACCATCCACTGACGGCGGTAACCTATTCGTTTGGTTTTGCTGGCTTATTTTGGTGGCTGGTATCACCGGAAGCCTGGGTTCAGGGAACTATAAATACTGAAAATTGGTGGCTTTTTGCTTATATTGCTGTGTTTTCGACGGTGATTCCTTTTTTGTTATATTTTTTTGGCATACGCTTCTTATCGCCGACCAATGTAGGAGTTACCGCTTGTTTGGAACCGGTAATTGCTGCTGCTACTGCCTATTTCTTTTTGGATGAGGTTATGGGCTTGCTGCAAATGTTGGGTGGGCTGCTTGTAGTGCTGGCTGTTATTGTATTGCAAACCGGCAATGAGCAGGAAGTCCTGAATGCAGCGGTGAAAGAGACCGATATTGTATAATTGGAGTGATTTTGATGCATATTGTACTGGTAGAGCCGGAGATTCCCGGCAATACAGGTAATATTGCAAGATTATGCGCAGCCACTGGCTGTGAACTACATTTGGTAAAACCATTAGGATTTTCTATTGAAGACCGCTATTTAAAACGAGCCGGGCTTGACTATTGGCATTTAGTCAAAGTGCATGTGCACGAAAATTTTGCTGAAGTAGTGAAGCTATATCAAGGTCATAATTTTTATTTTAATACAACCAAAGCCAGTAAACGCCATAGTGATATTGCTTATCAGAGTGATGATTTGCTGGTATTTGGCAAAGAGACTGCCGGGTTGCCGCAGGAGCTGTTGAGTGCCAATCCAGATAACTGTATCCGTATTCCGATGATTGAAGATGCCAGATCGCTGAACCTTTCGAATGCGGTAGCTGTTGCAGTATATGAAGCATTTAGGCAACAGGAGTTTCCGGGACTGAGATAGCAAAGCAAAGCCTTGAGGATGGTGATACGATGTTTGCACAATTTGGACCGGCGGGAAATCCAGATGCGTTTTATGAATCTGGACATAAGGCTTCGGCTGACATGCCGGAATGGTTAGCAGGCCAAGAACTAAAGGCCTATGAGTATCAATGCAGTCGAGGGGTTACTATCAAGCAGCCTACGGCTGAATTGGTGGGACAGAAGGCCGCTCAATATGGTACTAAGCTTAGTATTCATGCGCCATATTATATTAGTCTGGGTACCGAAGATGAGACGACGGCAACTAACACGCAGCGACACTTTTTGCGAACGCTGGAAGTAGCCAAATGGATGGGAGCTGACCGGATTGTGTTTCATATTGGCGGCCCAGGTAAGGGGGCCGACCGACGTCAGGCAATGGAACGGGCCAAGCGTTTGTTTGCCAAGGTTCTAGAGCAAGCTGAAAATCAGGGTTTGACAGGTCCGCAACTCTTGGCAGAAACTATGGGTAAGCAAAATCAGCTGGGGTCGCTTGAAGAAGTACTAGAGCTATGTAAGCTGGATGAGCGGGTCCGGCCAGCAGTTGATTTTGGCCATATGCATGCTGTGACAGGCGGTCTATATACGACAAGTGCAGAGTTTGCCGCTGTATTTGAAAAAATAGGCGAAGCACTTGGAGCAGAAGCGGCAAAGAATCTGCATATCCATTTCAGCCCCATTGAGTTTACCAAGGCGGGCGAAAAACGGCATTGGAGTTTTGGTGATCCCTATGGGCCACCGCATGAGCCGTTACTAACTGTCATCGCTGATAAAGGGTATACCCCCCGGATTATTTGCGAGTCAGCAGGTACCCAGGCAAAAGATGCTAAAACGATGCAGGATTACTATTTGGCAATGGTGAAAAAGGATTTTTAGCGTATACATGCTGAATATAACGCATAAAATAGATGGTGAACTGGAGGAATCTTCATGATTGTACATGATAAAGCCCATGAATTAGGGAGGACACTGAGAAATTCTGAGGAGTATCAGGCATTTTTAGCTGCCAAGAAAAATCTTGATAGTGACTCAAAAACCAAAGCTCTGGTGCAAGATTTTTTCAAGAAAAAGCTAGTTGCGGAATATGATCTAATGGCTGGTAACCCAGAAGATAAAGAGAAGTCTCAGGAACTTCAAAAAATATATGAGCTTATTGTTCTAAATTCTAAAGCTAAAGACTTTATCCACGCCCACATGCGTTTTCAGCAGCTAGCTGCTGATATCTATAAAATAATTGGCGATGCGGTCGCTGAAGGAATGGATTTATTTGGCAAAGAATGAGATGTTGGTTAGTAGAGATGTGGATTTTGCTGCCGAATTGAAAAAAGCTATTCCCCCGGAAAGACTGCTAGTTAATGAAGCTATGTCTAAACACACTACTTTTCGCATCGGTGGACCGGCTGATTATCTTGCACTGCCTGCTTCAGTTCAGGAAGTGGCTGCGATTTTGCATATTACTAAACAGTTTGCCATACCTGTTACGGTGTTAGGTAATGGTTCTAATGTTTTGGTATTAGACCGGGGAATCCGTGGTTTGGTTTTGAAATTTGGCCCTGAGATGGGCTGTATCCGGCATGACGGGCATATTGTCGTCGCTGGTGCCGGTGCACTGTTAGCGGAGGTTTCCAAGTATGCTGCCCAACAGGATCTGACAGGGTTTGAATTTGCTATTGGCATTCCTGGCAGTATTGGTGGTGCAGTTTTTATGAATGCCGGTGCCTATGAAGGTGAGATGAGCCAAGTGGTGCAAGCTGTCACAGCAGTATGTGCGGGCGGCGAGTTAAAACGGTTTGTGGGAGAAGAACTAAAGTTCGGTTATCGTCATAGTGTATTTCAGGAAAATGGCTGTCTTATTTGTGAAGTAGAACTGGCGCTCTTAAATGGCGTGAATAACTTGATTCGCGTACGACTTGACGATTATACTACTAAGCGTCAAACTAAACAGCCAATTGAGATGCCTAGTGCAGGCAGCACCTTTAAACGTCCTACGGGTCATTTTGCGGGTACGCTAATTGAAAAGGCCGGACTGAAAGGCACTAGTGTCGGTGGTGCGCAGGTTTCTACAAAGCATGCAGGTTTTATTATTAATGCGGGCGGTGCAACCGCCCAGGATGTGTTGGCTTTAATCAGCAAGGTTCAGGATAGCGTTCATAAGCAGTTTGGTGTTTCACTTCATCCCGAAGTACGGATATTGGGCGAAGCATAACTATCATATAATTAATATCAACAAGGAACCGGGAGCAATAATGCCCCGGTTTTTACTATTTTCTGCAGGGGAAAGAGAACAAATGTAGAATTTAGAAAATTAAGAAGATATATTCCGCAATAAAGAAGTTTACAGGCACAGGCTAGTGGTGTATTGACAACGCTCCACCACTAGCGTTTGACTTCCGCTTTTGCCAACACACCACCCGCCTGCAAGAATCTTTAATGCGTTGTATATAGTTTGCACAATAAGTTGAAAAAGGAGATAAGCTTATGCATTTAACATTTTTGGGAGCCGCAGGTATGGTAACCGGGTCTTCTTATCTTTTGGAAGTCGGTCAAAAGAAGTTCTTAGTTGATTGCGGTATGTTTCAGGGCTCAAAGGCGATTACTGCGCTCAATAGAAGGCCATTTCTCTATACTCCGGCAGATATCGAGGCTGTATTTTTAACCCATGCTCATATTGATCATAGCGGTTTGCTGCCTCGCCTGTGCAATTCAGGTTTCAAGGGAACCATCTATGCGACTAAAGCAACCGCCGAATTATCTAGTATTATGCTGCCTGACAGTGGGCACATTCAAGAGTTTGAGGCTGAGATTGCCAACCGGAAGGGACAGCGGGCCGGACGCAAGCAGATCGAGCCGCTGTATACCGTAGAGGAGGCTTATAACTCTTTACAACAATTTTCACCGATGGCTTATGATACAGCGATAAAAATATCAGACGAGGTGACACTTACTTTTCGGGAAGCCGGTCATATATTAGGTTCGTCTATGGTGGAGATTGTGGCAGCAGAAAACGGCGAGACTACGAAAATTTTATTTTCCGGAGATTTGGGTCAGCCTGACCAACCGATTATTCGGAATCCGGCTGTCATCGCGCAGGCTGACTATCTTATTCTTGAATCAACCTATGGGGATCGGATTCATGATCCGAGTGATCCGATAGAAAAATTAGCTCAATATATTAACGAAACGATTGAGCAAGGGGGGAACGTCATAATCCCGTCGTTTGCTGTCGGTCGTACGCAAACCCTTCTCTACAATTTGCATACTTTGTTTAAAGAAGGTCTGATTCCAAAAATTCCAGTAATTATCGACAGTCCGTTAGCTATTTCGGCTACAGAGATCTTCCTAAAGAACTCGCAGGAATATGATAGCGATGCCTATAATCTGCTGTATAAAGACCAAGAGAATCCCTTGCATTTTCCGCAATTGTCCTTTGCCAAGACAGCCGATGAATCCAAGGCCATTAACAATTTGGACCATCCCGCCATTATTATCTCAGCGAGCGGCATGGCCGATGCAGGACGTATTCTCCATCATCTGAAACATAATTTATGGCGACCGGAGAGCACGGTGTTGTTTGTTGGTTACCAGGCGCAAGGCAGTTTGGGACGGCGATTATTAGAAGGCATTAAAAAGGTTAGGATTATGGGTGAAGAAATTACTGTTAAGGCCAGGATTGCTAACCTTGAAGGCTTTTCTGCTCATGCTGATAAGGAGCAGCTGACAACCTGGTTAAGCAATTTTACGAGCAAACCGGCTAATATCTTCATTGTTCATGGTGAACAAGAAATGTCAGAGCCATTTGCGGCACTTATTACTGATAAGTTTAATATACCAACCTATATACCCAAGTATGGTGATTCTGTCACATTGACTGGCCGCAGTTGGCAGATTGAGCCTTCCGCTATTATCGAGTTTGAACCTGCTGTTCAGCAGCTTAGAGAGGTTCTTGACGAAGTGGAGAAAGAATTCGGCCAATACCGGAGCAAAATGGAAGACCTGGTCCTTATCAATGGCAACAAGCTGCAAGATGTGCTTAAGCGTATTGATAAAATCCGCAAATTCATTAAAAAAACACTTAGTGATTTATGGGCGTAAACTTATTTCAGCATAGCTGAAACATCGTTAATTTAGGTGGGAGTCTTGATTCACATTCAGGGGTTGGTGGTTCGTATCCCGCCGTCTTCAACGGTAAATTAAAGGCTTTTGAGGTTTTCCTCAGAAGCCTTTTGGGCAGAGTACCCATCAGTAG
>Ga0316604_10001652_pt1 | contig 18976 bp, 14 predicted proteins | sample OWC_soil_day20_C_FD_207650 | JGI IMG/M metagenome (GOLD analysis project Ga0316604, IMG submission 207650) | Wetland soil microbial communities from Old Woman Creek delta, Ohio, United States - OWC_soil_day20_CT | ecosystem: Environmental > Terrestrial > Soil > Wetlands | place: USA: Ohio... | reverse complement strand
TCACCGGCGTCTATGAAGCCAATCCGGAAACGGCGAAAACGGTTCCCGATAATTTAGCGATCAGTTCACCCGCGGAACTTGAAAAGTTACTCTCCAACGGAAAAATCGATTTGGTCGTTGAAACGGCTACGCAGCAGGCTGTCCATGCTTTGGCGCCGACGATTCTGGAATACGCAGATATGGTCGTATTTTCGACGACTGCTTTTGCCGATGAAGAGTTTGAATCAAAAGCACTTGAACTGTGCAGCAAGTTTTCCCGCAAAATTTACGTTCCGCACGGTGCTATCCTGGGATTGGATGGAATCAGGGACGGCAGGGAAAAGTTGGAATCGGTCATGATCACAACCATCAAAAAACCAGCTAATCTGGGCAGAACCGAAACAGAGCGAACCGTTCTGTTTGAAGGACCGACCCGTGAAGCTTGCCGACTCTATCCCAGGAACGTGAACGTACATGCCAGCATCGCCATTGCCGGTCTGGGTTTTGACAAAACCAAGTCTCGGATTATTGCGGACCCTGATTCCGAGGGCAATGTTCACATTATCGAAATTGCCGCAGAGGGAGTGAAATTCAAAATAGAAATTTGCAGTATCCCTCTCGGATTAGTCACAGGTGCTTACACGCCGGTTTCGGCTTTCAATTCAGTGAACAAGATCTTTGCCAAGAACGGCTACACAATAATCTAACAGTCAGCAATTAAAGCTCTGAATCGAAACAGCTGAGAAAACCAGCAACAAAATATCAATTTTAAATAAGCAAAACCACCTTGAAGCGGGTGGTTTTGCTTTAATAACTATAAATCCGTCAACACAGACACTTAAAGCAATTCAGGATTTTCACCTAAAGAAAAAGAAGGCAATAGGCTGTAGCCACAGTAGTAATGATAAGTGGGATAATCGTACTGGTGGCAAAGACATGTATATAGGCTTGCTTGTGAGTGAGGCCAAGTACAGCAAACATCAAGAACAAGCCTGGCGAGTGCGGCAGCGTATCCAGCGCGTCGGCGGAAATAGCCGTCAGGCGGTGGATAATCTCAAGGTCCGCACCCGAGCTGATAAAACTCGGCGTCATTGAGGTGTACATTATTCTCAGACCGCCGGAAGAGGACCCCGTGATAGCTGATACAACCATTGTGGATAAAACACCCTGGACATATGGATTCATCTTCAGACTGAGAACCCAAGCGACAATTGCACTGAAAGCTGCGGAACTCTGCACCACAGTGCCAAAACCGATCACGCCGGCCAGACCTCCAATTCCACTGATCCCGCCATCCAAACCGTTGGATATGATATCTTTCATATTCTTACCCTTGAATTTATCCATGTTGAGAATGTAGGTTAGGAAAGCACCGATCAGCATGGCAATGATTGCCAGCATCGTTGAGTTCTTCACAAAATGACTGCCCACGATAATGATCAGCATCAAAGACACGATCGGTAAAAACGCTTTCAACGGCGAAGGCAGAAGGCTACGGTCCTTAACCTCAAACAGGGCGGGGTCAGCTTTGTCTGGATATGACCAGTGTTCACCATTCGCTCTGGCTTTTTTCTCTGCATAATTCATGTAGAGCATACACAGGGTAAATGTGGCTATGGTGGCGAGAATGCCCATTATTGGAGCTGCCGTGAGCGTAGTCCCCAAAAACTGGGTCGGGATTACGTTGGTTAGGGCTGGCGTTCCAGGCATTGATGTCATCGTGTAGGTAGCGGATCCGGTAATGAGGCAGGCCATGGTTAGATGACGCGGCAGGTCGGCTTCCTTAAACAGCAGGAACATGATCGGCCCAACCGCAAAGACTACAACAAACAAACTCACACCGCCATAGGTGAGAAAACTGATAATCAATGTGCTGACCAGCATGACTTTCGCTTTACCAAACCAGTCGATAAACTTGTTGCCGATGGTTGTGGCGCAGCCGGAAAAATTCATCAGTTCGGCATACAGACTGGAGCTGGCGAAGAGCAGGAAAAAGGATAGGTAGGCGCCCGTGTAACCTTTCATATAGGAAGTGGCATAGCCGTCCCATATGGGGATACCGTTGGTAACGATGACCACCAGAGACGCAAGCAGAGTGAGTGGCAGCGCGCCCAAGCCCTTGTAAGCACCAACGATAAGTACCGCAACAGCAAGAATGAGTCCAACAATAGCTAAAATACTCATGTTTACCCTCCTCTTTTAAATTTATTTAGCGGCGGCAATAATGTCATCGAATCTCGCGAGATAGCTAAAGTCATTGACTCCGCCTCTTGCTTCTGCTTCCTTAATCAATTCAACCACCTTGTCATTAAATGGCGTGGGAATGCCGCATTTCTGCCCGCCCCGGCATACGATTCCGTTGATATAATCGATCTCGGTTTTTTTGCCTTTTTCCAAATCCTGCAGCATACTAGCTCTGTTATTATGCCTTCCCCAGACTTTTTTGTAAAAATCCATCTTAGAGGGAATATCCGCCTTATTATTCAACTCCAAAAATTCAAAATCAACGCCCTGCATCTCTACCATGCGATAACCCAGCCCGCGGCATACTTTGATGACTTCGTCGGCGATGTGCGCAATGCAAACCATTGCCTTGGGATTGGCCAGTACTTCGCTAAAGTTCCCGTTAAGCGCTGCCGACATACCGCTAAATGTCGCATTCATCAACAATTTAGTATATCGAATCCCCATAAGGTTGGTCAGTATGGTTGTCCCGCCGGCAGTGCTCAGAACTTCCTTCACTTTCTCCAGTCGTGGACGTAACACTCCGTCGATCTCACCAATTTCGAAGGCAAATTTTTCTATGGCCTCCATGGTTGACGTAAGCTCTGAAACTCCAGGTTTAAGCCAAGTTGCACCGAACCCGACTGCGCCGCCGATAGTCCGTTCCTTCCCAACGAGTGCAGCCACACCTTCTTCTGGAACTCCATTTTGCAAAGTGCAAATAATACTGTCTTTATGCAAATGGGGAAGAAGCTTGGCAATAGCTGCTTCATTTGCGGTTTGCTTGGTCAGTAAAAAAACAAGATCATACAGGCCGGTCATCTGTTCAGGCGTTAATGCCGTAACCGCCTGATGCAAATCGAGATAACCGGTAACTCTGGCGCCACTGGTATTGAGGGCATCCACATTTTCTTTAAAAGCGTCAATAAGATCAACTTGCTGGCCGTTTTGGGTCATTCTGGCGCCAATAATAATCCCGAGTGCTCCTGCTCCTAAAATTGCTGTTCTCATATATATCGCCCTCCAGTTTTATTAAAAATTAACTTTGTCGCTGCCCTTGAGGGCAAGAATTTGCCTGGCCTCCTCCGAGTTGGCAATCTCCAAACCGAGGCGTTCGGCAATCTCCCTAATCTGAATGACTTGTTCAGCGCTGGATTTTGCCAGCACTCCCGGTTTTAAATAAAGATTGTCTTCCAGCCCAACCCGTGCGTTACCGCCCATTGCCAAGCCTGCGGCGACAAGAGGAAATTGAGCCTTGCCCGCTGCTGCGCATGACCAGACAAAGTCACCGATTTGTTCGCGGGCAGTCTTTACCAAATAAACGAGGTTATCGACAGTCGCCGGAATACCACCTAATATCCCCATTACAAACTGCATATAAACCGGTTCACGAACCAGCCCTTTTTCCTTCAAATATGCAATATTGTTAACCATGCCTACGTCATATACCTCAAACTCCGGGCGGATGCCATGTTCATTCATCGTATTAAGATAATACTCCAACCCTGTAAAAGTATTGGTAAAAACCAATTCATGCGTTCGCTTAAGGTATGGAATCTCCCAGTCGAATTTTGGGTCTTTTATCTTGGACGCGAGGTCGGAAAAAACAAAATTTACCGAGCCCGCGTTGCAGGAGGCTAGCTCCGGCTTCAACTCTACTGCCGGTGCAAGGCGCTGTTCCGAAGACATCCAGACGGCTCCGCCGGTTGTAATGCAAACAACCGCATTGCATCGCTTTTTTATGGAGGAAACAATCTCTCTCATAATATTTATATCCGGAGTTGGAGTACCATCCTTTGGATCCCGGGCATGAACGTGAACTACTGCGGCCCCTGCTTCGTGAGCTTTTACCGCATCTTCAATAATTTGATCTGGTGTAGAAGGGAAATATGGACTCAAACTCGGGGTATGCGTTGCTCCTGTAACCGCTGCAGTAATAATGATTTTGCTTTGTTTCGACATGTTAATTCCTCCAAGTGTTGATTATTGATTTCTTTGAAGAAACTCAAAACTAAACCCCAAACCTCCTTCCGCATTTATTTCTTTTTTCTCCTCAATTCAGAATATATTGCAAGACACGTGCCAAATTATGCAGTTCACTAAATTTAATTAGAAGCTGATGGCAAAAGTGAGTACAAAAGTTATTACAACGCCCGATTATTTTATTAGTGAAAACGTTCTGAAATCTATCCAAATTAATGCTTTTGAAGTAATTTTCATATCCTCGTTGACTCTTTCACTAAGGAGTGTTTGTTTAGGGAAAAAAACGCCAATTGGTAACAGGGATGAGTGCATAGCAACAGTCTTTAGTGTAAGTTTTAACTGACACAATATTTTAAAATCCCATTTTCAATCTTCTGCTTCCCATCGACGAACGTTAAAAGAGACTGTGTAAGCTATTACTTACACAGTCTCTTTTAACTGACACTCTATTTATTAGTTGCTTATATTGATATCCCGAGCCGGCGCATTTTTTGATACAGTAGTGGCCGAGCGATGTCCAGCAACTCAGCAGCCAGTTTTTTATTCCCCCGACTCGCTTGAAGCGCATTCAATATAATTTCTTTTTCCGTTGCGGCTTTGGCAGCATGAATGCTTCTTCCTATCGCTATTTTCCCTTTATTTCGCATCTTGGGCAGTAACCATTCAAAATGCTCCAGCGTTAGCATACTACCGTTACATTGGTTGACTGCTCTTTCAACGGCATGTTCCAGTTCCCGAATATTCCCCGGCCAATCATGTTCCATAATCAACGCCATAGCTTCATCATCTACAGTAACTTCTACCAAACCCGCTTGCTCGCCATATTTTTCGGTAAATTTTTTCACCAACAAGGGGATATCCGATCTTCTTTCTCGTAACGCCGCAACCTTAATCGGAATTACATTCAGCCGGTAGTATAAATCTGATCGAAAAGTGCCTTGCCGCACCATATTTTCAAGATTATCATTAGTCGCCGCGATAATCCTTACATTAACAGGAATCGTATCTGAGCCGCCAACACGCTCTATCTCCTTTTCCTGCAGCACACGAAGCAATTTTGCCTGAGCCGACAAAGATAACTGGCTCACTTCATCCAAAAAAAGGGTTCCTTTCTCAGCTCTTTCAAATTTACCCTTTTTTCCCGCCTTGCTCGCCCCCGTAAAAGCGCCCTCATCATACCCAAACAGTTCTGATTCAATGAGGTCTTGTGGAATAGCAGCGCAATTGAGCTTCACAAAAGGATACGGAGACCGCCGGCTTTCCTGATGCAGTGCATGGGCAACGAGTTCCTTGCCGGTACCCGTTTCGCCTTGTATTAAGACCGTGGCATTTGTGCCTGCTGCTTTTAATATTGCCGCGCGCATCGCCAGAGTTGCTGCATGTGAGCCGACAATATCCCCTAATGAATACCTGACGCCAGACAATTTCTTCATTTTTTCTTTGTAATAGTCGAGCTGACTTTGCAATTCCTGCATTGCTTCAAACAGTTTGTCCGACGCTTCGAAAACCTGATACGACATTGCACCGATGAGAATTCCATCCTTCATCAATGGGAATCGGTTACATATCACGGTCTTGCCGTCATAGTTAAAGACATCGCCTAAGATTGGTTTTCCAGTCTCGACGACGGTCGGCAGCTTACTATTGGGTATGACATCTTTTACATAGCGCCCCATCACTTGATGAGGATCAAAGCCCTGTGATTTCGCATAATTTTCCTCGACAAAAACAAGGCATGATTTATGGTCAACGACTACAAATCCCGCCATATGTGCGAATACTTGTTTCATTATCTCGCTATGTTTCGACACTGAAAGCCCTCCTTACTAAGGATTGGTGTAACTTTATATAATAAAATATTGAGGTTTTAATTCGCGGCTTCAGCTTTATATTTACAAACTATGCAACGGCAGACAAATGATATCATATAACTGAATTTTTTCACACACTGCAAAACATTGCTGCCAAAACAATTAATATTTTCACTCATTTTCGTTCGCTATATTTTTCTTTTCCCCTTTATGAAAATTTCGTGATCCAAAATTTTGTCAAATGTGCGCAACTTTAGGATACGTTATCGCCGCACTTGAGCGATGGTACAATCCTCGCGTCCGTCACCCGGTCATCTCATGCTGTTTGCCGTTGGTCCACATTAGGGCCAGTAGCTTTGTTTTGCCGTCCGTGCCATGTTCCGCTGTCACCTTCACGAATGTCTTCCTCATTCACCTCACCTGAACGATATAATTTTTCCTAGTCGATCTGCATGCTATGCAATATAATGCACTTACAGAGCTATTAAAAAGGTGGTTGAAGCAATGAAAGTGATTCTTACTTTTCGCGTGGCATTATTTTCCCTACTGTTTCTTGTCGGAAGCCCCAACCTCCAAACAGCTGCTGCCGCAACACAGCTGGACATTTTCCCCTTCTATCGTCAAGATAATCTGATCTGGAACAAAGCCGGACTGAACAATTTTCCCAATGTCCTATCCGAACTCAAGTGGGAAAACTTGAGGACGCAGGGCATCAAGGCGGTCCTGAAGCACGACCTAGGACCGCGATATTTTCTGGAAGCTACAGGCAGCTATGGGTATACTTACTCTGGAACCACTCAGGATTCCGATTATGACGGCGACAACCGCACATTGGAGTTTTCCCGCTCCAACAGTAACGGCAGTGGCGGAACCATGTTTGACGCGTCACTGTCACTGGGCTGGAAACTGCAGGATTCAAAAAAAGCGAAAACCAGTTTACAGGCAGGCTACGCGATCAACCGTCAGTACCTGGACATGACCAACTATGTGCAAACCATCGATACAAGTCCCAACCCCCAGCTCGGACCGTTCCCCAGCGTCTCCGCCTCCTACAAGGCACTTTGGCGGGGCCCCTGGGTCGGAGTCGTGCATGACCAGACCCTGAATAAACGCCTTCATCTGACAACGCGCCTGGAATACCACCTGCCGGATTATGCCGGAGAATGCTACTGGCGTTCGCGCTCCGATCTGGCGCAACCGGTTACAAATAACCATTGGGCCAGCGCCCAAGGAATCGTCGCCGCGCTAGGAGTCGACTATGTAACCGGGCCTCGCTGGATTTTAGGCGCTGGCGTCGAGTATACCAACTACACGACCTTTCCGGGAACCGATCAGGTAAATATTGCAGACGGAACGCATGTTCAAATTCGGTTGAATGAAGTTCGTTGGGACTCCTGGATGTTTCGGCTAAAAGCCACATATCGGTTTTGAGCTCTGCAAGCTTATCATCTGAAAAAAAGATACCGGATGAATCAAATGATAGTCTTTGGGATTAAACCCCGTCAGTTTCGCATCCTGTAGCAGTGCGCAACGCTAAATGCTGTAGGAACCTAACCGCGCCCGCAGCCTGCCACCTTGGCTAGTTGATCCTTAGCCAAAAATACCCCAGGCTTATTTAAACGATTTTTCCACGTTCTGTGGCCTCCCAGTCTTCGAAATCAGCATCAAGCCTATCGCCAGCCTCCCGCTCCCTGGCAAGCTTTTTTTGCTGGCACTTCCGTAGCCGCTCCAGCCAATTTGACAAGGGGCGGGCGCTTCAGCGACCGGCTGCGCAGCAGCTCTCCCCTTGCCAACTTGGCTGGAGCGGCTAAAATGAGAGGGCAAAAAAGCAAACTGCCTGCGGCACAAAGCTTTCGCTCCTGTCTCGCGGCAGTTTTTCGCTTTTCGTCGTGAATTTTTGATCGTCTTTTTCCGGCGGGTTTTCTGTTTTAAAACATTACTGTTTGTAAAGGCGGCGCGAGCACGGAGCGGGAAGAACGGCGCAGCCGCTCTTCCCGCGCGCAGCGACGCCCCTTCCGATGTCTACCTGACCCGAGCCGACCGAGGCGATCCCGCAGGGTAAATCCTCTCGCGCTCCTGCACCCAAGCCAGCCGACAAGCGTCGGATAATTTTCATGTTTACCCGCAGGGCGCGCAGCAAGGCGAGCGGTAGACGCGCAACGGACTACTATACATAATGGAAAATTCATCGGATGCGTCGGCGGTGATGCTGGCAATACCGAACTGCAGCCACCCCGGCAGCTACCGTGTCCGACGCTTCGGGCGCGGTGGCGGCGCTATGATGAGATTGGCACGATGTAGGCGCGTTCCTTAGAAGCGGGCAGAAATGTTCGGAAGTATCTGACCGGTGGCGTGGGTAGTAATGAAAGCGGCCCGAGGACCGGAGGCGGAGAGCCGTGTTAGCGGATCGCAGCCCGGCCCGCAGGGACGCGGCTAGAAAAAAAACGGACGACCCTGATATTGAGTCTATTCACTCAATTTCTTACGACCGAACGCCAATCGTAATTCTCACAGGATAATATGCCCCTGCCTCGACAGTTTTGCAATCGCTTTGAGTCCGCCCACAGCCCTTCCAGCAAGTACCCAGCAAGTAAAATCCATTTGCCAAGAATCCTTTTATATCAGGCTTTATCGTGATCAATCACTCATTTCATGACCCGGTTTTCGTCACCCCAGCAAGTACCCGGCAAATATAACAAGCAGTTGCCCTACGCCTAAAACGGCACATATTGCCGCATCTTGGGTGCAGCATCCTTGTCCTGGGGCTTGACCATCCCAGACGTTACCGCTTCTTTGATCAACCTGGATGCGGTAGCACTATTCTTGAGGTCTAAGCCGAATCGCTCTCGAATCGTCGTATTGGTCATAAAACTGCGCTGCACGCCACTCTTTTGGAGTCAAATTGGGAAGCGATGCGTTAACTTTTGAATTGCGCCAGCTTGTCGCCCAAATCGACTTTTTGGAAAGCCAATTGGCAGAGCTTGGGGAACAGATCAGTCGCCTATATGACCAGTTTGCTTGCCCCCTCCATACGATTCCCGGAATTGGAAAAGTTCTTGCCGCTGTCATTCTCAGCGAAATTGGCGACATTCATCGCTTTGCCGCCCCCGAGAAACTGGTTGCATTTACCGGCATGGATCCTTCATTGAAGCAATCCGGAGAATTCACTGGCACCCAAAGTCATATGTCCAAACTAGGATCACCTTATTTGCGTCAAGCAATTTAGTTGGCTGCTTTTCCTGCTTCTCAATGCAATCCGGTTTTGACTGCTTTTTACCAAAAGAAACGCTCCGAAGGAAAGGCCTACGGCACCGCTTTAGGCGCAGTCTCTCGCAAGTTGATCTATACCATCTTTGCTCTTCTTAAATCCGGTCAGTCTTATGATCCTAATTTAGCTCGCTGACTGTTCCCAGCTCCTTGACTTTTCATAGCTGGTCTTTCATTAAAATTTCCTGCCACGCTTATTCGCCGGACAGGTTGGCCTGATCGGTGCGCACGATCTCGACGAGCGACTTGGATTGCAGCGCCGCGATACTGGCGGCGACATCGTACAAGTCCTGATCAAGAGCGGCAGCTTTCACGTTGGAAAAGCTCAGCGTCTTGAACACATTCGTGCCGCTGGCATTGACTCCGTTCACGACTTTGATGCCGATACGGGATTCCTGGGACGTTTTCACAACAGCCATGAGGATCACTCTTTTCACATTTTTGGGTGTGCCTGCATCCCACATTTCATTTTTGGCAAAATCATAACCGCACCTTCAAGGTGCGGTTTGCACTAGCCCTATAAGGGCATCTTGCTGGCCGCACCTCAAGGTACGTATTACTGTCTTCCGCATTGCTTACCGGGCATCCCTAAAAGGGATTGTCCGGTTCTTTGACGTTATCCGTCATTTTGTCGGCATCTTCTTGCTCCCGGATATATTTTTTTATCGTTTCTTCATTAACTCCGACCGTGCTCACATAATATCCCTTACACCAGAAATGCCGATTGCCGTATTTGTATTTCAAATTTGGGAATTGCTCGAAAATCATCAGTGAACTCTTTCCCTTGAGATACCCCATTATTTGTGCTACGCTGTATTTGGGCGGTGTCCTTAGGCACATGTGTATGTGGTCTATACACGCGTTTGCCTCGACGATCTCGATGTCCTTGAAGTTGCACAGTTTTCGGATGATCGCCCCAATTTCTTTTCGATATTTTCCATAGATGATTTTTCGTCTGAACTTTGGTGCCCATACGATATGATATCGGCAATTCCATTTGGTATGTTCTTGGCTGAGATCCACTGCTATCGCTCTCCTTTGCGTGTTTTTCGAAGACAGTAACGCTTCGATTGTACGCAAAGGAGAGCTTTTTTGTCATTACCTCAACGGCTTCGCCTTTTTTGAACTCCCACGCATAGCGTGGGGTTTTCTGCTGCGTATAAATAAAAAGGCTCCGGGAATTCATCCCGAAGCCTTTGTTTCGCTGGTGCCGGAGGCCGGACTCGAACCGGCACGCCATCGCTGACGGCAGATTTTGAGTTTCTCCAAGCCGTTTTGGGGCAATATTTGACAAAGTTGAACACTACGCTAAAAAGTGCTTATTTTTCTGACGTTAAGGCAGTTTTTAACTGTTCATTTCGCCCCATCTCACCCCATGCCGTTTTGGCACTGTGTGTTCAAAAAATGTTCAAACATTTCATGAAAGAGCTTCCAATTTTCAAACAGACCTCAGATAATTTATTCTATCCGTAATTTTTAACGTCCTTATCATGCGGATACTTAACAGCATTAACACCAGTCACGTACAGTAAAATAAAACATACCCAGCTTCGGCGTTAAACCTAATCTGGGTTCATGTTATTTTATACATTCAATTCACATGACGAATGGTTGGCTATAAAGAAACTTTTACATTTCGACGTCTGACTCCAATGCGCCCCGTTTGTTTCGAACGCTGGAGTAGATACTTGCCACAAGGACCACTACTGCCAAGCCTAATAAGGTTCCAGAAATGGGCCGCATCACTATGGCGGCGAAATCGCCTTTGAAAATCACTAACGACTGCAAGAGCGCGCTCTCCATGATTTCGCCCAACACAAAGGTTAATATGAGGGGTGCCACGGGAAGGTCAACTTTTTTGAACAGATAGCCGATAACGCCGAAAACGATCATTACGCCGATATCAAACAGACTGTTGCTTACGCTATAGGCTCCCACTGTCGTGACCGCGAGAACGATCGGAAACAATAACTTGAAGGGTATCAGCATGATTTTTGCCCAATATCCGGCCATGGGCAAATTCATGAACAGCAATATCAGGTTTCCGACAAACATGCTGGCAATAACGCCCCATACGAATTCAGGGTTTTGCACAAACAATTGTGGCCCTGGTGCAAGACCGTGCATGATGAACGCCCCGAGTAAAATGGCGATTACCGGTGAAGTGGGAATCCCCAGTGTGAACAGTGGGATCAATGCTGCGCCGCAAAAAGCGTTGTTGGCTGTTTCAGGGCCCGCAACTCCTTCGATGGCTCCCTTGCCAAACCGCGAAGAGTCTTTGGCCACTTTTTTTTCAACGGAATAGGATATGATTGTGGGAATGATTGAATTGGTCCCTGGAATTAAGCCAATGAAAAAGCCGATGCCAGTCCCACGTATTATAGCCTTCAAGGATGGTATCCACTCGTCCCGGCGCGGCAAAAAACCTTTGATGACTGGTATTTTATCGAATATTACGGTGCTTTCCAGACTCAGCAGAATGTCTGATATGCCAAACAAACCCATCACTATCGGGACAAAATCAAGCCCATTGTTTAATTTTGTTATATCAAAATCAAACCTGATGATGCCCGACACGGGGTCCATACCGATAAGCGCCAGGTTCAAGCCAATCAGGGCTGACATTAAGCCGCGCAAGACTGATTTCCCCATAAGGCCGACGACCAGGGTCATCCCAAGCACCATCAAGGCGAAGTATTCCGGCGGGCCAAACTTGAGCGCTTGGTGGGCCACTGCTGGGCCGATAAAGGAAAGCCCTATAATTGACACCGTTCCCCCGATGAACGAACCGATGCCGGCAATTCCTAAAGCGGCACCTGCCCGGCCCTGCTGGGCCATCGGGTGACCATCGAGACAGGTAATGGCCGAAGCGGCTTCCCCTGGTAGGTTAAGTAATATGGACGTAATCGTACCGCCGTACATGGCGCCGTAATAAATGCCTGACAGCATGATGATCGCAGGAGTAGCTTCCATACTGAACGTTAAAGGAAGAAGGATAGCGGTGCCCGCAGAGGGTGCTAAGCCCGGCAACACGCCGACCAGCATCCCTATAGAGACCCCAATAAGGCAAAATAATAAGTTTTGCCACGTTAACGCCGTCTGAAACCCCAGCAGTAAATTATCCACAAGACATCCCCCTCAAAAGCCGAATGCATTCAATGGCAGAGGCACACTCAAGAACGTGTAGAAGACAAGGAAGATCGTGAAAGTAGTAACCAGCGAAATGAACAGTGCTGTGTACCATTTGTATTCGCCGCAGAACAAAATCATCATCATCACTATGCCAGCGATGATATATCCTGTGTAAGGAATAATGACAAGAAAGAGTATCAGTGAAACAAAAACATTGATTACTTTTCGTAACTCAATGCCGCGGGGAAGTATTTTTGTTATATCCACAAATTCACGTCGAAACGTACTGACAATATATACGACCGTAATTATAAATAAGATTGCGCTCAGCCAACGCGGGAAAAGTCCAGGTCCGGGAGTAAATTCGGCGAAATAGTCGAAAGAAAAAGATTGATAAAAGATTGTGCCTGAAAACAATAGAATGATGAAGCCTATCCAAGCTTCTGCATTTTTCACTACTTACACATCCCTTACGGGGTGTTGGACCGGGACCTATCCTCCGGCCCAACACCGTCCGCTAAAATTATTTCCAGCCCAATACGTCTTTCATGGACAAGACATCCTGTTCCAGTGCTTTTAACAGGTTGGTATAGTCAGCTCCTGCTCTGTAATCGGCGACAAGCCCCATTTTCGCGAGTTTTTCCTTGTGCTCCGGGTTATTAATGGCCTTCTCCAATGCCTTTCCAAGTATTTCTTGTACTTGGGGATCCAACCCTGCCGGTCCACCGATGGCTCTTGAAGAAGCGTTGATAATTTTCGCCGGGCCGATTTCGCTCATTGTGGGGACCACTGGATAAATGTCTGACTGTTTCTCGGCCATGATGGTTATAACTTTTAATTCTCCTGTGCGGTGAGTTTCAACAAATTCACTCACATTGGCGACCAAAATGTCGATATGACCGCCCATTAATGCGGCCTGCGATTCCGGCGCGCCTTTGAACTGGATAGGTCTTAACTTCGTTCCATAGGCTTTGTTAATTTTCAAAATGGCTATATGGTCGTCGCTGCCAACACCATTAGCACCTGTTGTAAGTTCATGGGTCTTGGCATATTCAAACAAAGATTTTACGTCGGTGAAACGGGTTTCGCTCTTTCGTATTACGATAACATTTGCATCAGTTACATGATTGGCCAACATCGTATAGCTGGACAACTTTTCTTTACGCTTTTTATTGGGGTCCAAAGTGTGAACCACCAGCGTCGGAGAGTTTACGTAGCCAATCGTATATCCGTCCGGTTTGGCATTGGCCAATTCCGCCCAGCCAACCCAGCCTTCGGCACCTGGTTTATTGACAATATTAACGGTAACGCCCAGTTCTTTTTCAAGGTAGGGTTTCAGTACTCTTGCGCCCAAATCTGTGCCGCCGCCTGCTGGGAACGGAATGATCAGATCGATGGGCTTCGTGGGAAAGCTTGGTTTTTTAGCCTGGTCCGTCCCGCCTTGGCTGCCGCAAGCCGCCAGCAATAAACCCATCACTAGAATCAAAACAACCAAACCGATTTTATTCCTCACTATTCTTCCCCCCACAATATGATTATTATTGTCTGCTTACCCTCACCCTATTTCAGTCTTTCGACGCGCCCCCCTCCCAACTCTTCGTACAGTTTCACGATCGCTGAAGAATCTTCATCCTTGTCAAACTTAGCTTCCGCCAATTTAAATAATTCCCTGCACACAATGGATAAAAAAGCCGGTGCTTTCACGCTGTCTGCAGCGCGCACGCTGATATCAATGTCCTTTAATTGAATGCTCAAGGTGCTGCGGGTGGAAAAGTCCCGGTTCATCACCGAAGGAACCCTGCTTTCGAAGATCCGCGAAGTGCCTGAACTGCTCTTGACGACATCGAAAATTATCTCTGGGTCGACGCCGCTCTTGGCACCCAGCGCCATGGCCTCAGCCATGGCTACCATGTGAACACCAACCAATAACTGATTGACCGCTTTCACAGACTGGCCCTGGCCGATCTCGTTACCCACTTTGACGATTTTGGACCCGAAACTCTGCAGGATCGGCAGGCAGTCGGCAAATACTGCGTCTTTGCCGGCAGACATGACGGTCAACGATCCTTCAGCCGCCCCCTTGGTCCCGCCGCTGACTGGAGAATCCAAGAGTTCGATACCACCCTCGACGCAACATGCCCCCAGCATTTTGACCTCGTCCGGTGCAATGGTCGAAAGCACGACGAGGATTCCTTGTTTCATCCCCGCAAGCAACCCGTCTGTTCCCAACAGACAATCCTTGCATTGCGAAAAACTATTGACCATCAATAATACAATTTCAACCTGTTTTCCCAACTCTTTGGGGCTGTTGGCAGCGATGGCGCCCAAGCTGACCAACGCCTCCGTCGCCTCGGTTCTTACATCATAGACGACAAGCGGGTATCCCGCATTGACGAGATGTTTCGCCAGTTGCCGTCCCATCGCGCCCAAACCAATCATTCCGACTGCTTTCATCAACAAATCCGCCCTTCGCTAATAATATTACTTTGCCTTCTGCAATTCAACGGCGGCGGCGACGATGTCGCTTACCGACATGCCGTGGTCGTTGTACAATAACTCTGGTGGGCCGGATTCACCAAAAACGTCTCGTATCCCGATCCGCTTCATGCGTGTTGGGCACTTTTCGCCGAGTACCTCGGCAACCGCAGCACCGAATCCGCCAAGAACGGTGTGGTCTTCGACCGTTATTACAGCTCGGGTTGCCCTGGCTAGCTTGATGACAGCATTTTCGTCCAGGGGCTTGATGGTGTGGAATTCTACGACCCGGCACCTGATGCCCATCATATCCAATTCTTCCGCTGCTTTTAACGCTTTGGTCAACAGAATGCCGCTCACCAAAATTGCCACGTCATCCCCATATTCCTTGATCGAATTTGCTTTGCCAATCTCAAACCGGTATGTCACAGGGTCATGGATATCGGGAACGGGGTCTCGATGGAGCCTTACATACAGAGGCCCGATAAAGGACACGGCTGCATGCGCCGCCGCTCTGGCCGATACCGCGTCTGAAGGCTGTATAACGGTCATGTTCGGAAAGGACCTCATAATGCTGACATCTTCCGTCGCCATGTGTGTAACGCCGTCGGGGCCGACCTGTAACCCGCAATGGCTGACTGCGATGGTTACATTCAGGTTCGGATAGCAGATGAAGGTCCGGACCTGCTCACATGCACGCATGCTGGCGAAAACGGCGAAAGTAGTTACAAAGACTTTATGCCCGCAGCTGGCGAATCCCGCAGCGGCGGCGAACATGTTCTGTTCCGCGATGCCGAAATTATACCCCCGTCCGGGGTATAGAGTGCCGAAATTCTCGAGGCCCTGCGATTTGCTGTCCGGGTTGATCACTACGAAACTTTCATCGGTTCGCGCAATTTCGATGAGAGTTTTACCAAATTCCATTCGGGTTGCGAGCGACATTAGCACGTACCTCCTGCTTCGATTTCGGCTAAGGCTCTTGCCGTTTGCTCATCATTCGGTGCTTTGCCATGCCATTCGGCAATATTTTCCATGAATGACACCGATTTTCCCTTTATTGTATTCGCGATGATCGTGACAGGACCACGTATTTTTTTTGTCTTCCGGAACGCTTTCAATATCTCGTTCATGTCATGTCCGTCGATTTCTATCACTGTCCAGCCAAAGGCACGCCATTTATCGGCTAACGGGCTTATACGAACGATGTCATCGACCCATCCGTTGATTTGCAGACCATTGTAGTCCACAATGGCAACGAGGTTGTCTAGCCCGAAACTGCTGCCTGCCATCGCTGCTTCCCAGACCATGCCTTCCTGGAGTTCTCCGTCCCCCAGCAGTACATATATGTTGTAATCTTTCTTTTTCCATCTTCCCGCCAGAGCCATGCCAATTCCGACCGAGAGGCCGTTGCCGAGGGAACCAGCCGACATATCAAGCCCAGGAGTTTTGTTCATGTCGGGATGTCCCTGCAGTATCGAATGGTATTGCCGCAGCGTATCAAGCTGTTCCACGCCGAAGTATCCTTTTTCGGCCAGAGCCGCGTAAAGCACCGGGCAGGCGTGTCCTTTGGAAATGATAAACCTGTCGCGGTCTTCCCAGCGAGGGTTTTGCGGGTCGATATTCATGACATGAAAATATAGGGCTGTTACGATATCCGCTGCCGACAGGGATCCCCCGGGATGGCCGGATTGCGACAGGTGTATCATCCGGATTATATCTTTGCGAATCGTAATTGCCATATCTTCCAGGGATTTTATTTTATTATCCGTTCTACTTCCCATTTATTTTGCTCCTTTCCATATGACTTTTTATCAACAAGCCAATCTGCAGAATTAGCCGGAGATTAGAGGTTCGACCGGTTCCGGAAATACATTATTGAACTGTTGCGACAATTCTTTCTATAGTAAACAATAATGCATCCATTTCATCGATGCAATCGATAATATAGATCTGATTAATCCGTATTTATGATTAATTGCAATAGCGTTCCACTTCACGACACTGTACAATATATCTGCAGGAACACGCTTTGCATTCTCATCAATGGAGGCGAAAAACAACCATGGAAATACACCAACTTCAATACATTCTCGAGGTAGCCAAGCATCGTCACTTTACCCGTGCTGCCGAAGCGATCTGCGTGGGTCAATCTTCTTTGTCCCAGCAAATCGGCAAGCTGGAAGACGAACTGGGAGTAAAGCTATTTGAACGAACAACCCGCAGAGTCTATCCTACTCCGGCAGGAGAAGAATTCATTCAATGTGCGCGAAGAATATTGGCAGAAATCGAATCAGCCAAACAATGTATGGACGCGCATTCAGGAGTATTGCGTGGAATGTTGAATGTTGGCACCATACCCACACTGACGAATATTGATTTTGGCAGTATAATGGCCTCTTTTCATCAACTTCATCCAGGTCTTAATTTAAATATTGTCCAGGAAGGAAGTCACAAACTTCTCGAATTATTGCGGCTTCGTGAAATTGAAATCGCTTTGTTGACATTACCATTTCTTGATGACTGTAGAGATATGGAGATTATTCATCTTGCCGAAGACGAATATGTATTTGTAATGTCTGAAACACACCGTTTGGCCAAAAGAAAGTCCATCGATTTATCCGAGGTTGCAAACGAGAATTTCGTTTTTCACAAAAAAGAGCAGAGCATTTACCATATATGCCTGCAAGCTTGCCGACAGGCAGGCTTTGAGCCGAAAATCGTATGTCAGAGTACTGGAAATTCCATAAGTTTCGCACTGATCAGCTCAGGCATGGGTATTGGTTTTTTCCCAAAAGAAGATGTGCGGACAACGCGATGTAAAGGAATTGTTTCCGTCAAATTAACTAAGCCGATTAAGAAAAGAATCGTGTTGGCCATTCCAAACAGCACCTATCATGCGCCCCCAGTAGTAGCTTTCCACCAATACGTCACACAATGGTTCGCTCAAAGTACTGGGGACAAATTCAACAAGTGAACTTTTGATTTTTTTGCATCCGGCGGAGATACCCCTTTAAATTGGTAGCTTACGCTTGTCTAACTCATGTGCTGTGCTTTTCCGCATTTTATCATCACCGTATAAGCAAGGGGCTGTCTCAATATAAATTGAGACAGCCCCTTGTAATTTAAGTGGTGGAGGTAGTCGGGATCATGCCGGCAACCTCTTGAATGCCATTTGAGTATCAAGACAAAGATGCTTGATGACTTTCCATTAACGATAGGCACTCTCACGATTTTGCCGAAGATGCTTATCGATGATTTCTGAACCCATTTTTAGAAGCTTTTGAGCCCTCTTTATCATCTTACGGCGGTTTTCGCCTCGTCTTACCCTGTCTCGTTTTTGGTCTTGGAAATCAAAAAGTAGTCAAAGCCTTTTCCAGTGAATTTGTTGAGTTTCTATGCAACTAAAAGCTCAGGATTCTTTGGATCCAATTTTGGAATGGGATACTTGGAGCCTTACTGGAGACTTAAATGGAGCAATATGTGAAGCTCCAGTTTGGCTTGCAAGTCCAATTTATTATTGATTTAGATAGGTTCTTATAAAGTTAACCAACTTATGGTCAATGAAACCATTGGTAATGTCAGTTTGGAGTTCCGCGGGTGCTGAGGGATAGACTTCCAAAATTTTTTCCGCTTGTTGCAGTATCTTCAGCACTGGCCAGAGTTGTCTTTGGAAATATCAAAGGCATTTTGATATGCGAAAATTTCTTTATGCGTGACTTCGATAAAGTGAAGTTTGAGTGAGGATTGTATAACACATGAGAAAACTGGCGGCACTTTATCTGAAGTGCCGCCAGTTACTTTCTTTTTTGTTTTTATCCATTTTTTAAATTAGGTTGAAGCATCCATGTTGGCGTTGATATTTCGACACAGTCCTATATTTTTACCTTACCATACTCAAAAACCATAAAACGTGTGACCTGGTTTTTCGCTTACTCTGAAGCTAATTTAACTCTCGTGCCAGCTGAAATCCAATATCAATCGCCTTGCGGTTCTTATCCTCGGTTCCCTTGGGAACGCGGGCCAGTACCGCCGCTACCAGCGACTCACGGCTCACGGTCTGGGTCAGCCCCACTATCGCTCCCAGAGCGATGATGTTGGCGAACATG
>Ga0316604_10001651_pt1 | contig 18988 bp, 19 predicted proteins | sample OWC_soil_day20_C_FD_207650 | JGI IMG/M metagenome (GOLD analysis project Ga0316604, IMG submission 207650) | Wetland soil microbial communities from Old Woman Creek delta, Ohio, United States - OWC_soil_day20_CT | ecosystem: Environmental > Terrestrial > Soil > Wetlands | place: USA: Ohio... | reverse complement strand
ATCATTCATTAACCATCTTTTCTTTCCAACCTGTCAGGCGTTTTTCCAGTGCAACAAGCAGATAATTGACGGTAACCCCAAGCAGCGACATGGTAATAATACCTGCATACATCTCTGGTACCGCATACCGTTCTTCAAAATAAAAAATCATGAATCCCAGACCGGCATTGGCACCGATCATCTCGGCAGCTACCAATACTAGAATCGAACTGGCCGCGCTCAGTCTGACACCTGTTAATATTGAAGGCAGCGCTGCCGGTGCAATCACCTTATACAACAGTGTCAGGTTAGATACACCCATAGAACGGGCCGCCTTTATGAGCAGCGGATCAGTATTCTTTACGCCGGAAATGGTATTCAGCAGCGCTGGCCAAATCGTTCCCCAGATAATAATCGCCATTTTAGAAACCTCACCGATGCCAAAGAGTAGTAAGAATACCGGATATAGAGCCAACACGGAAGAATTACGGCAAGCTTGCACTAAAGGATCTACCACTTCCTCCAGTTTGTTATACCAGCCCATAAAAACGCCCAGCGGTATGGCTATCCCGATACCGATAAAAAAACCAGTAACAGAACGGATGATACTAACTGAAAAATGTTTAAAAATTTCGCCGGTACTCACCAAAGTAACTAAGCTTTGTAGTACATCACTAAACGGCGGCAAAAGAAACGGATCAATTAACTCTAGTCGCGGCATCAGCTCCCATACCAGCAATACAAGCACAATACCAAAAACTTTTTCCAGCGTATTGGTTACCCGTTCAAAGGACAATTTATACCGAAATCCCGGCTGAGCTACAGCCTGTGCTTTTTTCTGATACACCTTACGAAAATTGCTAACTACATGTTCGATCAATGTAACATCTCCTCTCTTTAATTACACCACCCGCCTGCGCCTGTAAACTCTAAAAAAAATAAATAAGCTGAAGACACATATTGCGTCTCCAGCTTATTTGCCGGTCAACTCGCTGATATCATTCATATTCTGCTTTCCTAATTAAACTACAACCGATCAAATTTCCTGGCAAACAAGTCGCCAAAGGTTTGCACCACTTGCACCAAAATCACCAATACCACCACTGTTATCACCATCACGTCTGTCTGATAACGATAGTACCCAAAACGGATAGCTAAATCTCCCACTCCACCACCACCGACGATACCAGCCATAGCCGAATAGCCAATTAAGCTCACAGCGGTAATCGTCAGTCCCCGCAAAAGGCCTGGAAGACCTTCTGACAGCAACACGTCAACAATGATCATCCGCGGCGATGCCCCCATGGAAATAGCGGCTTCAATGACTCCTTTATCCACTTCCAGGAGAGAACTTTGCACCAACCGGGCATAAAAGGCAATGGCGGCAATGGAAAGCGGCACCGAGGCAGCAATAGGTCCAATAGTAGTGCCGAGCAACCGTTGAGTGAGAGGCAGCACCAGCACCAGCAGTATGACAAAGGGAGTTGATCTGGTAACATTGACAGCCAGGCCACTAAGTATATTAACAAAACGATTTTTTGCAAAAAGACCGTTGTCTGTCACATATAACAGCAAACCCAAGGGAACGCCGATGAGTACCGATAGTGTCAAAGATATAGCAATCATGTAAAAGGTTTCACCAAATGCCTTAGTTAAGTCAGCGACAATTTCCAATATATATACGCTATCCATATACCACCTCGACACTCTCCACACGGGATTTAATATAACGTATCGCTTCCTCCACCATTGCAGGTGCCCCGTTGATATTTACTAACAGGACACCCAGCGGCGAGTCGCTAATATATTCGATTTGACCATGAAGAATATTGACAGCAACAGCATACTTTTGCGCCGTATCCGAAATTACGGGTTCTTCCGCTCCTCCGCCCCGGTACAGGATTTTCAGAACCTTGCCCTTGAGCTGAGCCAGCAATCGCTCTGGTAGACTGAAATTGTTGGAGTGCTGAATTAGCAGCTTGGTAAAGTCAGCTTTGGGATTTGCGAAGATATTGAAAACAGTATTTTCCTCAACGACAACTGCCTGATTCATGACCGCCACCCGGTCACATATTTCCTTGACAACCGTCATTTCATGGGTAATAAGAACCATAGTTATACCGGTCTTACGATTAATATCTTTAAGGAGTTCGAGAATGGAGTTGGTTGTTTCCGAATCAAGCGCTGAGGTTGGTTCGTCGCATAGTAGTATCTTAGGATTATTCGCAAGCGCTCTGGCAATGCCCACTCGCTGTTTTTGGCCGCCGCTTAGCTGACCGGGATAAAATCCTGTTTTATCGGCAAGTCCTACCACTTCCAGGAGCTTCGGAACTCGTTCTTTGATTTCCGGTTTACTTACTCCGGCCGCTTTCAGGGTAAAGGCCACATTGTCAAACACTGTCTTCGTGTGAATCAGGTTGAACTGCTGAAAAATCATCCCCATTTGCAACCGCATTTTTCGTAAATTTTCACCGTCATAGTCGGTAATATCTGTTTCTCCAATGATTACACGACCGCTGGTCGGTCGCTGCAACAAGTTGATCGTGCGGAGCAAGGTGCTTTTTCCTGCTCCGCTGGTGCCTACAATACCGAAGATTTCTCCTGTTTCAATCTTAAGCGAAACATCTTTTACTGCAGAGACGGGATGTAATGAATCAGCAAAATTTACCGTTATGTGTTGTAAATCAATCATACTGCCCACCTCTTGCCCTGTTAATTATTGAACCTTCCATTTTTCTTTATACCAATCAGGCTTCTGGAAACTTTTAAATATGTGTTTCTGATCTTCAATGACTTTTTGGAAGTCCTCTGATTCAACTACTTCTTTAATGTCTTTAGCATATTGTTTATCCAAGTCTTCAGTCCGGACTGCGATAATATTCTTCAGGTCCTCTGTCAGTTCTTCAAGAATAATGGCAGATGATAGCGGAATACCGGCGGAGATTGCGTAATTTCCCGGCACGACAGATAAAGCGACACTATCTAACGTGCGGGGTAATTGAGCGGCTTCAACTGGTGATATTTTAAGACCATACGGATTTTGGTCGATGTCTTTTTCTGAGGCTTTGGCAACGTCAATCGTTGATTTTAATGTAATAAGATTATTTTTCGCCAAAAAGCGGAGCGCGCGCGCAATATTAGTAGGATCATTCGGCATCGTGATTTCATCACCAGATTTAATAGCCGCCTTTAGTTCTTCTGCAGTTTTGGCATTAATTTTTCGAGAATAAACGCCCATGCCTGCGGTTGGAATCTTCACTAACTGTGAAAGTGTAAGACCTTTATCGGCAGAAAATTTTTCTAAATAGATACGATGCTGAAACATATTTGCATCAATTTCTTTGTTATTTAAAGCAAGATTAGGCTGTATCCAATCACTAAACTCTTTTATTTCCACAGAATATCCTTTTTTCTCAAGGCCGGGTTTAATGGCGTAACGAATCATATCGCCATAAGGACCAGGGGATACTCCGAAGGTAAGTTTCTTTGAAACCGGTTTTTCTGTCGCACCACCGCAGCCGGATAGCGACAGCGTAAAAACGAGCAATAATACCAATGCGATTAAACTACTATATTTTTTCATGAACTTCACTCCTCTTTACTAACTATTTACATCCACCTGAACAACTGCAAGAACCAATACCACAACTAGCTTCTGCTCTTCGGGCAGCGTTACCCCTGATGTACTTGCCCCGTTTACCATAGGCCACTAACGCCTTATCTAGCGAGCTAGTCACTGACAGGGAAAGAATTCCTTTGGCCTGCAATTCCGACTCCGCGTGCCGCCCAATTTGGGCTGCCAATACTACCTCAACATCGGTCAACAGTTCGATGGCTTTGCTGGCCGCGTGTGTATGGGAGCCATTTATATCCTGCGGAATTTCCCGCCGTTCTAGGATCGTATAGGCACCGTTCTCATCAACCTCATAAATCCAAAACTCTTTTGCCTTACCGAAATGCTCATTAATAGTTATGCCATCTGTGCTGGCAACTGCTACTTTAGACATAGTTCTATCACCTCGTTATTATATTTAAGAGCCTTTAGACAAAACAAAGGCAGATTTTCTCGAAAACGAAAAAATCTGCCTCTGGACTATTTGCCAGTCAACAAACGATCTTGTTGCTTATATTAAACTTTTCTATATTCTAGACCACCAAGCAATTTGTGTCAAGAGGCTTTGGGTGTAGAAGTGAAATTTATTCCTTATTTGCTGCCGCCAATTCTTTTCCTAAAGCAGCTGCCGCCTGCAGATATTGTTCATTCTGCAAAGCCGCATCAGCAGCTCCCAATCCGCTTCCCACCAAAGGTTTAGCACCAGCTGCAAAACCTACGCGGCCAAGCACCTGAGCGACACCATCAATGCAACCAGCATAAAGCTTTGGATCTGGTTGATTTTGAGCAAACACCAACCCATATTTTTTGCCAGGAGCAAGACTACTGCTGAAATCCGGTTTCAGATAAGCAAACAATCGATCCATAACCAGTGCCAGCTGCGCTGTAAACCTCCCGAAATATATTGGCGAACCAATGACCACGGCATCTGCCGCGTTAATGGCCTTGAAAATTTCGGCAGTATCATCCTTGACGACACATTGGCCTGTCTTCTTGCACGCATAACACGCCTGACAACCGCGTAGGTTAAGGTCATTTAAGTAAAAGGTTTGCGTTTCGCCGCCCTGCGACGAAAAACCCTCAGCCACCTTTTGCAGCAAAGTATCAGTATTTCCGCCTTTTCTCGGACTGCCCACTAATGCAACAAGTTTCAAAATAATCACTCCTTTAGCTTTGATTACATATTTAAATAAAAACAGAGGTAGATTTTATCCACAAGGGAAAAAATCTGCCTCTGGATTATTTCCAGTCAACAAACATTTTTAGTACTTAGCGTCTTTTCTATATTTTAGACCGTCAACCAATTTGTGTCAACCGCCTTTTGTTTATAAATAACCATATTTAAATTTCCTAACAAAAAATGTCAGTTATGTAGTGCTAGACCAAATTGTCAAAATCAGTTATGATGCTAATAAAGGGGTAATTATACTTAGTAATTATATTGGAAAGGGAGTTGTTAAGTATGGAAGTAATGTATAAGAAAATCCTGGTACCTATTGATGGTTCTAAAAGTTCGTTTGACGCATTGTCACACGCAGTCGCAATAGCTCGTTTGTTTGATGCCGAAATCTGCATTCTTTATGTATCTGTTTTGTCGCAGCAATTACCCTTATATGATCAAGTTACAGGATCTACAATTCCAGTATACTCATATAAGGATTCCGAGAATTTTGCTAAAGCGATAATTGCAGAAGCTCTAAAATATGTTCCTGATGGCATTCGAGTTCAAACCCACAATGAACTTGGCGAACCACGCATTGCTATTACAGAATTTGCGAAACAGCACAACTTTGATATCATCGTTATCGGTAGTCGGGGGTTAGGAACTATTTCAGGATTACTCTTGGGAAGTGTTAGCACCTACGTCATCCGTAACTCCAAATGTCCTGTTTTCGTTGTCAAATAGTTGGGGTTGAAACAAGTTGCTCTTCATCGGCCGTAAACGTCCGTGATGCTGCAGCGTCTGCACTGAAAAATCAACGTCCGTAATATAAAACTTTACCTCCTTAAAATCCTCTTGACACGTACTTTCACTTAATGTATACTCAAGTAAATTATATAGTACACGCCGATCAGAAAGACTGAAGGCCAAAGTTTCTTAATAGAAACTTGGCCTTTTTTTGCATGCATTTACATTATTGGTTAGCTAGTATCTTACACGAAAAGAGTGATATATCTGTGGGTATTAATTGGGAATTTGTAATCACCGCTTTGCCGTTATATGAAAAAGCGGCCTGGCTTACACTAAAGCTTGCTCTATGGGGAATATTATCCTCTTTGGTTATCGGCTTACTGTGTAGTATTGTCTTATATTATAAAACAAAAGGCTTAGCACCATTGGTTCGAGGCTACATAGAGCTTTCGCGCAATACACCGCTGCTTATTCAGCTATTCTTTTTATATTATGGTCTTACCAAATTAGGCATAGTCCTGAGTGAACAAACATGCGCCATCGTTGGATTAGCTTTTTTGGGTGGCAGCTATATGGCCGAAGCATTTCGCGGTGGTGTCGAATCGGTAAGCAAATCCCAAATTGAATCAGGCCTTAGCATCGGCCTTTCTAATCTGCAATTAATTCGCTATGTTATTCTACCTCAAGCATTTTCGGTAACACTGCCCTCGTTAGGTGCAAATTGTATCTTTCTATTAAAAGAGACTTCAATTGTAGGTGCCATTGCCATCCCAGACCTTATGCATGTAACACAAGATTTAATCGGAATGTACTATCAAACGTTTGAAGCCTTGTTAATGCTGGTAATAGCCTATCTTATCCTGCTTCTGCCGGTATCGTTCTTTTTGACCTGGCTGGAAAGGAAGGTGCGCTATGCTGAATTCGGGAATTAGCGTTCTTACCGAAGGAAGTAACCTCCTGCGATTGATGGGCGGGTTATTGATAACAGCCCGAATTGCTTTGATAGCAATCATCCTTGGCTCCTTGCTGGGTATTATCGTAGGCTTGGTCAGGACATCCAAATCAAGAGTATTACGTTTTATTTGCCGTTTTTATCTTGAACTATTTCGAATTATCCCCATTCTTGTTTGGCTGTTTTTCGTTTATTTTGGCGTACCCGGTATATTTGACATCCATTTAGAGGGCGAACTAGTTGCTGTCATTGTATTTAGTCTCTGGGGCGCGGCAGAAATGGGTGATATTGTTAGAGGCGCATTAGAGTCCTTACCCAAACATCAAATAGAATCAGGCAAAGCGCTCGGCCTCAACTTTTGGCAGCTTTACCGCTTTGTCTTGCTCCCGCAAGCCACACGCCGTATGCTGCCAGGTGCTATCAATTTGTCAACAAGAATGGTCAAAACCACTTCGCTTGTCGTTATGATTGGTGTCATTGATGTTGTGAAGGTTGGTCAGCAGATTATCGAACGTTCCATTTTGAAAGAGCCTACCTCGTCCTTTTGGATCTATGGGTTTATATTTATCCTCTATTTCATAATCTGTTATCCACTATCAAAATTATCGAAAAAACTTGAAGCTAAATGGGAGAGCTAAGGAGGCGTTTATTATTAGTACAACAAAAGACCAAGTGCTGCTTGAAATACAGGGATTGCGTAAGGACTATGGCACTACAACAGTGCTTAATGATATTAATCTTACCATTCATAAAGGAGAAGTTGTTGTTATTTTAGGCCCCTCAGGCTGCGGCAAAAGCACATTGCTGCGCTGTCTGAATGGTCTTGAAGCCATTCAGGGAGGTGAGATCAGGTTTGCCGGCAAAAATCTTACCGGGAAAAATGTACATTGGCAGGAATATCGTCAGAAAATTGGCATGGTATTCCAAAATTATGACCTATTTCCTCATATGTCGGTTATAGAAAATATTCTTCTGGGACCTTTACAGGTACAAAAAAGGCCCAAAAAGGAGGTGCTTGAACAGGCACAGCAACTACTGGAACGAGTGGGGCTACTTAACCGTAAAGATGCCTACCCCCGAGAGCTTTCCGGTGGACAGAAACAACGAATTGCGATTGTACGCGCCTTATGTATGAATCCCGAAATTATGCTGTTTGATGAGGTTACGGCTGCTCTTGATCCTGAAATGGTACGCGAGGTACTAGATGTTATCTTAGGCCTGGCTAAGCAGGGAATGACCATGGTAATTGTAACCCACGAAATGGGCTTCGCCCAAGCCGTTGCTGATCGAATCGTTTTTATCGACGCCGGAAACATCTGCGAAATTGCCAAACCGGCAGAATTTTTTGCCAATCCCCAGACAGAGCGTGCTCAGCAATTCTTAAATATATTCCAGTTTTAAAAATCAATAAAAGGAGAGATGGATCATGAACAGTAAAAAGATTTTTGCCTTAGTTCTCAGTACCTTATTTTTAGTGGGGGTATTAGCCGGTTGCGGTTCCACAGCTACGAAAACCGATACCAAGCAGGATGCTAAATCCAGCAAGAGCAGCATTCAGGAAATTAAAGACCGCGGCAAAATAAAGATTGGGGTATTCAGCGACAAGCCTCCCTTTGGCTTTGTTGATGCCAACGGTAAAAACCAAGGGTTTGATGTCTATATTGCGAAACGCCTTGCCAAAGATTTGCTAGGTGATGAATCCAAGGTCGAGTTTGTATTGGTTGAAGCTGCCAGCCGGGTTGAGTTTTTGCAGTCAAACAAAGTTGACATCATTTTAGCCAACTTTACCGTAACTGACGAAAGAAAACAAAAAGTTGATTTTGCCAATCCGTATATGAAAGTTGCCCTTGGGGTAGTATCTCCTGCCGGTACTCCGATTACTTCTGTTGATCAGTTAAAAGATAAAAAGTTAATTGTCAACAAAGGTACCACGGCTGAAACCTATTTCACAAAAAATCATCCTGACATTGAATTATTAAAATTTGACCAAAATACCGAAGCATTTGAAGCCTTAAAAGATAAGCGTGGTGTAGCATTAGCTCATGACAACACTTTATTATTCGCTTGGGCCAAGGAAAATACAGGCTTTAACGTTGGCATTCCAACCTTGGGCAGTCTTGATACTATCGCACCTGCAGTCAAAAAAGGAAATAAAGAACTGTTGGACTGGATTAACACTGAGTTAGACACCCTCGGTAAAGAAAACTTCATCCACAAAGCGTATAACGAAACATTAAAGCCAGCATATAGCGAATCTATCAACCCGGAAGAAATCGTCGTCGAAGGTGGCAAATTGAAATAATCTCTAATCAATCTATTGGGCTAATAGTTGTGACTTGTTACACATTCGCAGCTATTGGCTCTTCTTTTTTTATTATCCAACCATCCATTGCCCAAAACTCAATCTATCCTGTATAATTAATGATAGATTGCCTATCGAATGCCAAATTATATAGTAAAGGTGGTTAACCCATGGACTGTGAATTTGGTACTACTACAGCTGATAATAGCTCTGAGCATTCCCTCTTATTATTATTTTATGCTGATGAACTTTTGGTGAAAGAACAGGATAACATTATCCGCATTCCCTCCATGCATGATATTAGCCTACTAAATATTAAACCGACTACTGTACAATACAGCAGTTCATTAAATGGCACTACCTATTATGCCGCAAATTTATGTGACAAAAACCTGTTTACAGGCTTTTCCTTTAAAAAAATACGTCAATTATCTGGCCATTTCTCAGAAGACTGTTTTGAAATGACCTATCGCTCCTTTCACATTATAAACTGGTTGAAAACCAATAAATTTTGCGGTTGCTGCGGCACGGTTACGCAGGCAATGCGGCAACCACAGGAGCTTGCTGTACATTGCCCCGCTTGTGGCCATACCGTCTATCCCCGCATTTCACCTGCTATTATCGTAGCAGTGATTAAGGGAAATGAGATTCTCTTGGCACGTTCCAGCAGATTTCCCCCTGGCCGTTATAGTGTTATCGCCGGTTTTGTTGAACCGGGAGAAACATTGGAAAACTGTGTACGGCGAGAACTGCAGGAAGAGGTTGGCATTGCAGTAGACAACATTGAGTATTTTGGCAATCAACCCTGGCCGTTTCCTGACTCACTGATGATTGCTTTTACCGCTCAGTATGCGGGTGGAGATATAATCATTGATAATGACGAGATCGTAGCTGCCGATTGGTTTTCAGCAGCTACCTTACCCAAAATTCCACCACAAGGAAGCATCGCCAGGCAACTAATAGAATGGTTTCTCGAAAAGCAGCGGTGAAATACGCCACTATTAAGCTGCTAGCTACTCCGCAATCGCAATCAGGGGGACTGTCTCAATAATTAAATTGAGACAGTCCCCCTGATTTATTAAATGTTGCCCTACTTATCATTATCATCCTATAGTCTACATTTTTTAAAGGCCTGCTTCAAATCATTAATAATATCTTCAGCCGCTTCCAGACCCACGCTAAATCGGAGATGCCCATTTTTAAACTCATCCGGATAAAAATGATTTCTTTCATCATTCGGTCCGACATAAACGATCAAGCTCTCATCATGACCAATAGAAACAGCAGGAACAATTAGTTCGAGAGAATTCACAAATTTGTTGTGAGTATCGACATCTGCTTTTAGCCCGAACGCCATAACTCCTGAGAACATTGTCATCTGCTTTTTGGCAATTTCATGCTGCGGGTGACTTGTGAGGCCTGGATAGGCAACAAATTCTACTGCCGGATGCGACTCGAGAAACTGAGCTATTTCCAAGGCACTCTCGCTATGCTGTTTCATGCGCAAGGGCAAGGTTACCACGCCCCGCATGATGAGCCAAGCATTAAACGGACTGATAACGCCCCCCAGATTGACCATAGCTTGCCCTTTGATTTTATCAATAAGTTCTCTCTGCCCAATGACAGCTCCGCCCATAGCATCGCCGTGGCCATTGATGTATTTCGTCAAACTGTGTATTACTAAATCAGCGCCCAGTACAAGGGGATGCTGTAAAAAAGGCGATGCAAACGTGCTATCAACGGTAAGTAAAGCGCCGACAGAATGAGCAAGTTTGGCGATCTCGGCAATGTCACTTACTCTGGTAGTCGGATTACCAGGTGTTTCAATATGAATAATTTTGGTGTTAGGGCGTAATGCCGCTTTTATTTCCTGCAAATTTGCGGTATCTACAAGGCTTGTTTCTACTCCGTATTTATCAGGAAAATACTCTTTTAACAGTCTGTATACAGCGATGTAGGAAACGTTGGAACAAATAATATGGGCATCTTTTTCCAAAAAGGTAAAAAATACACCGGCTAATGCCGAAACACCGCTGGCTAAAACTACGCAGTCCTCACCGCCTTCCAGTGCAGCCAATTTTTCTTGCAGATACATCTGGTTGGCTGATGTATTTCGCGTATAAACCAGTTGATTTGGATCACTCCAATTCATTGTTGAGGCATCCTCAGGCAGCCGATAGCTATTAGCCATAGTAAGCGGCCGTCTTATGGCTCCGGTTTCTTTGTCAATAGCATTACCTGTATGAATACATTTTGTCTGGAAACCAAACTTTGTCTTATCACTCATATTTACACCCTCTTTTTAAAAATAAAAAGACTGAAAGCAAACGGATACTACTCCCGCTTGGCCTTCAGTCATCTGATCAACCTAGTTCTGTTAAATTATACATTTTATTAGGAAAAATTTCAATGATTTTGCAGCAATTTGTCTACCTCTACTACTTTATTTAGAAATGGCTTTTGATCATGCAGCCAGCTTCCAGGCACCTGCCTTTTCGATACTTAGTTTCATTTTATGATACTCAATTAACGTACTGCGATGACCGACACTAATCACTGTCGATTTTGGCAATTGCTCTTGTAATAAATGATACATGACCTTTTCTGTCGGTTCATCCAGCGCCGATGTCGCTTCATCCAGAAACAACCACTCCGGACGCTGTAATATGGCCCGTGCAAAAGCAACACGTTGCTGTTCGCCCAGAGAGAGTATTTGCGACCAATTTTCTGCTTGCTCCAATTTGTCTGTCAAATGTCCCAGTTTGCACATAGTCATAATTTTACGTATCGTTTCATCAGTAGCCGAATCTGCCGCACAAGGATATAAAATAACAGCGCGCAAAGTACCTAATGGCAAATATGGCTTTTGCGGCAAAAATACCAGGCTCTGGTTCTGAGGGATACAGATATTCCCCTGTCCGAAAGGCCAAATACCTGCCAATGCCTTTATTAATGTGCTTTTTCCGGTACCTGATGCACCAGTGATCAGTAATTTATCCCCTGTCTGAATCTGCAATTCTAAATTTTTTAGTATTATTTCACCGTTTGGCAATGCCACATTAAGTCCGGTTACCAAAAATGCCGAATCTGAAGTATGAATTATTTCAATGGACTTCGTTTCTGCAGAGTCCTGTATCCGGTTCATAGTATCAATAAAGTTAGTTAGCCTGTTGACCACCGCCTGCAATTGCGCCAGCGATGCATCTGTCAGTGAAAAATAATTTCTGATAAAAAACGATAGCGCCAATTCCACTTGTGTAAAAGCGCTAGCCGTCTGCATAAGACCCCCCAATTGCATTTGTCCGCTAAAAAGATGGGGTGCACAAACAAGATAGGGAAATATGAACGTAAGCCGCCAATGCAATAAGGTTACCCAGGAAAGTTTTTTTTGACATGCCATAATCCCGCGGAAATTGTCAATAATCTTAGTAAAATAATGATTAAAATTAGTTTGTTCCCGCTGCTCTCCATGATAAAAGGCAACACCCTCACTGTTTTCACGCAGACGGATCATGCTAAAACGAAAATCGGCTTCATATCGCTGTTTGGCATAATCGAGTCCGACCAGAGAATTGCCCACGATTGCGGTTAAAAACGAACCGGCAAAGGCATAAACGATACCTATCCACACCATATAGCCGGGGATACTAAATTGTTGCTCCCCAAAAGAAATCTCCATTGATCCGGATAAATTCCACAAAATAACGACAAAGGAACACAATGAGACGACCGCTCTTAAAAAGCCGAGAGACAGATTCAGTGTTGAGGAAACAAATAACCGTAAATCCTCACTAATTCGCTGGTCAGGATTATCTGCGCTGGTATCAACTATCTGCAGCAAATAATAAGTACGTTTTTGCAGCCAGTCTGTAAGATAATGGTCTGTCAGCCAACTGCGCCATTTGATTTCTAACAGTTGCAACAAATAAAGCTTATATATCTCAATAACGAGAAAGACTACTGTAAATACCGGCCAGTAGCCTAAATAAGTTAGAAAACCGGTTTTATCTAGATTTTGTATCGTATTATAAAAGGTATTTTGCCAAGTATTGTACTTCACCAGGACAAACACATCAAGAAGCTGTAAACCAACAATACTACTCAGCAGCATTCGGGCGTACCACTTTTCCTCTGAATGCCAGTATCCTTGGGAAAGTTTCCATATTCCTTTTAAAAATCTGGCACCAAATTTTTGCATGAAACAGTCATCCTTCCTAGAAATTCTTACCTACATATAACGTGTTAAAGACTTTTGCAGGTAGGTGGTATGTTGGCAAACTTCTTTACTGCAGAATATATAGCTAGCATCTATCCTGACCTAAGAAGGATTGACTGCTACGGCAATTTTGGTTATACCAGCTTGCCGAACCGCATCCATAAGTTCAATGACCCGGCCATGCTCCACACTGCGATCAGCGTTGATAATCACTGAGGTTCGTTTATTTTCCTTACCTTGTTGTTCAAGACGTCGTGCTGCATCAGCTGGCGAAAAGATTTCTTCCTTATCGTAAAAAAGCTTATCCTCTTTGGTCAGTGACAGTGTGAATACTTGTTGTTTATCACTCTGTACACCACTGGCATGAGGAAGATTAACCGGCAAACTGTTCTGCGTGGTCATTGACAAGGTGGCCACCATGAAAAACACCAGTAAAAAAAACATTGTGTCAATCATTGGAATAATTTCAACTCTGGCCTTCTTAGGCGTACTTCTTGGTATCTTCATGCCTGTCACCTCTCTGTGGCAGTGTATCCAGCGTTATTTCCAGTTTTGTGGCGTATTGTTCAATAACTTCTGTTTCTCGCTCGATGCGTGCGAGAAAATAATTATACGGAATAAGCGTTATTACCGCTACCGTAATACCGGTAGCGGTAGCAATTAAGGCCTCGGCCACGCCACCGGTAACTGCATGCGGCTGTCCCATGCCACCTACGCTCATTAGTTGAAATGAACTAATCATGCCAATAATCGTTCCCAACAGCCCCAGTAATGGTGACAACGTAATAATGGTATCAAGCACCGGCAAGCCCCGTTTCATAGCAGCAACTTCCGCAATGCCTGCCGCCTCCATTGCCTTGGTCGAATTATAACGCTGAATCATTCCTGCCACCAAAACCCGCACCAACGGTGCTTTTGCACCTTTAACAACAGCAAGCGCTTCCGTAACCTGCCCTTGATTAAGTAAATTTAGTACTTTATCTGCTTGTCCGGCTGCATGTACACGCCGAAAAAATACCAGCCGCTCTATGATAATCGTAACTGACAACAGCGAGCACAGCGCCAGCGGCAGCATAATCCAGCCGCCTTTTGTAATGAACTCTACCATAACTGCTTGCCTCCTTATATTACAGTCTGCGCCTCGGCCAGACTAAATTTTACCCGCACGTCAAAATAGCTTTCCACCGGAGTTTCACACCGGCAGGCAGGAACAAAGCTCCAGTTTCGCACTGACTGTGTTGCGGCTTCATCAAGCAAAACATAGCCACTGCTTTGCCGAACCGTTACAGCTGCCGCTGAACCATCCACATCAACCAGGACTTGCAATACAACCACACCTTCCTGCCCTGCCTTTAGCGCCTTATGTGGATACGCGGGGTATGAGCCGGCAAGATACCTGGCCGGAATTCGGATCACGGGTTTCTCAATTTGTTCACCAGTCTTATCTCCTACCGCCGCTTGGCTGCCAGCAGCTGCAACCGCCTGGGCTTCATCACTTGCCACTGCAACCGCAGGCGATTGCTCTCCTGTCTGCTTATGTGCGAAAGCAAGCGGAGCCGGCTTCTGGGGAAATTCCTTGGCTAGCGCAATGCTTTGCTCCAGCGGCCGCAGAGCGACAGTAGGGGAACTGACTTCCTGCAAGTAAGCGGCTTTACTTTCTGTAGCAGTTGCTGCAAACTCAACTTCAATTGGAACAGGCGCAGCAATAGGCGATAACGGAACAGCAGGGAGTAAGAACACTAACCCAAGCACCACCCCGTGAACAGCTAAGGAACTCCCTGCTGCCTTACTATAGGATTGCGTTATCTTCAACTTGTTCTCCTCCCCTTTACATGAATACTATGGGTTTTAATTTGCACTTGCGTTAAGAAAATGTTTTTTCCATGCGGAAGATAAAGCTGCGCGGCTGACCGGCATAAACGCTGACACCTGTTGCATCAACCCAATAATGCTGATCTGTCAAATTGTACATATTAAGGGAATAACGCCAATCTTTGGTTTTATAATAGATAAGTCCATCAATGGTACTATATTTCCCCAACCATAGCGTATTCGTGCTGTTGAAGGCGCGATTGCCAACATAGGTTACCCCGCCGCCAAAAACCAGTCCTTTCTGGGGACCGTCCTGAATTTCATAAGTAGTCCAGAGTCTAAAGGTGTGACCAGGTACACCTGTTAACGATTTGCCAATCAAGGATGTATTTTTATCATTCGTAATTTGTGCATTATTTTTACCATAGACAGCCAACAAATTCCAGCCTGGTTTAATCACATAATTCACATCCAGTTCAAAACCTTTGCTGGTTTGCTCGCCAATCAACTGATAGTCGGGATTGCTATTGGTGCCCAAATTATACAATATATCATTGTACTTAATCTTATACGCGGACAAGGTTGCACTGGCCTTGTTGCCTATATCCACCTTTACACCGCCTTCCAGTTGATTGCCGGTTCTTGGAGAAAAGTTCAAGAGCGTACCTGTAACTGTTTGCGCCGAATTTGGCTCAAATGCAGTTGAATAACCGGCAAACAAGGTAACTCCCGGCGAAGCTTCATAGGTTGTCCCTAGCCGCCAGGTTGTGCCCGAGCTTTCTGTTCCAGTTGAATAGGAATAAGACGCATGACCAATGCCCGCAGTAGCCTTCAGCTTGGGTGACAATTCCAACGTATCAGACAAATATACGCCATGTCTGTACAGGGAATAGCTTGAAGATGTGCTGGTCGGATCGGTTGCCGGCGAATCTATCCATATGGGATTAGTCACATCTACACTGGAATAGTCCCATATATGGGTCGAATAAGGCCAAGCCAATTTATAGCGAGACCATTCATAGCCAAGCACCAGATTATGATTAAGTCCCCAGGCTTTGAACTTGGCATTGCCGGTAGTATCCCAGGACAGCGTATTTGTTTTTCTAAACGCATGAATATAATCCTGGGTAACTTTGGTATACGTGTTATCTGTAAAAGATTCGGCCCCCACGTATTTCTGATGATAGTCCGACTCACTGTAACGCAGCGCGGAACTAACTGACCAAATATCATTCAGCTTATGATCAACCCTACCAGAGATACTACGCCCAATGAAGGTTGACCTGACATTGGGATTATAGTAGTTTGCATCATAAGGCACGATACCATAAGGCGGAGCAATCGTCCCAGTAGTAGGCAATGAACCGATATAACCGCCAGCCACATCATAATGATTATAGGAGGCCGCAAAAGTATATTTAGTATCATCCTGCGGCTGGCCTTGTACGATTACACTGCCATTAAAATGCTTATTGTTAACTCCTGCTTGAAAAGCTGCTGTATCATCTGTCTCAATAATTGTCCGCGACAGCCATTTTTTATCTGTTGTCAACGGAATCGACATGTCTAAATCTGTTGTTCTCGTACCCCATGAACCAAATTCCTGACCGATAGTATATGACTCATAAGGCAACGGTTTCTTAGTGATATAGTTAATAATACCACTTGGCGTGTTATTGCCATAAAGCACTGAAGTCGGCCCTTTTAGGACTTCAATTCTGTCCAGATTTCCAAGCCATCCGGTAGCTGTAGAGCTGTTGTCATATAAGCCGTCAACATAGAAATAATTAGCCCGAAAACCACGAATATTAAACATTGGCAGCAAATTAGCATACGGATTCATAATACCGCCGCCATTGCTGATACCAGCCACATTACTAAGCGCCTGCTCAACCGTCTTGGGACGCTGCTCCTCCATCACCTTTTGACCCACTACCGATATGGTCTGAGGCAAATCCTTGGTAGCAATATCGGTTTTACTGCCTGTTGAGGTATGGGTCACTACATAATTATTGACCCCTTCGGCATCAGCCTGCTGGCCAATACTCAGTTTTTCCTCTTCTGCTTTAGTCTCTTTAACCTCGATTTCCGCTACCGGAACCTCTTCAGGCTGCTGTGCGGCAGACGCCGGCTGTTTACTGTTTTCCGTTGTACTTGCATTTGCTTCCTGTGCCTTTTCGGTTTGTGCTGTTGAATTAACTTCCTCCGCCAAAACTATATCCACTGTAGAAAAGGAAAAGGCAAAAGCCAGCGCAGCGCCATACACCAACGGTTTTCTTTTTTTAAATTTCATTTCGCTCTCTTCTCCTTGTAAACTGATGTACCGCCTGCCGCAGTCAAGTTTAGATACTTGCTTCAAAACCAAGTTCTGTTACTACTCTGAGTAATTCGTCCTGGCCAACACTGCCTGTTACAACTGCCTCTTTCTTTGCTAAATCCACACTGGCATGCGTAACTCCGGCAATTGCTTGCAGGGCTCTTTCCACTTTGCTTCTACAACCATTGCAAGCCATACCCTGGACTTTTATAATGATTTTCTCTGCTTGCGCCACTAAAATCACCTCCCTGATGGCTGTTTAGAAATAGAGAAAGGCCATACTTATTCCAAGGAATAAGTATGGCCTTCAGTCTGCACTAATCAACCTAACTTTTGTGATTACTCTATTTATGTTATTTAGTAAATTTAACTTTTTATTATTATCAACGAAATTATCCCTTTTGTCTACTGTCCAAAAGTACTATCTTTTAATCATTTCAGCACAGTTACTTTATTTATTTACTAAGCAAGCTATATACAACGTGTTAAAGATTTTTGCAGGTAGATGGTGCATTGGCAAAAGCGGAAGTTAAACGCTAGTGGTGAAGCGTTGTCAATGCATCACCTACCTGCGCCTGCAAACTTCTTTACTGCGGAATATATAGCTTTTCCTAATATACAAGCTTCTATCGGGTTCGGCAGCTATATACGAAACTTGGCGACAGCCATTTGCAAGTCCTGCGCCAGCGTTGCCAGCGCCCGACTGGATGAGGAAATTTCCTCCATCGAAGCCAGTTGTTCTTCCGTTGCAGCTGACACACTCTGCGCCTCGCCAGCGGATTTCTTGCTAAGTTCGTCAATCTTCTTGACTGATCCGACGATTTGCTGACTGCCAGTCGCCATCTGCTGAATGGCTGCCGACATCTGCTTGACCTGATCCGATACTTCCGTTACCAAATTGGCAATTTCCCGGAACGAAATTCCCGCCGCATTGACTACCTCTGCGCCGATTTTCACTTCCCGCGTCCCGTTGTTCATCGCTTCCACTGCTATATCGGTATCTGTCTGGATTTCGCCAATCAAAGAAGCTATTTTCTTGGCCGCTTCATCCGATTGCTCGGCCAGTCTGCGTACTTCGTCCGCTACAACCGCAAAGCCTCGCCCCTGTTCCCCCGCCCGCGCCGCTTCAATCGCGGCATTGAGCGCCAGCAGGTTGGTTTGCCCGGCGATACCGGAAATGGCATCGACAATCTGGCCGATTTCTTTGGATCGTTCACCCAATTTAGCCACTACTTGCGCTGACATGTTAACCGTGTTTTCAATCTGGCTCATTTGACTAACTGCTTTGTCCACCGCTGCACCGCCGTCTTTGGCTTTGCCTGCCGCCTGTTCGGACTGGCCGGAAACCAAGTTGGCATTGGCGGCTATTTGCTCAATTCCTGCCGATAGTTCTTCCACTACTGCAGATGTGTCAGTTGCTGCTGCCAGTTGTGCATTGGCTCCATCAGCAACCTCAGTCATGGAAATAGCTACCTGGTTAGCTGCTTGCGCCGATTGTTCGGCACTGGCAGTGAGTTCTTCACTGGAAGCGGCCAACTGTTCGGCATCAGAATGAATTTGTTTGATTAAACCCCGCACATTTTGAGTCATTTGTTCAAAGCTTTTAGCCAGACGTCCGATTTCATCATTGGAATTGATGCCCAAATTAGCCAAAGACAAATCGCCACCCGCGATTTTGTTGGCCGCGTCTTCCAAAACAATAATCGGCTTGGCAATTTGCCGGGCAACCCAAGCGATGATTAATGCGGCAATGACTAATACAATAAGTATTGTCATTAATGAAATCCACTTCAAATCTACTAAATCTCCGGTCGCTTCCGAGAGTGGCACGCTCACAGCCAACGACCACCCGGTACTTTTGACAGGAGCAAATCCCACCATTTTT
>Ga0316604_10001650_pt1 | contig 19003 bp, 19 predicted proteins | sample OWC_soil_day20_C_FD_207650 | JGI IMG/M metagenome (GOLD analysis project Ga0316604, IMG submission 207650) | Wetland soil microbial communities from Old Woman Creek delta, Ohio, United States - OWC_soil_day20_CT | ecosystem: Environmental > Terrestrial > Soil > Wetlands | place: USA: Ohio... | reverse complement strand
TTTTTGCGGTCAATTTTTTGCGGGAACAAAGGCCGGGCTTGTATTCCATGGAAGCCGTTATTGCCGATATGTTTAGGAAAAATATCCCGGTATGCTAATGAAAGAAGTTTTCCGGGAAGGAGAAGGGTACTCCCCCAAGAAGTAGAAAATAGGGGGGATATAAATGAGCAGTATAATAAAGATTGGGATTATTGGCGATTATGACGCGGAAAGGCCTTCACATAAAGCGACCAATGAGGCTATACGTCACAGTGCCGGTTATTTGGGGCTTTCTGTAGAGGTACGGTGGCTGCCTACCGAATCCTTAGAAAATGACATAGAAGAGCGTTTGGCCTGTTTTGATGGCTTTTGGTGCGCGCCCGGAAGTCCGTATAAGAGTATGCAGGGAGCCATTCGTGCCATTCGCTTTGCCCGAGAGCGGGATTATCCGTTTATTGGAACTTGTGGCGGGTTTCAGCACGCAGTCTTGGAGTATGCGCAGAATCAATTGGGAATGACGGAGGCACAGCATGAAGAGGTTAATCCAGAGGCGTCTCAATTGGTTATTTCGTTGCTATCCTGTTCCTTGGTGGGGGAAACATGTACTATTTTCATAAACAAAAGCTCGAAGACGTTTCAGTTTTACCAAAAAGGAGAAGCCAAAGAGCGTTATACCTGCAGTTTTGGACTTAATCCCAAGTTTCAGCAAATGATTGATGAGAGTGGCTTTAAAGTCGTTGGTACGGATGAAACCGGTCAGGCGAGAATTCTAGAGTTATCTCAGAATAAATTTTTTATTGCTACCTTATTTCAGCCGCAACTTAGTTCAGAACCGGAAAATCCACATAGCCTTATTGTTGCTTTTTTGACTTACGCAAGAGAATTTCATTGCGCATAAACACGAAAGTCTTACAGGGCGTGTCACAAGGATGTCACTTTTACCCGTTCTTGACATGGTATAATTGGTATAGGGGAAAAATACCGCCTGTTAGAAGGCCGGTTTACAGTTTTTTAAGATTTTAGAGAAAAGAGGACGATGGTTCTTATTTTTTAAAAGTTTCTATTATTTACATGTGATAAGCGAGAATCTCTCTTACATGGGGAGTCTCTCGCTTTTTTTGTCCACTTTTAGAGAGGTCACCAATTAAGGAGATTGAGGTCAAAAACTGCCCCGATCTTCTTAATTGGTGTCTGGGAGGTGAAAAAGATTCAAGGAATGTAGAAGGCGCTAAATGACAGGAGGAATGTTTTAATGAGTAGTTTAGTTGACGTATAGGAATTTTCAATGCAACAAAATTGGAAAATGGGAGTTCAGCGGAAAACTAAAATATAAAGAAAACGAGGAGGAAATAAAAATGACTATATCAGTTGCGGCGATTTATATTGAGGACGGCGAGTATTCGTCGGCTAAATCCACCCCTTCCACCGTATCCGGCGGGGTAGTGGGCAATGCCCTTGCTCAAAATGTTACCATATCTTCGGACGAAGAAAGTTTTAACGGTCTGTATGTGACAGGGGCAGATTCCTCTTACACATTTTTAAATTCGGAAATCGATCTTTCGGGGAACGGCTCAAATGATTTTGACGGTACAGGGGCCGGTGCCATGGCTTACGATGGAGCAACTCTGGTTTTACGTAATGTAGACATTACTACGAACGGCTGTATTCGAAGCGCGGTCACCGTAACGGAGAGTAGTACCTTAAAGGTATACGATTCCGTGTTGACGGCCAATGGCGGCACTTTGCCTTCCGATTATGTGACCAAAATCGGTCCGGGTATGATGGAGCCTCCCTCAGGGTTGGGCATCAGCGGTACTTGCCGGTGTTGTTTAACCATGGGAAATTCAAGCAGTTATTTTTATGATTCCACGATTACTGCCAATGGCTGGGGAGCGTTGTCTACCGACTCGGCGGCAGGATATGTGTATATGGAAGCCAATAACTGCAAGGTTCGGACTGTGGAAGATGGGTATTGTGCTTATGCCGACAATGGCTGTCACGATGTTTTTAATAGCTGCGAGATTGATTCAGCGGCTATGGCTATTATTATGGCCGGAGTATGCAGTGCCGTATATACGAATACCGATGCGACTTGCGGCACCTATTTTGCGATGATTCATAATGTAATGGGGCAGACATCTGAAATTGCTAGCTTAACCGTTACCGGAGGGACTATAGAGACGGAAAAGGCATCCTTCTATGTAAAAAGCGCAAATACTGATATCATAGTGAACGGAACGGAGATTACTTCTGATACTTTGCTGCAAACCATTATTAATTCGGATACAAACAGAACGGTTGTCCCAGCAGGAGAAGTTGTTCATGGTGTGCATGCAACTTTTAAAAATACCACGCTTAACGGCGCGATTCTGCACGAAGATACGGAAAGAACGACAACGGTTTCACTCGTGTCTTCGACTCTGAAGGGAGAAATACAAGACGCTATTATTTCGATTGATAGCGACAGTAAGTGGACGGCTACGGCAAATTCTGTGGTTACCTTAGGCAGCGCAAGTCTTAGTTGTATTGATGCGGCCAGCGGGATTACCATCACGGCAGCCATAGGGACGGACTGCACCTTGAGCAGCGGCACGTATACATTGGCTAGTGGAGGAACATTGGTGTTAAGCTAAGAACTAGAGTTTGATCTTTCTAAAATAGAAAAGGGCCGGTATGCTATTAGCATACCGGCCCTTTTCTATTTTGGTCGGCTACAAAGGAATAGAAAAAATAAGAAGCTGGTATTGAAACAGTGGGGTAACCGTAATTTGCTTATCAATAGCGGGTCAAGTTACAATTGGATTTTTGTTTCAAAAACAATGACAGCGTTTCCACCAACCTGTACCTGGGTGGGCTGATCGTTCTCAATGGCAACTTTGACCATAACTTTTCCATCCCGGCCAATGGCTTCGCCTTGGGCGCCGGTAAAAGAAAACAGGGAATTATTGTGGGATACCAGGCCGTGTTTTACGAGATAGGCACCGAGTGGGCCGTTGGCATTGCCTGTTACTGGATCTTCGTAAATACCGATGGCTGGAGCAAACATTCTACCGTGAGTTAAGACATCGCTGGGCGAGTCGGCGAAGGTAAAAACAAAATAGCCATTGCAACCGATGACTTTGCTTAACGTAATCAAAGAATTTTCGTCGGGGGTTATAAGGTTTAGCTTTTGGCGGGAGCGTATTCCGACCATGACTTTTGAATGTCCGGTGGATACAATTTGGATAGGACAACGAGGGTGGAGATCCTGTTCATTTAAGGTAAGTGCGGCTAGAAGGTCTTGGCGGTCTTTGTCTTTTAAAGGCGAAGAAAATTCTATAGTTCCTTGTGTCATCCAAATGGTATAATCATCAGAGCTACTTTCTATGTCGACAGGCAAAATACCGATGGACAGCTTTTGCATAACCCGGCCTGGCTTAAAATTGTTTTTCAATGACCGAACATAGTGGGCGGCAATTGTGGCATGTCCGCAGATGGGAACTTCTACGGTGGGGGTAAAATACCGTAGACGGACTTCGTGATCGGGTCCATCCGGAGATAACAAAAACACGGTTTCCGAGTTATTCAATTCTCTTGCAAGCATTTGCATTTCCCGGCCGGACAAACCATCGGCAGCGATAACGACACCGGCGGGATTTCCTTTGAACTTCTCCGTTGTAAAAGCGTCCACCTGATAAATGGTATATTCTCTCATTAGCCATTGCCTCCTTGCTTTTCAACACAACTATGGGTAAAATCTACTATTAGGGGAAATATTCCATTTCCATATATCTCCCTTTTCGCATACACTGGACTAGAAAGAAGCTTCTTTTGGAAACTGGGTATTTCAATGAGTTAGAATTGTTGCGTTCCCGTAATTTGGACTTTGAATGAGTTGGTATCTCAAATGCCAAGATAAATGGTGGCAAAAAGCCTAGTTATCATCCCCGTACGATAATAAGGTGGAAGTACGAAGTATGCGGGATATACGTTTTATTTGCTTAGCTGCTATAAATTACATATTCCCATTTTATACCTGCTGCCGTAATCTGGCAATACGAGCGAATAGTACAAAGGAAAAGGAGTAACCAAGAGGAGGAGCAATATGAGTATGCAAGGTATATGGCTGCCTATTATAACTCCATTCAAGTATGGCAAGGTAGATTTTGCCTCCTATCAGGCAATGATAGAGTACTATATAAAGAAAGGAATTAGCGGTATTATTCCCTTGGGCACAACCGGTGAGAGTCCCGCTTTATCTGAGGAAGAAATGCAGGAGATTATTGAGAAAACTATTGAATACGTTCAAAAGCGTGTACCCATCTACGTCGGTGCGGGGGGCAACAATACTTCGAAGGTTGTCAAACAGGTTCAGTTATTAGAAAAGTATGACATCGAAGGCGTATTGTCAGTTTCCCCTTATTATAATAGACCTTCGCAGGAGGGGATTTATCAACACTTTAAAGCCATAGCTGAAGCAACTTCTTTAAATATTATAGTTTACAATATTCCGTACAGAACGGGAAGAAATATAGAAAACCAAACTATTCATAGATTAGCTGAACTGAAAAATATTGTTGCCCTTAAAGATGCCTGCGGTGATATAAAACAGACTATGGCCTTATTGATGGAACGGCCGGCCGATCTCGCTATTTTAACGGGGGAAGATATATTGTTCTATATGACAACAGTACTAGGCGGGGACGGAGGTATATTGGCATCGGCTCATCTAAAAACTGAAACGTTTATTGAAATATATACGAATATACAAAATAACAACCAGGCATTAGCCTTAGAAAACTGGAAAAAGGTTTATCCCATAATCCCGCTTTTATTTGAAGAGCCTAATCCAGCGCCGATAAAATATTGGCTAAGTGCAAGAAAACTGATAGATACCTGTGAGGTGCGTTTACCACTCACCGATATATCTGATCAGCTTAGAGCAAAACTGAATAAAGTGGAATAGTTAAGAAGCGGCCTGAACAGGCCTTGCTATTTAAAGTAAATGACGACTGTTTTCCGGTTTTTTACTAACCGGAAAACAGTCGTTTTTCTTTTTTACCGCTAGTTATTTATTGTTGATTTTGGCAAGGGCGAAACGATGTTAGCGCTTTTGTATTTCGGAAATTCACAAAAAAAATGGATTTTTTGCCAGGAATGCAAGGATTGCCGAAGAATTTAATTAGTTATAAGTAAGGGCAAGCAGCGGTGGAAATGGATAGGCCGGGCGTTTCGACGCAGGGCCTTGAGTTGAAAGAGGGGATTATTTATGAAGAAAACTGTCCTAACGCTTGCGCTTCTGCTATTGTCTTGTATTTCGGTAGGTTTAGCCGAAGGCATTCCGGGGCATGAATGGGAAAGCGCAAAATGGGTAGAGATTTCTCCAAACGACTATGTAGACATGGGCAATGTTAGAATAAAAGGCAATATCATGGAATGTTGGACTGCCAGGATGATTACAGATTCGGATTGGATGGTTTTAGGCCATGAAATAAATTTAGAAACCGGCCAACAACGTTACAAACCACATGGATATCTCTACAATCCTTATACCCATACAAAAGAGAACGAGGTAGAAATTGGACCCGATGATGTGAAGGAAGAGCGGAATGCGAATATGCCTCTTCCCTGGAATAATCTTAGCGCAACTGTTTACTATGATGAGGTAAAATACATACTTATCCATCACCCAATTGCAAAGAAGAGTAAGTATGCGGTTAACTTTAAGTAACAGAGTGCGTGTTGGATACTAGTGCTTAAAAGATTCTCGTTTTTTCAGAACAAAAATAACCTGGGCATAATCTCTTCGAATATGCTCAGGTTATTTTTGTTAGTATGCAGATACTTCAAGGTTTTTAATGGATGGATTTTTTTGAGAATTGTCCGCCCATTACTTCGTGGACATCATTTATGGTTACAAAAGCATTTTCGTCTAGTTCCTGGACAATGGATTTCAACTTGGCTATTTCCAGACGGGTGACTATCGAATATAAAACTTTTTTTGGTTCGCCAGACCATCCGCCTTCCCCGTGGAGAATGGTTACCCCTCTGCCCAGTCGGGCAAGAAGGGCAGCCGAAATCGCTTCAGCATTTTCAGAAACAATCATAATGGCTTTTGATTCATCCAAACCGCTTACTGTAATGTCGATTACCTTGAACGCTACAAAGTAAGCAACCAGAGAATACATAGCCTTGTCCCAGCCAAAAACAAACCCGGCACTGCTTAGGATAAATAAGTTGAAAAACATAACAACTTCACCGACGGAAAATCCTGTTTTCTTGTCAAAAATTACGGCAATAATTTCCGTTCCGTCTGTTGACCCGCCGTAGCGGATGATGAGTCCCACACCGATCCCGACAGAAATTCCACCAAATATGGCGGCGAGAAAAAAGTCATGAGTGAGTTCCGGTATAGGGTGAAAAAAAGAAACCCAAAATGCCAAGGAGACAATAGAAAATAACGTTGAAATGGCAAAGGTTTTCCCAATTTGTTTGTACCCTACGTAAAGAAAAGGTAGATTTAACAAAAATATCAGCGCACTCAACGGCAGATGGGTTACAGAACTTAAGAGTATGGAAATTCCAACCACGCCACCGTCAATAATCTGGTTGGGGACTAGAAATATCTCTAAGCCAACCGCTGCCAGAATTGACCCTAAGAAAAGAAAAAGATATTTAATAATCATTCTTTCAAAGAATTTATGGTTTCTTTTGACCATGCCATCACCTCTGCTTAGAATTGGTTATATTTTATTATAGCACATTATAATATGGTAATAATTGAAAGGCAGAAGGCGGTAGTGGAATATAACTATACAACAGGAGAATAGACACATCTTTCGGTCTTTTATGTTAGCAAGATAGTGTACTACGTTATCCAAACCTAAAAAAACAACGGCAAATCCTATTGATTTTGCCATTGCTTTATTTTTTATCCGTTTTTGCTTGAGAGTAGATGTAATCGAGGGTATGCAGCAAATGTTGTTTATCTTGCGCTGTCAGAAGCAAATTGCGGTAATAGACATTGTTTTGAGAGAGGATGATGCGTAGGTCACTGGGCGAACTACACTGACTAGGGTAGTAAGCGGTATTATGTTCAAAGAAGCGTTGGCCTTCTTTGGAGATGGTTTGAGGATAGGTATGATCAGATCCGCGGATGAGCCAGTCAATGGTGACTCCGTATAAATCGGCCAGAGTTTTTAATGTTGCAGGATCGGGTGAACTTACCTTTTGTTCATAGTTGGAAATGGTTTTATTATTGATACCGGTTTTTGCTTTCACCTGAACTTGTGTTAGCTCCGCCTGCTCTCTGGCGTAGCGCAGCCGATCGCCTAATTCCAAGGGTAGGCACCTCCTTTAAGTTAATGATACAGTATTTCCAAGGGTTAAAGAAAAAAATCCAAAAACATTAGAAAAACATATTGACGTTGTAATATTATTGGAAATAAAATAAAGATAATACAGATATATGCAAGGTTTGTAGTTTTAAATTCCAATAATGTTGGATTGAGCAGAGGAGGAAGTAGTATGGTGGACAGCCTTTTAAGTTTTTTAGCGAAGGAGTTGGCGGCAAGACGGGAGGAAAAACAAGAGTATGGCGATGGATACTATGTTTTCCAAAGTTTTATGCGTTGCCAGGAGGAAATAAAACATGTTTTGCCGGAGGAAATGCACAATCTGGTAGACAAGATGGGTAACGAGTATCAGACGATGTGTTCCATCGAGCGGGAGACGGGGTATCGCCAGGGGTTTAAAGATGCGATTATTCAGTTGATTATCGAATGTGCTCCTCAGGAGAAATGAGGCGAATCATAAGCTGTTTTATTCCAAGCAGGCGGTTTTTTGTAGCTACCCGCCTGTTTTGTGCTATGGTATTTACAATGAAAAACGGACATGTATTTTCAATGGACTTTTGCGTATTTGAACGATTTTCCGGAAAATATGGCTTGGCTACGGGCTGATGTTGGATTTAGCAGGCTATCAGGCTTATTGGAGGACAAGTTTGTAAGTGTTCTAAGAGGTAAGTTTGCCGAAACAGTATTTTAAAAACTAGAAGAAAGGAAATGTATCTTTAATATGTATTTAGAAATGGCAGTACATATATGTATAACGCAGGAGGTAACGGGATTATGGGGAATTCTCTTAGAGAGTGTGTGGCAGGCGGGGCAAGAAGACGGGAACAAGGACCGGAGTTTGATGAGTCGTGTTATAGCGCATTACGAAATTTTATCCGGCTTCGGGAAGAAATAAAACGGGTGTTACCTCTTGAAATGCGCAGTTTGGTGGATCGGATGGCTAGTGAATATCGGTTGATACACCCGCTGGAGAAAGAGAGCGGCTATTGCCAAGGGTTTCACGATGCTGTCAAATTGGTTATAACCCATTTAACCTTACCGGATGAAAAGGAAAATGAGGAGTAAACCGGTTTTTGGTATAATGGTTTTGAGTTGGGCTGTTTGCTAATAGGACGTGACGAAAAGAGTATATTTTGTTGTAAGCGATAGAATCTTTTGTAGGAATAGGTATGCCTGGGGGAAATGCGGTTGAAGACAAGCAGTAAAAAAAAGGAAGATGTTACGTGACAAAGAAGATTCCCGATATGATAAAAAGGATTATGCAGGAAATCGTGGTCGCCGGATATTCGGTGTTTGTTGTAGGGGGAGCGGTCCGGGATCTGATGCTTGGGAGGGAGCCGAAGGACTACGATTTGACAACCGATGCTTTACCGGAGGAAATTGTTGCAGTGGCCAATCGCGCAGGCTGGAAAGTAGTAGAAAGGCTGGGGCAGAATTTTGGTGTGGTTGCCGTTGTAGCATACGGTGAGGTTGTGGAAATTGCCACGTTTCGCGGTGAGAGCTATGGTGTTGACTCACATCGGCCGGAGAAGGTATGGAAAGCTGAGACCCTGGAAGAAGATTTGTCCCGCAGAGACTTTACGTGTAATGCGATGGCCTTGGATCTTGATGGAAATGTATATGATTTGTTTGGCGGGGAAGAAGATATAAAAGCTGGGCTTCTTAGGACAGTAGGCGTTCCGGACAAACGATTTGCCGAAGATGCGCTGCGCATGTTTCGGGCCTGCCGCTTTGCGGCAGAACTCGGGTTTGCGATTGATCCTGCCATTTTGCAGGCGATACCGGGACAAGTGGCAAAGGTAGGCGGGCTTTCTTTAGAGCGGGTGCGAGAAGAGATGCGGCGGATTCTTGTGGCAGCATGGCCATCCCGGGGGCTGGAACCGCTGGTTATGAGCGGATTGGCTTCCGCCCAGTGCCGGGTTAAGTCGGCTAGGGGGGTAGAAGTTGTCCCGATATTGCCGGAACTCGTACATCTTGTGGATATGCCGCAGAATCCCAGGTTTCATGTATATGACGTCTGGCGGCATACTTTGAAGACGGTGGAAAGGGTACCTCAGGATCTTACGCTTCGCTGGGCGGCGCTATTGCATGACGTGGCAAAAGGACTGCCAGGTATCCGGGGAATCGGAGAGGGCGGTAGACTGACTGATTACGGACATGATAAAGCCGGGGCTGAAATGGCGGAGAAAATTCTGCAGCGCTTTGGTTTTTCCAATGAATTTCGCAGCAGGGTGGTTTGGCTGATTGCGCGTCATATGCGGGTAACTATAACGGGGGATGATCGCCCTGTATGGCGTTGGCTGCGAGGCGAAGCGAGATCGGGTAGCTTTAGGAAAAGTTGTCAACTACAGGAGGCCTTTATGCAATTGGGCCAGCTTTGTATAGCTGACATGGCGGCGACCGGGACGGCGCAAAACCTGGAAATTCCCCGTCTCTTTATGCTAAGGATTATGGAAATGACGGAATTGATGCCGGTGAGTACGGGGGACCTTCACTACAGGGCGGAAGTCATCCGGGACATGTTGGGTGATGTGAGGTGGATCGGGCCTTTTCTGAAAAATGCTTTGGGGCGAGTGCAGGACGGGATGCTGGAAAATAACGAAGCGTCCTTGGAAGAGGCCGCCCGGCGTTGGCGTAAGAGACAAGGTGGACAAAACATTCCCGAGGGCGGGCAATCTCTGCCGACGGACAATGGCTAAAATAGGGAAGCATATATACCCATGGCGAAATCCTAAAATTTTGCCATGGGTTTTGTAATGCCTAAATTGGCAAGTCCGGGTCATTGTTTCAATAGCATGAAAACTTACTATTATTCATAATAAGCAGAATCGGTGAAATAGTTTGAAATAATTTATTATTTTTATTATCGGATAATAATTATTGACATTGAAATGATTTATTGCTATTATTTAACTATAGAGAAAGAACGGAGGTGGAAAAGATGAAAAAGATTCTTGAGCTACTGGCTAAACATCCCCCGGTTACCCCTTATATCCTGTTCGGTGCTAATGTTGCTAATTGTAAATAATACGTAACACAAAGTAGGAGGTGAAAACAAAATGAAAAAGTTGTTAAGACTTATTGAAAAATATCCGCCGGTAGGACCATTCACTAGTTGGGTATCCATTCCGAAAAACTGTAAATAAAAAGTTGCGAGATGAAAGTGGAAAGTGAAACAAAATGAAGAAGTTGCTAAGATTCATTGAGAAATACCCGCCTGTGTTACTTTTTGATAGTTGGGTATTTATCCCTAAAAAACTATATAATAAGCTATAAGAAAGAAGAGGTGAAACAAAATGAAAAAGCTTCTAAGATTTATTGAAAAATATCCGCCTGTAGGACCTATAGCATGTATAGTATCCCTTGCCAGAAGGTAAGAGGTATTACTTCTCCCTATTAATAGCAGTTATCTAATGGAAGAAGAGATGAGTAAGGACCGCATAGGCGGTTTTTCTTGTTTTTCGGGGGCTATTTTCCGAAGTAATCGTGAAAAAAAATTGTCCTCAGCCTTGACATATGTAAAAAAAAGACATACAATAAGAATATAAAAGTGTATATACACGTAAATGGGTTTTAAGGATAATGACAAATGCAACATATTCACGAGACATATCCAAAAATCCCCAGCCCTTGTAACTGTTCGAACATTCGCCGGGCATCGCGGGCGGTTACCCAATTTTACGATGAGGTACTGAAACCCTGCGGTCTTACTATTACCCAATTGGGTTTACTCCGGCATCTTGAAAGGATTGAAGAGCCAACTATCGGCGAATTGGCAAAATGTATGCGGATAGACCGTACTACATTAAACCGCAATATGAAGCCCTTAACGGACGCCGGACTGTTGTCCGTTATTCCGGGAAAAGATTCCCGTACCCGGATGATCCTATTAACCGAGGCCGGAAAAACAGCGGTGAGCATGGGAAGTGCTTTGTGGGATGAGGCCCAGGTGGCCTTGCAAGAGTACCTTGGGGAAAACGAGCTGAAAAAGCTAGGTCAATTACTTAACAAACTTGAGGCGCTTGTTCCTTAAAAAGTAAATGTAAAAGCGCCTGTGTTTTCAAAGTAGTTATGTGTATATGCACCTAAAGATGATGGAGGGATTTTTATGACAAAAGGAATTAATTATTCAGTAAAGGATATCGGGTTGTTTGACAAGCTTGAGGGGAAGGTATTTGTAGGCAAAGATCTTGGCCTTACCGGTACGGAGGTTTCGGTAAGTAAGCTTGCTGCCGGAACGGCATCACCTTTTGTTCATGCGCACAAAAAGAATGAAGAGCTGTATCTTGTCATAGGCGGGAAGGGCATGTTTTATGTGGATGGAGAAGAATTTCCCGTTCAGGAGGGCAGTTTGATCCGGGTAGCTCCGGCGGGTGAACGCGCGCTTAAAGCGGGGGATAAAGATTTGTACTATATCTGTATTCAGGCTGAAGCAGGAAGCTTGAAACAGGCAACCCGGGAAGATGGGATTATGCTTGAGAGCAAACCGTCTTGGATGAAATAAAAAAGGCATCATCTACACATGAATTAGTAAAAAAATAACTGCGGCTAAGCCGTAAACAGCTCACGTGATAAGTTGAAAACATAATCAAACGTCTAAAACGGATTAAATGAAAGTGTAAATAAAAACAGAGGAATGTAAAACAAGTGCTTAATTTACACTTAAATTCACATTCCTCTTATATTGCAAACAATGACTGAGAGCTATAACAATGTTAGTCTTCTATAGTTCCCTTTTCCAATAACCATTCAGGGCCATAACTAAAGGTTTCACTGAAAGTGTAGTAGGGTTCAGGCATCTTCGGGAAATTTTGTGGAACTTGAGTATTACTGTAAGCGTTATACATTGTTACTTCAATATCAGGTGATGATGTTGTCGTCGTCTCGGAAGCTTTGAGTACGCCGTTTGCGACCGGAACTGCTGCTGATGTGGTTGCGGATGTTACCCAAGAAGTATCACCAGCTACAGGGCAACCACAATCGGTGCATATCTGCATGTGCCAAATCTTCCATTCGCCATCTTCCTTAATAAAGTCTACGCCATATTTTTCCCACATCCAAGCGGCGTTCGGATAACCGTCGCCACCAATTTCAGTTATCTGTCCTGGCGTATACCACATTCCTTTAGCCGTTTGACCATCGCCGGCAATTTCAATAATAGGAGTCGTAAGGCAATGCATAATTAATATGCCTGCTCCTAAATCATCATCGGTAAGACTCGGATAGTTTACTTTCAATCGTGCAAGGCTAGCTTTTTCATTAGCTGTATGGTCTGTGCCGTAATAGGTGTAAATTGAATCGTAGCCTACCCAATACCCTGAATTTTGCGCAAAACTGACATTCGGAGCTGTTTTCGACCATATGTTTTCCAATTCTTCAATATTGAGTCCGAGGCCATGATAATAAGCATGTTTACTCATTACATTCTGAACCGCCTGGATGTCTAAGGCTTTCTGAATTTTTTCCTCTAAAGCCAATTCTCTTGCCATGATTTTCTTCCCTTCCTTTTTTAAAAAAAAATGATGGGTTACTATGTTAAATTTACTACTTTTTACCGATTTAAAAGTGTCAATATTGTGACAGTTTTTTAAACACTTACCCCCGCGTATCATTATTTAATAATGTGCTGGTATTAGAGACTTCATGATGCAAGAGCCTATGGAAAAGATTATAATATGGAATCGAATGCACTTTTAAAATCATTAGGGTATTTATTTAGACGGGACATTAAGATGCCATCATGAATTAGAGGGAAAATTATATGATGACTATATAGAGAGTTTATTAGCATGGAAATTGATGTAGATAACCTCAGTGATTTGGAGCTGGTGCGGGAAAGATTTTCCGTTAGGGCATAAGGGGATAGTAAAAAGCGTGATTTTGAGTCGAAAAGGTTACTTCGCGAGTTGATAAGTCAAAACAGGTAATTTAGAACCCAAGAAACGGGAAAATCCCGTATGTCTTGGGTTTTGTTATTACGGAATAGACTGTTATAGAACGGAAGCTGCCGCCTGAGTTTTTGCGACCCGATTGTTCAACTGACGGCACCATTTCCTTTTGTGCGGCGGCCTCCACTGCTCGGACTACTATGGGAACTCCGTTGCCATGTCTGTAATCACAGATTTAGGCAATCCACAGTTCATGTATGTAACATAGCATGTATGCAAACGCGCACACAAAGCGAGGAAGGAATTCTGTTGCGTATGAACTGCTCCATTCAGGTGGAGGGAGCGTTCGGGGTGCTTAACGGCGATTTCTGCTGTGAAGCAAGGTAAAAGTGCAGACTGAGTTCTTGTTGCTATGCATGGGATATAACCTAAACAAACTCCACAACAAAATTCAAAGCGGCCAGTGTGGAATGTATTTGCATATTCCTAAAGCGGCCTGACAAATCCATATAAACTTTCCTGTAGGAAGATGCTTCCTCTGGTTTGTTGTGCCCAAAATCGGCTGGGGGTTCCTTTTGGCCTTTCTCTTTTAGCCCTTTTTTCTTTTCTATACGCAAAAAGGACGGGTCGCTTTGCGTTTTTTTTACGTTTTGCGACACGCCCTTTTTATTTAGCCGGCATTTGTTTTGCGGAGGCGCTGGTAATTTTGATAGCGGACACGGCCAAGTTCGAAAGTCGCTTTTTCTTCTTCTGTGTCAATTTCCAACGGGGGGACCCGAATCGGTTTTTTTCCGGCGTTAAGCGCAATCATGGTAAAAAAGCCGCTTAAGGCTTTGCGGCACGGTTCGTTGCTATAGAGATCTTCCACATAAACGGTAACAGACGCTTCCATTGATGTGCGGCCAACAAAGGTTAAATGAGCGCTGCAGGTGACTAGGTTTCCTATATATATGGGTAAATGAAAGGTTAGCTCATCTACCCGGGCGGTGACAACATTGGTAAGGGCATGGCGCTGAGCGCATACAAAAGCCGCATTATCCATCATTTTCATAATTTCACCGCCGTGAACATTTCCCGCCGGGTTGGCTTGGTTGGGTTGCATCACCGCAGACATGACAACTTTTGAACAGGCTACACTTTTCCCTTCCACATGATACCTCCTACTTTCTATTTCAGTGCCAGTATACCAGGCTTTTGTTGGTGATAAATTAATATTCGTTTAAAAGTTAATTAATCTTTGTTAATTTTTAAACTAGTTCTTCAAGGAATAGAACTGCAAATGCGACGGTCAACCCCAAAACTTGTACAAAAGAGTTTTTTGCCGACGCCAACCAGATCTTGTCTATTTCCCGAGTGAATGAGGTGTTTGTACAGCAAGCTTTGGATCGCGAACTGATGGAATAATATTCCTACGGCAAATCAACTGTAACGGAGACTATCCTTTACCTTACACTGAAAAGAGGTCGTAGAATGAAGCTTTTATCTATTCTTTTAACGGAAGAAGAAGTGCTGATTCGGGTGAATATATGGGAAATATTAGAGAAGGCCGGACATTTTATTGCCGCCGAGTGCGGGGATGGACAGAAAGCGGGAATTGAAGGTAAGGGGTGGCGGATTAACGGAGCTACTTTGACGTTATTCGAATCTTCATTGTGTAATGTGGCCGATTATAGCTTATAAAGCTGTAATAGACTTTCTTTATTTCCCGGAAATTGTCAGCAAATGAAAGGAGGCGCATTCCTATGGAAGTAATTATCGGAATGGCAGTTATTGCGGTAGAAAACATGATATGTTTGGCGATTGCGGTTCAAAAATGCAAAAGGGATTTATAAGCTTCTTAAAAGAGCAAATCCAGAGTTAGCGTGCACTTTGGCGCAAGAGCAAGAAGTAGCAGATAAGGTATGGTATGACGTAAAAAGATAAAGGCGATTTAATATAATGCTTAGGCTATTTATCGGACGGTATCTGGCTTTTTAGGTAAAAAGTGTAACAAGAGCGACTAACTGGGGATACGATAACCAGTTTAATATTACGGTTTAATTCAGTTGATATATTAGTTTAGCTATGTTAAAATTAATCACCTGACCTTGGTCAGGTGATTAATTTATTTTGGAGAATTTTATGTCTGAAAAAAACTTAATAAAAATAGCCGTTAGGCATTTTTTACAATTTGGCTATGAAGGAACAAAACTATCTCATATTGCTCAAGAAGCTGGAATGAGAAAACAGTCGCTCTATTTCCACTTCAGAAACAAAGATGATTTATTCTTGCAAGTTAACATAATAATAGTTGAAGAAGAAATTGAATTTTTACAGTCCTTTTTCTGTAAAAATTTGTCTTTGTCATTAGAAGATACGTTATATGCTTTACTGCTTGAATATAAAAGCCGTTACCTTGACCGTGACAACAACGGTTTCATGTTTTTATTAACCTTTATCCCTCCGGCTCAGCTACAAAACTCTTTTTTACAAAATTATCACTTGTTCCTCACCTATTTTAGAAAATTATTAAAATCGAAATTTCTAGAAGAACCAAACTTACGTATTAACCCGGATGACGGACCTACTTCTTTTATAACATTATTGGACGGTTTAATGACACAACTTATTTTTGAGACACCGAAAGACTTTGACAATTCACTGCGCATATTTTGGGACATTTACTGGAATGGGCTTATTACAACAAAGAAAGTGGATGATTAATATGCACGATGCTAATACCATCGCAGCAAGACAAAATTTATGGAATAAAGATTTTATTATTGTAGCTTTAGCTAATTTATTACTATTTATGGTTTTTGAAATGCTACTACCTACATTACCGGTATTCATATCTAATAATGGAGGGGACAGTTCACAAGTCGGTCTTATTATGGGGGCTTTTACATTTTCAGCTATATTTATCCGTTTGCTAACCGGCAGAATTAGTCATACCATTAACAAAAAATCGCTGCTCATTCTGGGGATTACCGGTTGTATGGTGGCTACCAGCTTTTATTATTGGAGTACATCTAATCTGAGTACTTTGGCTATCCGTCTGTTGCAGGGGTTAGGATTTGGTGTGGCCACTACTTTATACACGACCTTTGCTGCTGCCGTCATTCCGGCAAGTCGGCGGGGGGAAGGGATTGGTTATTTTGGTGTTGGCGAAACCATGGGTATTTCGGTCGGTCCTTTTGTGGGTATTTGGTTCATGAATCAGCATGGTATTGACAGTGTTTTTGGAGTTGGCACACTTATTTTGCTAGTTGCCGTTTTAATTACTTTTGCAGTTTCCAGGCCACTGACAACCGAAGATGAGACAGTGCCATTCCAGCGGGATATACAGCAAAAGGATTCGCTGATAGATTTATTCATAGAAAAGCGCGTGTTGCTGCAGTCCAGCCTAGCCTTCTTGCTTGGCATGTCTTTCGCCGGTATCGTGTCCTTTGTTGTCTTATATGCCAAAGAAGCTGCAATTCCCAATGTGGTCTATTTCTTTTTTGTGAATGCTTTAGCTGGATTGCTTGTACGTTTTGTTGCAGGAAAAATATTTGATCATAAAGGACCGGGAGTTCTTATCGGAGCTTCTGCCATTCTTTGTAGTATTGGCACCTTTTTATTGGCCACGGCTTCTACCACTACTTCCCTCATTATCGCCGCTGTTTTGTATGGATCGGGTACGGGCGCTGTATTTCCTGCTCTACAGGCCTGGTGTATTAATGTTGTGCCAACAGATCGAAGAGAGCACGCAATTGGCACTTTTTTTAATTTCTTTGATTTAGGAATTGGTATAGGAGCTATCTTGATGGGAGCTATAGCCGCCATGACCAATTATTCAATAATGTATATGTCGTCAATATTACTTTTCGTCGTCTATTGGCTTCTTTATCAGATTTTCGGAAGCGGGCAAAACTCGCTTTCTGCTGTTATTCACAAAATGGATGAGACTTAAGGCCAAGTTATTTCTATAATGGTTTATTTCTGGATGTTGTTTGTTAGTACCAATATACGATTAAAACACTACTTATTTACTTTAGATTTTCTTTTTGCACTTAATGATTCGTTTATGACATATAAGCTCTTCTTTGCCCATGCGCATAGCGCGTGGGCAAAGAAGAGCTTATAATTTACTGGGATAAAATTCGGTAATCGCATATTAGCAATTTGTCTCTTTATAAAATGAATCTTCTCTAATTATGCTATGTGTCTTATTAACAAGATAATAAGCGGCAAAATTTTGTTTATTCCATGATGAATATGACATACGGTTGTCTTATTATCTTGTGTATAATTACGAAAAAGCATGCAGTATATGATGCAATTATGGAGGTAATCGTATGAATGATAAATGGATAAAAGGGACTATACATAGATTCGCGGGTACAGGAATTGCCGGTTATTATGGCGATGGAGAGAAGGCAGAAACGGCACAACTTAACGGGCCGGCTGGTCTGGCGGTTGACAAAGATAATAATGTTTTTGTTGCCGAAATGCACAATAATATCATTAGAAGAATTGATGCGAGAACCGGAATAATAACTACTGTCGCAGGAAATTGTTCAAAAGGTTTTGCGGGTGATAGCGGGCTTGCTGTGCATGCGAAAATAAATGGACCTCTAGGAGTTTTTGTAGACGTCGGTGGCAATATTTTTATTGCAGATTCATTTAATCATAGAATTAGAAAGGTTGACGCTAAAACAGGAATAATTACCACCATAGCGGGAACTGGAGTAGCGGGATATGCGGGAGATGGTATTAATGCCTGCAATTCACAACTCAACTTTCCGTGCGGCGTTGTTGGTGATTCTAATGGTAATATATATTTTAATGACTTCAGAAATGATAGAGTGAGGAAAATTAGCACAGACGGAATGATATCAACTCACGCTGGAACAGGTATACCTGGATATAGCGGGGATTTGGGTCCGGCGGATAAGGCCCAGATAAATCAAGTTTACGGGTTAGCGATCGATCAAAAGGATAATATCTATCTTATGGACAGCGCAAATTTTGCTGTCAGAAAAGTTGCTGCTGATTCCGGGATAATAACCACAATAGCTGAAAAAGGCAACCAACTATTTGATTTTAGCGTTGAGGTTCCGCATGCGATAGAGATTGGCTCTGACGGTAATATATTTATTGGTGACACCGGTTCTTATAAGATACACATGATAAATGTAAGAGCAAATTGCGCTTATACAATTGGAGGAACTGGTGAAAAAGGTTATTCAGGAGATCAGGGTCTTGCGCAGAAAGCGAGTTTGGCTGTTCATGGGCTGAGGATGGATTCGAAAAACAATCTGTATTTTGTGGATTTTATTAGCCATGTAGTCCGATTAATAAGGTTTTAATTGGTGCACATAAACTGCACTTTTTCTTTTTGTAATTAAAGAATGGTTCTTTATCGGATGTTATCGATTTGTTTTTCAGGTATAATCCAATGCTGTATTCCGTGTTTAAATACTTTATACCACTGATCTAATTCATCTTTATTATATACTTTTAGGGTATTCAATATTTCATAAGCAAATTCTAGAGAAGCCGCTCCATTTGCTGTAATGAAGCTATTCGAATTAACACAGGGCTTATCTTGATAATAACGTTCTCCACAATAAGTTGAACTATATGTCGTTAAATATTTTAATTGATTACTAGTATGTGGCGTATTGTCCAGATAACCAGCGTTGGCTAAAAAGAGGGTTGCACCACAAATTGCAGCTACCGGAATATTATTTTTATGACATTGTTTTACTACGGGTATAATTTCGCCTGCTGGCTCTAGTTCCCACATATAGCCACCTGGTAAAATTAATAATTCAG
>Ga0316604_10001649_pt1 | contig 19006 bp, 18 predicted proteins | sample OWC_soil_day20_C_FD_207650 | JGI IMG/M metagenome (GOLD analysis project Ga0316604, IMG submission 207650) | Wetland soil microbial communities from Old Woman Creek delta, Ohio, United States - OWC_soil_day20_CT | ecosystem: Environmental > Terrestrial > Soil > Wetlands | place: USA: Ohio... | reverse complement strand
GCAGCGTTTGTCTTCACCGGCGTTCCCTCTCTTAAATGGTAATCAGATCATAGTCCATTGATCCCATCCCAATTTTAGCAGCATGTTCGATTTGGATCAAGGCATCATGATGGGAATATGAAATTTCCGCAATTGTTTTTCCGTAGGCAGCTGCCGTTAAATCTAAAGTTGCCTTATCAATTGCCACCGGATCGGCAGAAGCCAGAATACCAATATCCGCCCCCATCTTTGTTTGTTTAACATTAAAACAATCGCAGTCCTTGGTCATATCAATCAAGACGTTAAAAAAGAAGCATTTGCCGGTTTTTCCCTGCAAAGTCCCGAAAGCATGCTCCGCCATGCTTCTTTGCATATAGCCGGATTCACGTCCCCAGTCATACTTGACGGCATCAAAGCGGCAAACCGCTAAACATTCACCACAGCCGATACAGCGTTCGGCAACGATAAATGCCCGTCCTTCGACTTCAATGATCGCTCCTTGCGGACACCATTGAATACATTTTTTACAGAATTTACATTTCGTTGTGATGATTTCCGGCAGCATAGCGGAATGCTGCCGCATTTTGCCCATCCTGCTTGCCAAACCCATTCCCAGGTTTTTAATACACGCGCCAAGACCGGCTGCCACATGCCCGGTTGGATGCGACACGACCAATAAAGCATCGGTAGTCATTATTTCGCGGGCGACCTTCACCGATTGATGCAGTTCTCCCTCAATCACCACTTCTTGCTCCGAGGTGCCATGAAGACCATCGGCCATAATAAACGGCGCGCCGACATTATCGATCCCAAACCCGTGCCGGTGCGCATGTAAAATATGCTTTACCGCATTTTCCCGTTCGCCTTTATACAGCGTCGAAGTCTCGGTCAAAAACGGCAATCCGCGTTTTTCCTTTACTTTATCCACTAATTCCCGAATGATTGCCGGTTTAACATACGTTGTATTGCTCTTTTCACCAACATGCAGCTTGATCGCAACATAATCACGGGCATCAATTACACTATCCGCCCCAGAAGCTTCGTAAATTTTACGCATCGCTTCCGCCTGTTCCTCCACCGAAGCGCCATCCCTGGTTTTTATTAGATAAACTTTTGCTTTCATACTCTTCTTCACTCACTTTGTTATGTATTTTTAAGCAAAAATTACGAAAGCGCGGTTGCCCGCGCCTCTCGTCAGAAGTTTAATGACATATGCCGCACTTTAACATTAGGCACAGCTTGCAGTTCCTTTTCCATTTCTTCGATCGGAATATTCTCACCGCATAGTTGCAGTAAGATGATCCCGCTGTTGGTACATTCCAACATTGCAGCATCATGCAATCCCAAACGAACACGAATATAACAACCATACTTTGTCAGAATATCTTGCACTTTGACCGCTGTTTCCGTTCGATGTTCTTGCACAATCGCCATAATAATCGGACAGTCACCCATTACAGTCCCCACATTTATCCCTCCTGACAAATTATATTAGGTTAATTATTCCACAAGACAATAGAAATTCCTGCTGCACAGGAGTCCCATAGCAAGTTTCTTCTTAGCAATTTTAACAAATTAATAATACTCATTGATATAATTATTACATACTGGAAAAAACACATCAAGCAAATCAATCGCTGCCTGGTTATTGATAAGCATCCTGTTCATTGCGATCAGTTGCAAAACACTTAACCGTCCAAACACTAACTGGGTCAACGCCCCTACGGAACAACGAAAATCAGGCGCCTGGGCACTTTCTGTAACAACCGTTCCCCGGCCATCTGCTACGGTTAAAACAAAATCCTTTTCATTCCATTCAGCCGACTCATCATCGATGTGGAAAACAAGTTTTCCCTTGGCTCCGGCAGGATAGCCAATTGCTGTCAACAGTTTCGCAACATCAACAATCCGCCCGGTCATGAACGGAAAGAAACGGATATCCTGCTTTGGATCAAAGAGTGAGAAAGCAGTCGTATCATCAAGCGGCGCGTTCCACTCCACCTGGCTAACCTGCGATCTATGATTATATAAGAAATAAAATAGTTTTTGTTGCGCTTCCTGCCCGGAATACGCCATTTCCCGTACCACAATACGCTTCTGTTGGATTGTATACATCACATAGCCTGCCGGACTCCCATCCAAAACAAGCAAATAGCAAAACCCGCTTTCAGCGAATAAACCGCCTATTGCGGCCTGCCAATCGTCCTTTGAGCGGACAACATATCCATGCCGGCCCTGAACAAATTTCCGGTACACCTCCGTCAGCGCATCAATAGAAGCTTGATCATCACGAACAGGCAGAAAAGTTCCGCCTTTTGCAGCTACAGACTTGAGGTCATCCAAGGACAAGACATATTTATAGTGATGGTAACAAATTTCCCACTGGTACGGATAATAAAATCCGGCTTTAAACGGCATAAGAATACTGGCATGGTGATTCCGGCGGCGCATTTCAACAAGCGCTTCCCGCAGCAAATCGTTAATTCTGCCTCCGCTGCGCATTTGCGGGTCGGTATCCACACCGACCACGTACGACATGGGAATCTCTTGACCCCGCAGGAATACCTTGTAGGGAATGAGCTGCAATGAAACCGCCAAAGTTCCCTGCTCATAGCCGACAAGAGTATTTTCCGTCTTGTAATAGTTCGAAAAATACCAGATAAAAAACGGATCGGTTTCATGTTCAAAACAATACGACCATAACCATTTTACAGCTTCCGTATCCTCATCCCGTGCAAGACGAATTTCCATTTCAACACCCCGTTTGCAAAGTTACCTCGTATTTCTCAACTAATTTTACCGGACGGTAAGATTCTTTCGCGATCCGCAAGCCTTCGATGCCCATATCTTCTTCACGGTTGACAAACTTCATATGCGACCAGGTGTTGCGTAAAAATTCCTGGTTAATGATTGGATAAATCCCGCGTATATCGGGATTGCCTTTTTCGACATGGATCACTGCCGTATCAGAATTAAGCTGTTCCCCTAAGGTAAAGGCTTCTACTTTGCCGTCAATTTTGATGACTCCGCCCTTGAACCCTAATTGATCGTAATGCTTTAAGGCATCCATAATGGCTTCTCTTTCCATCAGTAAACTGAGGTCGCCTTCGCACTCCCGCTGCGCACACCATTCCAGTTCGTATTCAATGCACTCCGGGACCAATTCGGCACTCAGCGGCAAATATTCGTACTGGCTGTATTCCCGTTTAAAACTATTAATATGGTTTACCTTGTTGCGATAATTTTTTCCTTTCAGTTCCATCAAATCCTTGACATTATACACGTAATCAAACACTTCACGCCGCGGCTCAATTTTAAAGAAACCTGGGCGCAAACGTTCCAGTCGTTCCACCATTCCAGACGAAACACCGCGCATACTAAAAGCTGTTCCGTTGGCCGAGAAATACTCTATGGCGCGATCAACCGCCCGCATGAAACTTTCTTCCGAGTGTGTGGAAAGTCCGTAAGGCGGCAACATATACGGCGTATTGTCATACGCGGCCAGAATATAGAAAAAATCTTCTTCGATGGCCCAGCGTATTGAATACCCTTTCCTCCACATGAACAGGGTCGTGAAGTTACATTCGGATCCTTCATAATATTTTTCATGAAAATAACGATCAAATACCGGCTTATCGCTCAATGAAACGGCCTTAAAATTAATGGCAAACACTCCCCAATACGATTTTTCCTTAAAACAAGGCTAGAGTCCCTTATCATTTTATTCGTTCCTGCCGGCAAAAATTGTTCCGTACTTGCGGCAATGGATATTTCCTCCGCTGATGATAACGCCAATTTTCCTTCCTGTCAATGGCAACTGGCAATCAAATAACTTGTTCTCGTACTATTCATCCCCTACTATAATAAAGGACATTTTTATCATTACAGAGAATGTATACATGTTTTCCACAATTTAAGTCTTCATTCCTGCAAAAGAGGTGACATTTTTGTTACGTATAGCTTTAGGACAAATGGAAGTAATCCCTGGCCGCCCGGATCGTAATTTCCAAACGATGATGACCATGGTTGCTTCCGCGCGCGCGCAAAAAGCACATATTATTATCTTTCCCGAAATGGCCATTCCCGGTTACTTGTTGGGCGATACCTGGGAGCAGTCAGCTTTTCTGCGCGACTGCGAAATATATGGACAAAAAATCGTTGAAGCATCTGCTGGCCTGTGCATTGTATTCGGCAATATCGGTGTAGATTGGAATAAAAAAAATGATGATGGCCGCGTCCGAAAGTACAATGCCTGCTTTATTGCACAAAACGGCAAATTAATTGGCGGTGAAAATTTCCCTTACCCGTTTCGGATAAAAACGTTGCAGCCAAACTACCGGGAATTCGATGACAACCGACATTTTTACAGCCTGCCGAAATTAGCCGCTGAATTAAAGCAACCTGTCAATGAACTTTTGCAACCAGTGCGACTATCAATTGCTAACCGGCAAATAAATCTTGGCTGCCTTATTTGCGAAGATTCCTGGAGCGATGATTATACACTGGATCCCGCTGCCATGCTTCTAAAAAACAGCAGCATTGATTTATTCATCAATATTTCCAGTTCTCCATTCACCTTGGGCAAAAACAACAAACGGAACCGTGTTTTTGCCAACAATACAAAACAATACGGTGTTCCGTTGGTATACGTAAATAATGTCGGGCTGCAAAATAACGGAAAAACCGTCTATACTTTTGACGGGTTCAGTACAGCGTATGATAAATTGGGCAACATTGCCGATTATTGCCCGCCATTTACACCGCTTCTTAAATGTATTGATTTTGACCTTTCTGCAAACCTTCTGCAATCTTCAAAGGCAGTGCCGGACGATTATGGAATTGATACGATCTACCATGTTTTACATTTTGGCATTAGCCAGTTTCTAAAATCCATTCAAATGGACAAAGTCGTCATCGGCGTCTCCGGCGGGATCGACTCCGCGGTTGCCGCCGCCTTATACGTGAAAATTTTAGGACCGGGGAATGTTCTTTTAATCAATATGCCCAGTATTTACAATTCGCAAACAACTAAGGATTTAGCTTCACAGTTGGCACGAAACCTTGGCTGTCTGTATGCTATTATTCCTATTCAAGAAGCAGTCACGCATACAATAGAACAAATCCAGCAAACACCGGTCCACAACTTACATACCGGCGAACAATTTTCTTTAACCGTTTCTTCCTTTGTTGCCGAGAACATTCAAGCAAGGGATCGGTCCTCGCGGATTCTAGCCGGAATATCAGCTGCCTTTGGCGGCGGGTTCACCTGTAATGCCAATAAAAGCGAACTTACCGTTGGTTATTCCACATTATATGGCGACCAAGCCGGCTTTCTGGCTGCCATCGCCGATCTATGGAAACATCAGGTTTATGAAATGGCGGCATACTTAAATGAACACGTCTACCAAAAAGAGGTTATTCCTAAAGAAACAATCACACTGGTCCCCAGCGCAGAATTATCTTTCGACCAATCCGTTGACGAAGGCAAAGGCGACCCTTTGATTTATCCGTATCATGATTATTTATTCCGCGCTTTTGTAGAGCATTGGAACCGGGCTACTCCGGAAGATATCCTTTCCTGGTATGCCGAGGGAATATTAGAAAAAAAGCTCGGCTGTCAATCTGGATTGGTAAACCGGATATTTAAAACCGCGCAAGAATTCATCACCGATCTTGAACGTTGGTGGAGGCTGTACACCGGAATGGCCGTAGCCAAAAGGATCCAGGCCCCGCCGGTATTGGCAGTCAGCCGCCGCGCCTACGGCTTCGATCATCGGGAAGCCCAAAACACGTTGTACTACACATCACGCTATCGGACGCTCAAAAAACAGCTTCTTGGAGGAGATGAAACAAAATGATCGATCCTGCTGAAGGAATGGTCTTCCGGCCGCCGAACGAGGCAAACAGCCTCATTTTGCGTGTTACCATTGGTTGTTCACACAACACCTGCACTTTTTGCGGTATGTATAAAGATGTTCGCTTCCGCATCCGGCCTTTGCCGGAAATCATTGCATTGATCGATGCTTATGCACGCAGATATTCTCATGTACGGCGCGTTTTTCTTGCCGATGGAGATGCGCTCATTGCTCCAACCGAACATCTTTTGGCCATCATGGAACATTTGCATCAAGTGTTTCCCCATCTAACACGGATCACCTGCTACGGCGGCCCAATCTCGATTTTGCGTAAATCCGCCGAAGACCTGGCAAAACTCCGCGCAGCAGGCCTCTATACCGTTTATCTGGGAATCGAGAGCGGCGATGATGAAGTCTTGCAGGCCGTCAACAAAGGAGTCACTGCCGCCGAAATAATCGAAGCCGGTCAAAAAATTCTGGCTGCTGAAATCAAGCTATCCGCGATGGTTATTCTCGGTCTTGGAGGACAAGAACGCAGCCGCCAGCATGCTATTCATACCGCCCAAGTCGTCAGTGCCATTAATCCCACATTTTTAAGCGCGCTGACGCTAATGCTGCACCCCGGATCAGAACTGCGCCGGTCTGCTGATAACGGCACCTTCCGCCCTTTGTCAGCCCATGGTATATTACAAGAAGTCAAGTTACTCGTAGAAAATATTTCTGTCACTAAACCGTGCATATTCCGCAGCAATCATATTTCTAATATCTTGCCGCTTGCAGGCACTTTCCCCGAAGATATGCACTCGTTGCTGAAGGGGATCGATTATGCCCTTAACCACTGTCCTGTCGGACAAGATCCATTTTACAATGCCCGGGATTCCTTCTAGGCCGGCAAACGTAACCATATAAGTGAGCCTTAGGTTCGGAGGGGGTTATTGCCCCCTCCGAACCCTTAGAGCGAACTTAAGACTGAGGCTCGAAATCTTTGATTTCGCGAAGCCGAAGTTTCCCTTTAGGGTTTCGAGTGTTATAGCCTGTTGATCCCCGACCTAAGAGGGCGGGGTCCCTGTGCCCTGTGGGTATTACAGGCTGTTAACGAGATAAAAATTGCGCCCGAAGCTATATTCTCAATTAAAAATCCTGGGCTAAGCGGCAATAATGCGGCATAGGCCAGGATTTTTGTTTGAATTGATGGCATTATTTATTTTTCACAACCTTACCGTTTTAAAAGGCGAATGATAAACCAACCAAGAATACCGGCTGCTACAAACATCATCGCCATCGGCAGGAAAACGAAAATGAACAATAGGGTGATCACAAGAAAGATTAATTTTACAATAAATCCAGATGAACCAAATTGAATATGGCGAACATATACTCTTTGCCCCGACTCAAAACTTCGCTGTTCATAACCAGATGCCTGTTCGTTCTTATCATCCTGGATTGTTATCCCTTGAAAGTTTTCTCTTTCCTGAGGTGTTAACACCTGTACTGCGGAACACATTTGTCCGCATTTCGGACAACAAGTCATCCCTTCCTTGATCTCTGCGGCACACTGCGTGCACTGCGACATTACAATCTCCCTCCAACTGCCTTTTCCAATAAGGTTATGATGAATATACTAAGTAAATAAACCCTTCTTCATTCAAATAACGTGGATCATAGGGGTATAACTGCAACAAATCAGCCATTTTTTTCTTGCTGCTATAAATACTGGCAACCGAAATACGAAAACCGCGGGCAAGATCTTCTGCTGGAATGCCATGTGGAGAATTAAGACGTGAATATACATACAAAACCGTAGCAGCCCAAATCTTCGGCTTACGAACAGCAATCCCGGCAAGTTGAGAAAAATCATGCCATAATTTTTGTGCTATCCGCGCATCATGATAGGAAAAACCATATTTGGGGATTGATTGCGCAATCAATTTTTGAACATCCACATCCGGAACATATTTTTCTGGAATTACCGGGAGTTTCCTCTCCAGCTGTTCAAAAGGCGTAACATTCACTTTTGCAGTTGTTAGCAGCATTTCAATCGTATGCCGCACCAACAAAGCATGGCGATTATAAAAATCTTTCCAGGATGCATTCGGATCTTGGATTGAAAACATGGCCTTCTGACGCAAGACTTCTTGTCGGATACGCCGGCGAAGGTTCATACTAATTTCGACACTCGTCATATAATTAAGCAGCACAGAATCTTCTAAAAAAACATGTCCGTAAAAAAGCAGTTTTTTCATTCTTTTGTAATCTATATCCGGACAAGCCAGTTGGAATTTTTCACCAGAAAGCAAATCTACACATTGAATTTTTTGTTGAGGCAAAATCCGTTCAACATAAAAAACAACAAAGCGAACATTCATCATCGCACTCAAAATATGATGTTCTTCAAAAGTTAAATTCTTAGCATGCGTTTCATGAAAATGGGTTAAGGCTTTTTTGTCATTACGCAACAAATGATAATCTAATAAAAAATAATCCCAGAAACTCATCCAAAATCCTTCTTGGTCTTGCCCGGGAATTTTATTGTAAGGCCCTGTATACCAAAGCAAAGCCCGCCGAAAATCGGCGCTAAAATCTTCGTTTTGAAAATAAGAACCCAACCGAGCCATCAAACGACCAACTAGTTCCTGATTATTTACCTCATTCCAATATAGTGGCGATTTGTTGGTTATTTGTTGTGTTACCCCAGACGACAGGCATGGGTTATTTTCCTCAAAAAATAAAGAATGGATGATTTCATTTTTTTCGCCTGGTGGTATTAAGCGGATTGCAGATTCTAATTCCTCAGTGTTATTCACCATTTTTTTATTTTGCAAAAACTGAAAAAATGATAACAAAACGTCAAAAAAGTAAGAAATCGTGCCCAAAGTCGCTTTGAAACCAGAAACACAACCTACCAGCCACTCTATAATCACACTATATTCTCTGCACGTAATTTCATCCAAATTATCATGTTCCGAATGGGCCAAATAAAGAATGAACATCCGCAAATTCTGCCAAATTTCCTGTAACTTCTTATCACTGCTTCCCTGCCAAGCTTTTTGACGCAGAAACCCTTCGATAGTCTCCTGTTGAATAAATGGGTCCCAATTCATCTCTTGGTCAAAAAAAATCTGTACTTCATCATAAACATTTTTCATGAGAGTAAAAAGTCTCCTTTAAGGCAAAACATTATCGACAGCACTTATTATATCACTTTTATCTTTACTCTTCCATCTTCATTCCTAAAAAAATGTAAATTGTTGTAAATAAAAAAGCCAGGCAGCCTTACAAAGCCGCCTCAGCTTAGGATCTTACCGAAGGAACATTGTCATGACTTTGTACATTAGCGCGCTCGTGGCAGCACTAAAAGGGATCGTGAGTACCCAAGCAAACAACATTTGCTGCGCTACATTCCAGCGCACAGCCGTTACCCGTTTAGCTGACCCCACTCCCATAATCGACCCGGAAACCACGTGCGTAGTACTAACCGGCAAATGCAAATTCGTAGCGGCAAAAATCACCAGCGCCGAATTAAGGTCAGCGGCAAAGCCGTTGATTGGTTCCAACTTAAAAATTCTGCCGCCCATGGTTTTAATTATCTTCCAGCCACCAACCATCGTTCCCATTCCCATGGCAATCGCACACGATAATTTTACCCATAATGGCACTTCCAAAGTTGATAGATGGCCAGAGCTGAGCAGTGCCAACGTAATAATCCCCATCGCCTTTTGCGCGTCATTCGAACCATGGGAAAAAGACATCAAACTAGCTGATAATAGCTGCATTCTTTTAAATCCTGAATTCAGCGAATTGGGTGAAAAACGGCCAAAAAGCCACAACATGACCACCATAATTAAATAGCCGCTGCCTAGCGCAACAATTGGCGATAACACAAGCGACAGGATGATTTTGCGAATGCCAATTAGATTAATCGCATCGAAGCCGGAAGCAATAAAAACTGCACCTAATACACCGCCTACTAAAGCATGGGATGAACTGCTGGGAATTCCGAGCCACCATGTTAATAGGTTCCAAACAATCGCACCAAACAAAGCCGCAATAATTACTTCCGAATTGACCATTGATGCCGACTTAACAAGATCGCCGCCGATAGTCTTCGCGACTCCGGTACTATATAAGGCCCCGATAAAATTGAGACAGCCTGCCATGACAACAGCAAACTGCGGTGACAATGCCCGGGTTGAAACCGATGTAGCAATCGCGTTCGCCGTATCGTGGAAACCATTAATATAATCAAAAGCCAGCGCAAAAAAAACCACAACATAGAGGAGTGTAAAATCAGGCATATTTTACAACGACTCCTCTTAATAATTTTGCGATATCTTCACATGTATCCAAAATATCTTCCAATTGGAGCAAGATTTCTTTCCATTTAATGATCTCAATAGCATCATTACATTCTCGGAAAAGTTTAGCCATCTCAATACGATATAGATGATCCGCCTGGACCTCATACTCACAAATACGATTACAGCGAACTTCTAATTTTGCCTTTTGCTTTTTGAGTTCCGGAAGATAACTGAATGACTTGTCAATTTGCTTTACACTCTTCACAACCAAGGTTACTAATTCTTTGGCACCATCCGAAGCAGCACCGGTATTATACAACTCCATACGTTCAATAATTCCTTGGATACCATCCATTAAATCATCCAGCTTCTGCGCAATACTGTAGATATCTTCCCGGTCCAAAGGCGTGATAAACGTTTTGTTGAGCAAGCCAAAAATTTGCGCAGTATTCGCATCTGCCTGATGTTCCAAGTCATCCACTTTTGCCATCAGTTCCAAAAGATTTTCATGATTGTTTATGGCTTCAACTAGTACATCGGCTGCTTCACGAATAAGCTGTGTATTTTCCGAAAGATTTTTGAAAAATTTTTCTTCTCGCGGTTTTAAGCGAAATCCCATATAGTCCTCCTGACAATCATCTACTTCTAAACAATTATACCATATTTTCCATTCGTTTAAAATGTTATTCTCGCTACAATTGAAATGCGGTGGTTTATCCCCCCTCTCCGCTTAATCATCAATCTGCCAATCTACCGGCTTCTTGCCGATAGAAACCAGGATCGCATTTGCTTTTGAAAATGGTTTGCTTTTGAAAAAACCCTTACTGGCTGATAATGGACTGGGATGCGGCGATTTAATGATGTAGTGAATCTTGTTAGTAATCAAATTGGCTTTTGACTGGGCATGACTGCCCCATAGAATAAAAACAATGGGATCTTGACGCTCATTTAATAAACTGATGACCCGGTCTGTAACCCGTTCCCAGCCCATTCCCCGATGTGAATTAGCGTGACCTGCAATGACAGTGAGGACTGTGTTCAAGAGCAATACTCCTTGATCAGCCCATTTTTTCAAATAGCCTGTCTTGGGGATTGGACAATTTAGATCATCATGCAATTCTTTATAGATATTCACCAAAGAAGGAGGTGGTTGGATACCCGGTTTTACCGAAAAGCTAAGGCCATGCGCTTGGTTCGGTCCATGATAAGGATCCTGGCCTAATATAACAACCTTTACTTCTCTGTAGGCCGTATAATGTAAGGCATTAAAAATGTCGTACATATCGGGATAAACGGTTTTTGTCCGATATTCCTTGATCAAAAATTGTCTCAGTTTTTGATAATATTCTTTCTCAAATTCATCTTTAAGTAAGTCTTGCCAATCATTTTTAAAAACGATCATCTTTATCACCACCTCGGATTATATCACAAGAAAATCTTTTTATGAATTATTTATTTTGTCCATCGCTGCAATTTCTCAGTCCGCCATAGCCCTGCCTGAAGCAATGGCTCTATATTTTAGTTATCATCAAAGATAATTTTCCCGCAATAATTTAATTTCTTTTCCATAGCCTTTCACATCATTCGGCGTCTCTAAAAAAAAAGGTAATTTGCGTAATTGGGGATGGTTGATAATGCGGACGATAGCCTCTAAACCAATTGTTCCTTCCCCAATGCGCGCATGGCGGTCTTTTCTGCTGTTAAAAGGGGTCATGCTGTCATTCAAGTGAATGGCTTTGATTTTTCCGATGCCGATGCATCGGTCAAATTGTTCTAAGACTTCATCGAGACGATTGACTATATCATAACCGGCCGAATAAACATGGCACGTGTCCAAGCATATTCCCAGCTTTTCCGGCACACTTGCCCGTTGTATAATCCAGTTCAGTTCCTCAAAATTACTGCCCACTTCACTACCTTTTCCCGACATCGTTTCCAATAAGACCATCGTCGTTTGTTCCGGACGCAAGATCTGGTTTAATAGCTTGACAATAAAATCAAGACCTGTTTCGACCCCTTGTCCAACATGGCTGCCGGGATGAAATGTATATAAATTATGCGGTATGTATTCCAGATTGTTCAAATCCTCCGACATGACCAGGTGGGCAAACTCCCGGATGCGAGGATCTGCCGAGCAAGCGTTCAGCGTATAAGGCGCGTGGCCCAGCAGCGGGGCAAAATGGTGTTCTTGGCCTAACGCAAGCATTGCCGCCACGTCCTGAAAATCTACTTTTTTCACTTTGCTGCCGCGCGGATTGCGGGTAAAAAACTGAAACGTGTTTGCGCCAATACTCAATGCTTCTTTGCCCATATGTTCATAGCCTTTTGCAGCAGACAAATGACAACCGATGTTTAACATACCTATTTTTCTCCTCCTAATAAATCAACAAGAACACCAAGATCGCGCATCTTCGCTTTCCGAATTACGCTGGTTTCGCCCATCTTATATTCACCTCTGTATTTTGTGTAAGATCTTATCTATCAGTGGATGCGAAATCCGACCGGTATCGCTTCATCAACAAAAACAACCTTGCAAGCACCGTCTGCATCATCGCCGGCCAAAAGCATCCCTTGGCTTTCAACATTACAAAATTTTGCCGGTTCCAGATTGGCAATCACGATAATTTTTTTGCCAATCAAATCCTCCGGTTCATACCAGGGATGAATCCCGGAAATAATCACCCGGCCATTGAGACCGTCATCCAGTTCCAGCCGCAACAATTTTTTTGATCTACGCACGGCTTCACACTGGATAACGCGGCATACCCGCAAATCCACTTTACTAAAAACATCGAATGTGATCTGCGGTTCAATAGGCATAACCAAGGCATCCGTTTTCGCTCTCTGTCCTGCTATGTTTCCCGTATCGGACATTTTTTGCTCGCTCAAATTTTCTTCATTCATAACCAAAAACCCCTTTTTATCATATTATAGCAAAGTCTTACAATAATCCTATTAAACTTTCGAAAAACAAATCCTCTCCACCAAGGATATTTTCACAATATAAATATATCATAACCGCAAAAGAAATAACCCGCAAAAGATTTCTCTTTTGCGGGTCATCTTGATACCTAACTTTTATTGATTTGTCTCATTTTTGTCAACGTTTCTCTGCCTTTCAGCAGAAATCATTAACTTTTCGAAAAGCATAACCTTTCTTATTTACAAATCAACACGCTATCAGTACCAATTTTTGAACTACCTTTCCACTAGCGTCTTAGCTCTCATTAGCTAATAAAAGTATAGTAAGATAGTTTTTACAGAGGGAACCGTCCGAACTTCCCCTCTGGGCTTTCGGTACCTCACCGGCACCTACCGAACAGCTCCTTCTGGTGATTTAAATATACCATACCCGGTGCAAAATTGCAATGACTATTTTTTGAAAATTCTGCATTTGTCTCAATTCGTTTTCACTCGATGACTTCTCGCCAGGCATCCTCTTTAAATCCAACCAAAACTTTACCACCGGCAATTAAAATTGGTCTTTTCACAAGCATTCCATCCGTTGCCAGCAAGGCAAGCTGCTCCGACTCGGGCATGGTGGCCAGCCGTTCTTTTAATTGCAACGATTTATACAGCAACCCACTGGTGTTGAAAATTTTTTTTAACGGCAGCTTGCTTTGCCTGTGCCATTCCTGCAATTCAGCCGCAGTTGGGTTATGATCTTTAATATGCCGCTCTTCATAGGAAATATTATTCTCGTCCAGCCATTTTTTTGCTTTTTGGCAAGTGGTACATTTCGGATAGCAAATAAACAGATAGTTCATTGTTTGCCCTCTTCCAATCTTTACTTCAGAACCGCACCCGTATTGGCCGAAGTAACCAGTTTTGCATACCGGCCCAGATAACCGGTAGTTACCCGTGGTTTTGGTTGAACCCAGGCTTCTTTCCGTTTAGCCAGTTCCTCGTCACTAACCTGAACGTTAAGCTTCCGTTCCGGAATATTGATCGAGATGATATCGTTTTCCTGGATAAGACCGATCGGCCCGCCATCCATAGCTTCCGGCGATACATGGCCAATGCAGGCGCCGCGGCTGGCACCGCTGAAACGGCCATCAGTAATTAAACCTACTTTAAGGCCCATACCGGTGATTACAGCCGTCGGATTGAGCATCTCACGCATGCCCGGTCCGCCTTTCGGACCTTCATAACGAATAACAACAATATCTCCATCTTTAATCTTTCCGCCAATAATGGCCTCAATCGCAATTTCTTCCGAGTCAAAGACCTTAGCCGGACCTTCCAAGACCAACATGTCTTCAGACACTGCACTTTCTTTAACGACCGAACCCAGCGGAGCAATATTTCCGGTTAAAATCGCGATGCCGCCGCGGCTGCGGTAAGGCGCCTCGACACTTTTAATGACATCCGGACGCATAATTTTGGCGTTCGCAATTCGATCCTTCATCGGTCCGGTGACAGTGATCGCCTCTGTATGAATAACCCCTAGTTTTGACAGTTCATTCATCACGGCGCTAATGCCGCCGGCTTCGTTAAGATCTTGCATGTGGTGCGTTCCACCAGGACTTAATTTGGTAATATACGGCGTTTTCGCACTAATTTTATCAAACAATGCTAACGGGAGATCAATTCCGGCTTCATAGGCAATTGCCGGTAAATGCAACACTGTGTTGGTAGAGCCGCCTATACCCATGTCAACAGCAATCGCATTTTCAAATGCTTCGATGGTAAGGATATCCCTGGGTTTAACGTCTTTTGCAACCATATCAAGGATTAATTTACCCGCCTGTTTGGCGAGCATAATCCGGGCGCCCAAATTGGCTGCCGGTATAGTACCATTGCCGGGAATACCCATACCTAAGGCTTCCGTCAAACAGTTCATTGAATTTGCAGTAAACAATCCGGCGCATGAGCCGCAGCCCGGACACGCTGATTTTTCCATCGTATCCAGTTCTTCAGCCGAAATTTTTCCGGCTTCAAATAACCCTGCCGCTTCAAACATGGTACTGACGCTGATATCTTGTCCTTGATACCGTCCGGCCATCATCGGACCGCCGCTGACAACAATACAAGGAATATTTAACCGCGCAGCCGCCATCAACATACCGGGAACAATTTTATCACAGTTCGGGATCAAAACAAGGCCGTCAAACGCATGGCCATTCCCTACTGCTTCGATCGAATCGGCAACCAGTTCACGGCTTGCAAGCGGATATTTCATCCCCTCATGCCCCATGGCAATTCCGTCGCATATTCCAATCGCTGGAAATTCTACAGGCATACCGCCGGCGCCGGCAATCCCCAGTTTCACGGCTTCAGCAATCGTACGAAGATGAAAGTGTCCGGGAATGATCTCATTGAAAGCATTGACTACACCAATCATCGGTTTTTTGAGTTCGTCCGGTGTATACCCCATAGCATAAAACAAAGATCGGTGAGCAGCACGGGTTGAACCTACTTTTGCAATATCGCTGCGCATAACATCATTCCTCCAAATATTTTTATTATGACTTTCCTATTGTTATCATACCGAATTCCCCTCTGATTTTCCTGCAATTATTTGCGGCAAACATTAAAAAACTTGCGCCCTATAGCAAAACGCAAGTTCAAACTGTACTTATCTCGTTAACAGCCTGTAATACCCACAGGGCACAGGGACCCCGCCCTCTTAGGTCGGGGATCAACAGGCTATAACACTCGAAACCCTAAAGGGAAACTTCGGCTTCGCGAAATCAAAGATTTCGAGCCTCAGTCTTAAGTTCGCTCTAAGGGTTCGGCGGGGGCAATAACCCCTCCGAACCTAAGGCTCACTTATATTCTTTTCAGCAGGCTAAAAAATCCGATGCGATTTCCGGTACTGCTTGGGAGATAACCCCGTCTTATTTTTAAAGCAGGTAGCGAAATACGTTCCATCGTTAAAACCAACCAAACCCGCAATTTCGGTAATTGAACGTTCTGATGAAACCAATAGCTTGGCCGCTGCCTCCAGTTTTTTTTCCTGAATAAAATCCACTATCGAAAATCCCGTCAGTTGTTTAAAGGACCGGCTTAAATGAGAAGGGCTCAAAAAAACAGCATTGGCCAGGTCTTGAAGATGTATCGGTTTATCCATATTTCCCCTTACGTATTCTTCTATTTTTCGAACCAGCTCATGTTTAACCATAACGGGTCTGCTTATCTCATTGTTTCCCGACAAAGAAGCTAATACTTTCCGTATCGCTGTAATAATATCCATCGGCTTTACTGGTTTCAGCAAATAATCACATACACCAGCACGAAAAGCCGTTCTGGCATAATCAAAATCACTGTAAGCAGAAACAATAAAGATTTTGATCCAAGGATAATCTGCCAATATCTTTTCTGCCGCATGAATTCCATCCAACTCCGGAATGCGTATATCCATAAAAACGAGATCGGGCCGATATTGTGCCGTGATTGCGATGGCATCACGACCGTTATCGGTTTGTAAAAGCTGGTTCACCGGCAAATTTTCCCGTTCGATCACCGATTTTATGAACGACCGTACAACGGCTTCATCATCAACCACCAGTATGTTAAGTTTTCGCATCATCATCACCATGCATAAGCGGAAAAGTCAGAATCACTCGCGTACCCTTCCCCGGGTTGCTGTCAATAGAAAAAGACTGTCGTTCGCCATAATAGTATTGAAGCCGGTTTTTTACACTATCGATACCCAGTCCGCTTTTCTTCTCTTTTTCTTCTTGGCTTACTATCGACGCTAGGTTAAAACCAACACCATTATCGATAATTTCAACTTGAATATCCTGCCCGTGTTTTTTCACGCTTATTGTTACAATTCCTTTATTTTTACTGCCCTCAATTCCATGGATGATTGCGTTTTCAATGATCGGCTGCAGCAGTAATCCCGGTATCAATACATTGGTCAATGAAGGGTCGATATCCGTCGACACACTCAATCGTTCACCAAAACGAGCGGTTTGGATGGCAACATAATTACGAATCATTTCCAGTTCTTCTTGCAGGGAAATAAGCTGTTCCGTCTTTTTTAATGTATAACGAAGCAAATCGGAAAGGTTCCAAACTAAATTGGCAACCCGCTCTGATCCGTCAATGTATGCGAGATGCGCAATTGTACCCAATGTATTGAACAAAAAATGGGGGTTAATTTGTGAAATCAAAAGTTTAAAATCTGCCTCTTTTAATGCTTTTTCCAATTCCGCCTTCGCAAATTGTTCTTTGATCAAAGAAATCCGGCTATTTGTAAGTTCAGTTTGCCGCAGCGAAGCTGTCGCCATTTCGTTAATGTAATTAGCAATCACGAATGTCGCTTCGGCAGCTGCATACAGCCTGCTCTTAGGTTGAATTTTCGTATTCAAATACTCCGACATAAGATTGCCAAGGTCGAAACCATACCTGGAATATAAATCGCTGAATTCATGCTCTATTTGTTGTAAATCAGGTTTAGTGATGAAGATTTGTCCGCACTTAATAAAGCCGATCGGCACATCACCATTAAATATTGGCACGATAATACTGGCGATATTATGGCAACAAAAAAACAAAAGGCGATTATTGGATAATGCTGCGCTATCGCAGGCGGGGAGGATATGTTTTATACAATGTTTTCCGCCGCTGGCGGCACTCAGCCGTGTACAGAAGCGAGGATAATTATCGGTAGTTAACAAGATCTCACCGGCCGTGTTCAATACTGCCAGGCTAAAATCGGTTGCGTCAGCCAATTTATTCAGCAAACTGCGCAATGCTTCCGTATCCAGAAAGCCAAACAAATTTTTCGCATCATTCTGCAGCTCGGTCTCAGGCCTGGCAAGAAGTTGTTGAAATTTTGACGGCGTATAAACAATGATTAGCTTAAGTTCCGTATCAAGTAAGTTCACAACTTTGTGTCTGGCGTAGGGCGGAATATGCTTAATATCCCCTGCCCGAATGGGTTCAGTGGTATCATTAACCGTCTGGAGCCCTGCTCCCGAAATGACATAAATCACTTGTTCATCGCCAGAATGGAGATGCTCATTTTGCACCGTATTCGGCTTAAAGGTTACCAGTCCTACGCTTAACCGCTCAATATCAAGATTATCCGGTTCAAAGAACCACAATAGCGTCCCCCACTCGAAGTCCTGCACTTTCTCAAATTGCTCCATGGTATTCAAGCTTACCACCCCCTTACAGCCAAACAGACGCTGCTTTGATCTTATTATATTATATTTAGTCCACGCGTGCCCATTTTTCAAGTAAAACAGCCCTAGTCCGATATGAATCCAGACTAAGGCTGTTTGCACGGTATAATATATTTGTCCAATGCGTGTAGTTTGCCGTTAAAAATCGATCCGCTTCGGCGGTTGTCCGGAAAAGTCTGCCAGAATAGCCGTTCCATGCTCAATGTAGAATATTTCAAAAACCGGATTATCGGCGCTCTGATAAATAGATCGTACTAACGCATGGGTTTCTATGATTTTTCCTTTGATCCGCAAATCATTACTGAACTTCACTTCGCCATTCAGACGCATCCAGGCAAATTGCGGAGAAAAACTGGAAAATTCCACATAAGGATTGGCTTTTAACTGCTTAACAACATCTTTCGTGTTGTTGGAGCAAAAAAATAGCTTTCCATTTTCCTCTAACATAAATTGGAACGGCCTTACCTTTGGTTTCCCATCTGCAATCGTTGCCAAAAATCCCGTACTATTTTCCTGCAAAAATTTTAGCACTTCTTTCATCGAAAAACGCCCCCTGTACCATTGATAAATTTCATTATTCCTTCTTTCAATTCACATTATAGTTAGATATCTAACCATTGTCAAGTAATCTATACTACTTTATCTCGTTAACAGCCTGTAATACCCACAGGGCACAGGGACCCCGCCCTCTTAGGTCGGGGATCAACAGGCTATAACACTCGAAACCCTAAAGGGA
>Ga0316604_10001647_pt1 | contig 19016 bp, 18 predicted proteins | sample OWC_soil_day20_C_FD_207650 | JGI IMG/M metagenome (GOLD analysis project Ga0316604, IMG submission 207650) | Wetland soil microbial communities from Old Woman Creek delta, Ohio, United States - OWC_soil_day20_CT | ecosystem: Environmental > Terrestrial > Soil > Wetlands | place: USA: Ohio... | reverse complement strand
GACCCAGAGTAGAACTCATCCCGGAATAGTTCATAATATAAGCCAATCCAAGGATCATAGCGATTGTGGCAATTGGGAAAACCAATTGTTTTATGGTTCGGAAAAAGCAGGTGAACGCTTTGCCAAAGCTGTAATTCGGCATAATGAAAATGGAGAGAAGGCCCGAGAAGAAGATTGCTGTTCCGGCGGCAGATAAAAAGTTAATCCCATAAGTAGCCGCATATGGTGTGTTTTTAGCAACGACCGGAGCTGCTTTTAAGATTAAGTTATGCAGTCCGGGCCAGAGTACAGGAGTTAACCCAAGCGTTTTTTCCCAGCCTACCAGGACCTTTTTAAAGCCGATAAACTTATCATCAGCCCACAAGAATACGAGTACTGCCAAAATTAAATACGGAGCCCAAGCGCGCAGGATTTCGCCGGTGGAATATTCACTTTTTGTAACACCCAGTGAAGGTTTTTCATCCGGGAAATGCCAGATCTGACTGGGTTTCCAGAATTTGAGGAAAACTAACAAACCAATAATTGTGACAAACGCCGACGTAATATCCGGTAAATATACACTCACATAGTTGGAGGTATAAAACTGGGTAACAGCAAAACATAAACCGGCTACAATCACCGCCGGCAATACTTCTGTAGACCGTTTCCAGCCGCACATTAAAACAACCAGCCATAACGGAACAATCACAGAAAGGAATGGCAACTGTCGGCCAACCACTTTACTGATTGCCATTGGATCAATACCGGTAACCTGTCCTGCTACAACAATCGGAATTCCGATGGCGCCGAACGCAACCGGAGCGGTATTCGCAATCAGGCAGATACCTGCCGCGTAAACAGGATTGAAGCCAAGGCCCACCAACATGGCGGCAGTAATCGCCACCGGTGTCCCAAAACCTGCAGTCCCTTCAATAAAAGATCCGAAGGCAAACGCGATAAACAACGCTTGCAACCGTCTGTCATCGGTAATTGACGCCAGGGAATTCTTAATAATCTCAAATTCCCCCGATTCAACGGTCATGTTATATACCCAGATTGCCGTTACAACGATCCAAACAATAGGAAATATCCCCACCAGAGCGCCGTTCAACGTAGCGCTTATCGCTAACCCGGCAGGCATTTTAAATATAAAAATAGCGATTAAAACAGCTGATAAAACACCAAAAAATGCTGCATTATGGCCTTTTGAGCGTTTAACGCCCAGCATATACAATAAAATAAATAACGGAATTGCTGCAACTAAAGCCGACAAACCAATACTTCCCAACGGGTTGTAGTTCTGAAGCCACATGATTGAATACACCTCACTCATTAATAAATTGACAGCGTATACCAACCGCTCACCCTGACCGCAATCCCCCCCTTCAAGTTCAGAACAGAAGTTTATATTTTCCGCGAACACGAACAACAAAGGCTCCCATTACCCGGTCCAAACAAAATAAGTGCAGCCTTTGTTTCCTCCCATATACTAAATATTTCAACACTTTCATTTCCTTTCCTGCCAAAAATTGCGCAAAATAAAAATATTCTCAATGTTCAATATTATTAAAAAAGCTCCCAAACAGCGATGAGTTGTTTGGGAGCCCACTAAATAATTCACACTATGATCTATCCGTTACTTCACAACAATATTCACCAATTTACCCGGGATACAAATAACTTTTACGATTGTTTTGCCTTCCATCAATTGTTGGATCCGTTCCAATTCCATCGCTTTATTTTCCATTTCCTTTGCATCCGCGTCAACGGAAACAACCAGCTTATCCCGAACTTTACCATTTACCTGAACGACCACTTCGACTTCCGAAACTTTCGTGGCTTCGGCCTGGTAAACCGGCCAAGGCTGCTTATGTACACTATCGCCGCCCATAGTCGCCGCCCATAACTCATCGGTAATATGTGGTACAAACGGAGCAAGCATCCGCAGCAAGCTGGAAACTACTTCGCAAATCAAAGCCGGCCGTGGTTCCGACACCTGATCTTTGAACGCATATAAAGCGTTTACCAATTCCATCACGGCACTGATCGCCGTATTGAAATTAAACCGGTTGCCGATATCATCCGTAACTTTTTTAATCGTTAGGTGTAAAATCCGGCGCAAATCTTTTTCTGCCTGTGTTAACGTCTCAGGATCATAGGCCGCGCTGGCTTCCGGATTTTGCATAACCGATTCATAATGGGCAATAATCCGCCATAAGCGGCCCAAGAACCGGTAAGCACCTTCGACGCCTTGATCGCTCCACTCCAAATCCCGCTCCGGCGGGGCCGCAAAGAGAATAAACAAGCGGGCAGTATCCGCGCCGTATTTGCCGACAATCTCCTCCGGCGATACGACATTGCCTTTGGATTTGGACATTTTGGCGCCATCTTTTATGACCATGCCTTGCGTCAGCAAGTTTTTAAACGGTTCGTTGACATTCACTAGCCCAGCATCCTGCAATACTTTTGTGAAGAAACGTGAGTACAATAAATGCAGGATCGCATGCTCAATGCCGCCAATGTACTGGTCAACCGGCATCCAATAGTTCGCTTTATCCGCGTCAAACGGCAGCGTCGTATTCTTAGGATCCGTATACCGCATATAGTACCAAGAAGAACAAATAAACGTATCCATCGTATCGGTTTCCCGGCGCGCTTCCTCGCCGCAAACAGGGCACTGGCAATTTATAAAATCTTCCGCATTTGCCAACGGCGAAACCGATCCGCTGTCGAAGCGAACATTCTCCGGCAGTTTTACCGGCAACTCCTGTTCAGGAACAGGAACAATGCCGCATTTCGGACAATAAATAATCGGAATCGGAGCGCCCCAATACCGTTGCCGTGAAATCAGCCAATCCCGCAACCGGTAATTGACGCGGCGTTTGCCGATTCCCCGCTCCTCCAGCCATGTCGCCATGGCAACTTTACCAACTTCATTATCCAAGCCGGAGAACTCACCTGAGTTTACCATGGTACCCGGATCGTGATAGGCTCCGTCCATTGTTTCGATAGACAGGTTCCCTTCCGGATTTTGAATAACCAACCGCTTCGGCAAATTGTACTTGTCGGCAAATTGCCAGTCACGCTCATCATGCGCCGGCACGCCCATTACCGCGCCGGTACCATAATCGGCCAAAACATAGTTGGCAACCCAGATCGGCACTTTTTCTCCGTTGAACGGGTTCACAGCATAAGCGCCGGTAAACAGACCTTCTTTTTCAACGTCAGTCGCCGTGCGGCTAATCTCACTCAAATTCCGCATCCGCTCGACAAAGGCGCGAACATCTGCTTCCTGTTCCCGTCCGGCAATCAGTTTTTCCACCAACGCATGTTCCGGCGCCAAAACAACATACGAAACGCCGAATGCCGTATCATGGCGGGTTGTATAAACCGGTATCTTGGCATCTAATTCTGGCACGGAGAAGCTAAATTCCGCCCCCTCACTGCGTCCGATCCAGTTTTCCTGCATGGTTTTAACCCGATCCGGCCAGCCCGGCAATTCTTTTAAATCCGCCAGCAAACGGTCTGCATAATCGGTAATTTTCAGGAACCACTGTTCCAACTCTTTTTTCACAACCATCGAATCGCAGCGCCAGCAACAGCCATCAATAACCTGTTCATTCGCCAAAACCGTATTACATTCGTTACACCAGTTTACCGTCGCTTTTTTCTTATACGCCAAGCCGCGTTTGAAAAACAGCAAAAACAGCCATTGCGTCCAGCGGTAATAATCCGGCAGGCAAGTAGCAACTTCCCGCTCCCAATCATAACTGAAGCCTAGTTCTTTTTGCTGGCGGCGCATATTCTCGATATTCTCCGCCGTCCATTTTGCCGGATGGATTGCATTTTTTATCGCAGCATTTTCCGCCGGCATTCCAAAAGCATCCCAGCCCATCGGATGAAGCACGTTGAAGCCCTGCATCGACTTGAAGCGGGCCAGCACGTCGCCAATCGAATAATTCCGTACATGTCCCATATGCAAATTGCCAGACGGATAAGGAAACATCTCCAATACATAATATTCCGGCAGTTGGCGGTTCACCGTAGTTTCAAACATTTTCGTGTCTTGCCACGTTTTTTGCCATTTCGTTTCGATATCATGCGGCAGATATCTTTCTTCCATAATTATACTTGACCCCCTATTTATTTAATTTTAATGAATAAAAAAAGCCCTCGGCAAACAATGCCAGGGGCGAGTTATTCCCGCGGTACCACCCTGATTAACAGCATAACTGTTATCTTATCCAGTCGCTAACGCAAACTACGCGTCAACCGCTATCGATTTGACGGTTGATCCTCCACAGTGAGTTCAGCGGCGTTGTGGATTGGTTCGCATCAGCCACCAACTTTCTGAGCCACAGGTAACACTTACTACCCTGTTTCAATGGATATCGCTTTAAATTATATAAAACCCTTGAAAAAAAGTCAATCATTAGACAACTCGTTTTCAACTCGTCTTCTTGGCAAAATAACGCTTATCCTCTCAATATTCCCGCATTTGCAAAGCAACAATCAATGCCATATAATGTAGTTATACCCCGCCCCGGTGGGGGCGTTAGAAAGGAGTTTTTCAGCATGGCAGATCCAACAGTAAAAGCAGAGGTACTTTCACGGTTAAAAAATGTCAAAGGACACATTGCCGGCATTGAACGCATGGTGGAAGAGGAACAAGCCTGCGGCAATATTTTGATTCAACTCTCGGCCATCCGGTCGTCCATTGAAAAAATCGGCATTTATATTTTGGAAAACAACGCCGTGTCCTGTTTGGGCGAAGGTTTGGTAAACAATCCCGCCGACAAACAAAAAGTGGAGCAGATTGTGAAACAAATGATTACTTTCTTAAAATGATAACAAAAAGCCTAATATCCGCTGCATCAAATCAAAGTAAAGAATAACTCCGGTCAACAGCAGTATGAATCCCGCTACTCCTTGCAGCAAGGATAACCATTGATATATATGCCGCAGCCAAGGCAAAACACGGTGCAAAAACAGCGCCAACAGCCAAAACGGCAGCGAAAAACCGATCGTAAAAATAAACAACAGCCAAATTCCCTGGCTTACCGTCGCAGTAGTCCCGGCATAAACGAGTATGGCTGCTAAAATCGGCCCTGTACAAGGCGTCCAGCCGGCTGTAAAAGCAACGCCAAGAACAAAAGCGCCCAAAGGCCCCTGAAAGGTCCGCTGGAGAAACGGCCTGTACTCTCGATACAACCCAGCCACCCGTAAAAAACCCATCAAATGCAAGCCCATCAAAGCAATAAAAACAGCGCCGACCTTACGGACTATCTCTTGGTATTCCATAAAAAACTGTCCCAGATAGGAAGCCGTTGCCCCCATAGCAATAAAAACAAGCGCAAAACCACTGAAAAAAAAGAACAGATTACTAAAAAAACGCCAGCGTCCTCTTTCACCTTTTTCCGCAGCGCTATCTGCGCTGCCGCCCAATACAGCGACAAAAGCGGGCAGCATCGGCAGGACACACGGCGAAAAAAAGGAGATCAGTCCGGCCACAAAAACCGTCAGGAAGGAAATATCGATACTTTCCACGACAACCTCCTATAACCCGTTGATAATGCCTTCCAACTCAGACATCGTCATGCCTCCGGCCTTGCGGAACCGGATCACGCCGTTCTTGTCCACCACGATGGTTGTCGGAATCCCGCTGACTTGAAACCGCTTCGCTACTGCACCGTCTTTATCAAGCAGCACTTCCATCCGGGTATAATTATTCTGCGCCATAAAATCAGATACTTTGCCGGCCGATTCCTGAATATTAATCGCATAAAAAGCTACATCATTTTGATGTTTCGCGGCAAACCGGTTTAGGTCCGGCATCTCCTGCCGACAAGGCGGACACCATGTAGCCCAAAAATTCACCACAGTGATTTTACCTTTTCCATTCACCTGTACGCTCTTGCCGGCTAGGTCGCTCAACGTGATCGACGGTAACGCTTTCCCTACCACAGCTCCTGTCTCCACGTTCGGAATAACAGGATTACTTTTATTCGCTGCCGGCTGCGGCGACGGACTCATGATATACCAGGTCCCCAAACCGGTGAGAAGGACAACCAATACAAGCAATACGATACTCGCGCGTTTAGACATTTTGCTTTCCCCCTTATCGGATCTAGTCATCCATCTGATTTGCTTATCTCGTTAACAGCCTATAATACCCACAGGGCACAGGGACCCCGCCCTCTTAGGTCGGTGATCAACAGGCTATAACACTCGAAACCCTAAAGGGAAACTTCGGCTTCGCGAAATCAAAGATTTCGAGCCTCAGTCTTAAGTTCGCTCTAAGGGTTCGGCGGGGGCAATAACCCCCTCCGAACCCAAGGCTCACTTATATATCATTTTATCATCCTGCTGCCATCTTTTCTACGGCTAGCCTTATTCTTCCAGAAAAATGTTCATCCAGTTCAATCATCAGGAGGCTTATTCATGCATCAATATCTGTTTTTCATCGGCGATTTTCCCATCCGCGCCTACGGCCTGGTACTCTGCATGAGCATCATCTTGGCTACAGGGACGGCTTATTTTTTGGCCAAACAAGATGGTCGCTGGCATCAGCATGTACCGGATATGGGCTTATACTGCGGTTTAGCCGGCATTGTCGGCGCCCGCCTCTGGGACGTTTTCTTTTTTGATTGGGGCTACTATCAGCATCATTTGCTGGAAATCCCTTTTGTTTGGCAAGGCGGGATGGCCGTCCAAGGCGGTGTACTCTTCGGTGCCCTTGCAGGTTACATTTATACAAAGCGCCACCACATGGACACCTGGGCGTTTGCCGATATCGTCGCGCCGGCCATCATTATGGGGCAAGCCCTTGGACGCATGGCCAACCTGCTGAACGGCGACGCGTTCGGGCATCCAACAGGCGGCGCTTACGGTATTATTTACCCCATCACTACACTTGCCTATCAAACGTACGGCAACCAGCCGCTGTGGCCGGCGGAAGTCTGGGAAGGCCAAATTGATACGGTTATTTTTGTCTTGCTGTTGATTTTCCGCACAACCAACCATGCCAAAGGACAGGTCTTCATTCTTTATGCCGTCCTCTACTCCATCGCCCGGTTCTTTCTCGAATACCTGCGCGGCGATTACGGTACGCTGCTATTCGGTTTAAAATCGGCCCAACTCACCAGTCTTACCGTCATTGTGATCGGGCTTGCCCTGTTTATCTGGTGCGGCATGCGCCAAAAACAACCTCAACCGGATAACAAACCGGGGCTGCCTACGGACAACAAGACAAAAAAAAGAGGACGAAAATAGCTGCTTCTTTACTCTATCCCGGAAATATGTTACAGTTTTCATGAACACATCTGTTCGTTTTACCATCATTTATGCAAAGGAGCTTGTGATCATGCGACAAGACCTCATTGATGCTTTCTCCCAAATTGTCGGAGCGGAACATGTGCTGACTGGTGAAGAAAAATTGCTGGAATATGCAGATGCTGCGACTCCCGGTTCTACCCGTCTGCCGGATGCAATCATAGAACCTGCCGACACTTCAGAAGTATCCCGGGTTCTGGCATTGGCCCATGTGGAAAAAATCCCGGTATATCCACGCGGCTGCGGCTCTAACTTATATAATACTACGCCCCCCATCGCAGGCGGAATCATCCTCCTTCTTAAGCGAATGAACACGATCCTGGAAATTGATACGGCAAACCTGGCAGCCACAGTAGAACCAGGCGTATTCGTGGCAGACTTAAACAACGAAGTTCAAAAATCCGGGTTAATCTTCCCACCCGATCCCGGAACTCTGCCTACCGCAACCATCGGTGGCATGGTCGCACAAAACACAACAAGCATGCGAAGCCTGAAATATGGCGTTACCAAACACTACATCATGGGCCTGGAAATTGTCTTAGCCGACGGCAGAATTTTAAAAACCGGCGGAAAAAACGTAAAAGACGTAGCCGGCTACGACCTTACCAAGCTGATGGTTGGATCCGAAGGATCTCTGGGGGTTTTCACCAAGATTATTGTAAAACTGATGCCGGCACCCGAAACAAAAAAATGCCTGCTGGCAGCGTTCAAAAACCTTGGCGAGGCCGGCAAAGCAGTCGAAAATATTGTTGGCAACAAACTCGTCCCTTCGATGCTCGAATTACTCGATGCGACAACAATTCAAGCGCTGGGGAATAATGCTCCGCCCGGCTTGCCCACAGATACGGCAGCGGTTTTGCTGATTGAAATTGACGGCATTCAAACGGTCGTGGAAAACGATACGGCAAAAATCGCAGAAATCTTGCGGGCTCATAATGCAGGACATATTGCTGCGGCGCAAACGGAAGAAGAGTGCAATGCCCTCTGGGCCGCCCGCCGGGCCATCCTTCCCTCTTTGGCCAAACAAAATACGATGATGTGGCTGACGGATGTACTTGTTCCCCGCAGCAAAATCGCCGATATGGTCAGCGCGATCACTTCGATCGCGGCCAAAAATAATCTTACCATTGCAACTTTCGGCCATGTTGGCGACGGAGCCCTCCATCCGACCATATTGTGCAACGCTGCCGACAGAAACGAAACTTCCCGGGTTGCCAATGCAATCAATGCAATATCCGCCCTTACCCTGACCTTAGGCGGAAAATTCAGCAGCAAATTCCAAAAAGACCAGTCCGGACAGGCGGAAGCCTATGCCCGGCAAGCAATTAAACAGGCTTTCGACCCCAACAATATTTTAAATCCCATCCATCGCATCAAGGAGGGTTGATGATGTTACAAGATAAAGAACTCTTAAAAGATATCAACGATGCAATTTCCAACTGTATGAAATGCGGCAACTGCATGGAAGTCTGCCCCATTTACAAAGAACTCCGCACCGAATCAGCGGTGGCCCGCGGCAAATTGTCCTTAATTGAAGCAGTACTCAACGGCAACAGCGAAATCACTGCCGGTTTTGACAAGCGGATGTCCATGTGCGTATCCTGCAAAGCTTGCGCCGCCAAATGTCCCTGCGGCGTAAAAGCCGACGAATTGATTATCCGCGCCCGCCAAGCTGCAGTCAGCACTCGTGGCTTGCACCCGATCAAAAACGCTGTGTTTAAGATACTGAAAAACAGGCGGTTATTTGACTTCGGCCTGCGAATGGCCGGTTTGTTTGGACCCATCAGCTTTAAAAAACTGCCCCGCCCGATGGCCAGGCTGCTCCGGTTTCCAATGCCCGGTTTGGACCGCAGACGGGTATTGGCGCCTTTTGCCGCTACGCCGCTTCGCAGCCAGTATCCGGAAGTCATCAAAGTCGATCAGCCGAAAATGCGAGTCGGCTTCTTTACCGGCTGCACCATCAATTACATTTATACCGATGTCGGCAAAGCGGTTATCAATGTCCTAAAAGAAAATAATGTGGAAGTTGTTATGCCGCCCATGCAGCATTGCTGCGGAATCCCGGTGTTTACATCCGGGGATCTCGAATTGGCCAAAGCGTTCGCCCGGCACAACATTGAAACCTTTGAGCGCTACAACTTCGATTACATCGTCGCCAGCTGCGGCTCCTGTTCCATGGCGTTCAAGAAAGAATACCCGGAAATGTTCCACGATGATCCGGAAATGAAAGAACGGGCCGAAGCCATTGGCAAGAAAACCTACGAAATCAGTGAATTTCTAGTCGACGTTGTGAAATTTGACAAGTCCAAACTAGGTGAAGTCAATGTGACGGTAACCATGCATGATCCGTGTCACATGGTGAGGGGAATTAAAGTTACCTCGCAACCCCGCGAAATATTGCAGTCGATCCCCGGACTCAAATTTGTCGAAATGAAGGATGCCGACCGTTGTTGCGGCGCAGGCGGATCCTTCAGCGTCGCCCATTATGACGTTGCCCAGAAGATCAATAACCGCAAAATCGAGAACATTGCCGACACGAAGGCAGACATTGTTGCCACCAGCTGCGGGATGTGCCGGATGCACATCATCGACGGCCTGGAGCGATACAATTTGCCGCAAGACGTTGTTCATGTCGTTCAGTTACTGGATAAATCTTATCAAGCCGGCGCGGCAAACCGAAGTAAAGCTTCTCAAGCCTCATAAAAAACGGTCTACTTTGTAAAATTTACAAAGTAGACCGTTTTTCTGCTCATTGTTCTCGGCGATCACGCGGTGACGCGGTCACGGGGACGGTTCTCATGACCGAAGTGGGCTGCCACTTTGGTCATGAGAACCGTCCCCGTGACCGCCCGCCCTTCCATTTAGGGAGCCTGTTTTAGCGCTGAGGTACAATCTCCAGCCAATACCCATCCGGATCGGCGATGAAATAGATGCCCATGGTCTTATTCTCATAACAAATGCAATTCATCTGCTTATGGAGAGCATGGGCGGCATCCATATCATCGGTCGTAAATGCCAGGTGGAATTCATTTTCGCCCAAATTATACGGTTCTTTTCGATCTTTGAGCCAGGTCAGTTCCAAGCGGTGCGGCGTAGTTCCGTCACCAAGGAAAACCAGAATAAAACTGCCATCCTCTGCTTCAATTCTTCTTGTTTCTTTCAGTTGCAACGCATCCCGGTAAAACGCCAAGCTTTTTTCCAAATCCAGCACATTAAAGTTATTGTGAGCCATTGTAAATTTCATCCTAGCATCCCCCTCGCATATTAAAATTAAATCAAAGACAGATCGGAGCGGCGGTCACGGGGACGGTTCTCATGACCAAAGTGGCCACCACTTCGGTAATGAGAACCGTCCCCGTGACCGCGCCGCTGGCCGCTATCCGACCAAACGGGCAGTTAGAATACCCAGCCAAGTAGCAAAAAAACCCAGAACACAGTTGGCGGCAATATTGGAAATCGCAGCCGCACAACCGGAATCCTCCAATAATTTAAACGTTTCATAACTAAACGAAGAAAACGTCGTCAATCCCCCGACAAAGCCAACCGTCACCAGTAAGCGCCAATAAGGACTGATCAAATACCGTTCCGTGGCAAACGTCATAAACGCGCCAATAATAAAACAGCCAACCACATTGACAATCAATGTCCCATACGGAAAAAACGGCCCGAACTTGCCGGCTGCCCAGGTTGAAACAAGATACCGTGTAACGGCGCCGATGCTGCCGCCAACCGCGACAGCTAATATTTTCATCATACCTTTACACCCCTAACCTAACACCATTCTTACCGCGTTGGCGGCTTTTGCCCGTATTTAATCACTTCAATATCTTCAATTGTTACCATGCCTTGCTTCAGCATTTCGTCAAGATACGGCATTAATTTCTCGATATATTCTTCCCCATCAACAATCTCCACCAACAGCGGCAAATCGCTGGATATATCCAGCAAATGCGCGCTATGGATGCGGCTATGCGCACCATAGCCCATCACACCGCGCAATACCGTCACCCCGGCCATGTCCAGTTCTTTCGCTTTCATGACGATAGCATGGTACAAAGCGCGCCCCTGCCACTGGTCGTCTTCGCCAAGATAGATCCGCAATCGTTTTGCTTGACTGGTTATTTTCGCCATTCGGCATCCCTCCCAGAAATATCCCTACTGACTATTATAGACGATCCAAAGCCAATAGCAACCCGTACAACAGCGCCTGCGGGCGCGGCGGGCAGCCGGGAACATAAATATCAACCGGCACTAACTGGTCCACACGTCCGCGGATCGCGTAACTGTCGCTGAAAGTATGCCCTCCGGCGGCACAGGCCCCTACCGCCATAACCAACTTAGGCGTCGGTGTTGCTTCATACGTCATCATCAACGCTTGCGTAAGGTTGCGTGTAACAACGCCTGTTACCATCAGCAGATCGGCATGGCGCGGCGAAGGGACAAAATCGATCCCATATTGCTGCAAATCATAAATTGGATTATTCAGCGCCGCCATTTCAAAATCACAGGCGTTACAGGACCCCACGTCCACATGGCGGATATGCATCGAACGATTCAAAACCCGGCGAATTTTATTGCGCAGTTCATTGCCCGTTGTTTCCGCCAGCGCTCCGGCTAACGTCGCCAATTTATATTGTTTCGTATCCCGGAGATAACGCGCTTCGCATTGCTGTACACAGCGGCCGCAAAATATACAATCCCGGTCATTCACTTGCAAAACTCCGTCTTGTACTGTAATTGCCCCGGTCGGACAGACCGCACAGCAAACATGGCAATCGCCGCACTCCTGCGTCCCGGCTCTGATCGCGCCGCGAAACCGCAACGGAACAGGCGCTGAATCCAATTTTTCCGTAACAATCCCCGTACGAATAATTTTACCCCACAAAGACATTCTACCCCCGCCTCTCTATCGGTCTATGCAGGCATAGCATAGTTCAAAACTTTTATTGATTAACGGAAAATCCGGTATGATATTGCCCGGATCGGCAACCGCCACCGCCGGCCAATTGGCATACGACGCCGAGCGGACAAAATAACGATAGATCGTATTGTTTTCGCCGATCATTAACCAGTGGACATTGCTGCCCCGCGCCGATTCACTCCAGCCTAAACCACAGCTATAGGGCTGAATTGCCGGAATTTCTACTTTTAATGCTCCGGCCGGCAGCCTAGACAGAGCCTGGCGAAGAATCCGGATTGACTGGACCGTTTCGTCGGCCCGGACCCATAGCCGTGCTGCCACATCACCGCTGGTGTAAACCGGCACTTTGAAATTCATGTCAGCATAGGCCGCATATGGGGCATCACGGCGAATATCTTTATCTACCCCGGAAGCCCGGGCCGCTACGCCAACCACGCTCAGATCCAATACGGCCTGCCGAGGCAAGACCCCCGTCCGGTTTACCCGGTCTAAGAATGCGTCATTGTCCCGCAGCAAATCCAGAACCTCGCTAAAATCCGTCTCGATTTCCCTAATCAAAGCCAAAATCTCTTGCGCAATATCGGCAGTAATATCGAACGCCGTTCCGCCCGGCACAACCATGCCGCGCAAAAAACGATTGCCGGCGACCATTTCATTCAACCGCATCAATTCTTCCTTTAACCGGGCGCCATTGCTGACACCGACGGCAAAACCCAACCCGGCACAAAGATTGCCGATATCCCCCACATGGTTATAGAGGCGCTCCATTTCCGCAGTAATGACGCGCAGATACCGAGCCCGGTCGGAGACCGTAACGCCCGCCATTGCTTCCACCGCCTGCGAATACGACAGGGCATGCGATACAGTACAAGCGCCGCAAATCCGTTCCGCCTGGTAAAAAGCCTTGTCGATCGTCAACCCTTCGACCGCTTTCTCAATTCCCCGGTGGGTGAAGAACAGTTTGGCATCCAAATGGATCGTATTTTCACCGGCCTGGCTGAAGCGGAAATGTCCCGGCTCGATAATACCGGCATGGATCGGCCCGACCGGCACTTCAAAAACACCTTTGCCGTGCACATATTCCATCTTATATTCATCGCTCACAAACGGTACCGGCGTATGGACGTCAAAATCCTTCCGCAGCGGATACTGGTTGTGCGGCCAGTTTTCATGCAATACTAACGGCCGCAAATCCGGGTGGCCGACAGGCATCAAGCCGAACAAATCGTGGATTTCCCGTTCATACCAAGCCGCTGCCGAAATGACCGGAACCAGGGATGGGAATTCCGGCGCAGCCGAATCGGGTAACTCTGCCTTTAACACTTTAAAATACGGTTTCTGCGGCAGGGAGAATATACAATATATCGCAAAATTCCCGTTTAACGTCCGTTCATCATTCGCAAACATTGCGAGGAGCGAGTTATGGCCGTGATCGTATGCCGCTGCAGCCGCGGCGCGTAAATCATTAACCCCAATTATTTCTTGTTGCATCCGCTTAACCTCCCACCACAATTGTCGCTGCCTGCGTTAAAATCGTATGGAGCCACGCCGGCAACACCATACCGCCCGCGATAACCATGACTATCGATGCCGCCATCGCTACCATTGCCGCTGTACCGACTCGTTGAAATTCAAGTTTCTTCGGTGCAGAACCAAAGCACATCCGCAGACAATAATACATCATTCCGGCAAAAATGCCGCTTAACAACAGCAGGGTGCTACCGCCCAAAAGCGGGCTTCCGCCCAGAAAAGCCGCCCAAATCAACGTGAATTTGCTGACGAAGATAGCAAACGGCGGCGAACCGGTAATGGCCAAAACAGCAATCATAAACATCGTGCCCAAAATAGGCGAAACCTTCATCAGTCCACGGATCCGGACGATATTTTTCGTCTGGTACTCCTGCGTGATAATCCCGGCCAAATAAAACAGCGCGGATTTTCCAACCGCATGGTTCACAATATGCAACAACGCACCATAAACCGCCAGCGGACTGCCAAGCCCAAACCCTAACGTGATCAGCCCGATATGTTCGACGCTGGAATAGGCCAATAACCTCTTTACATCATGTTGAACCAAAATGAACGGAACCGCAATCAGGATAGACGCCATGCCAAACACGATCAATAGAGTGTGTACAAACTGGCTGCCAACGGCCCCTTGCACCACAATCATATTGCGCACAATCGCATAAATAGCGCAACTCAGCAACGCGCCGGACAACAAACCACTAACCGGCGACGGGGCCTGGCTGTGGGCATCCGGCAGCCACGTATGCATTGGCGCCAAACCGGCTTTGGTCCCATAACCAATGAAAATGAAAACAAACGCCAACTTGACCATCGATGGATCCAGCGAACCGCTGATTTGCAGCAGCGACAGCCAATCCAACGCCTGCGTACCGCCATCTGCGTTCAATTGCGTATAGTACAGAATAATTGTCCCCAGTAACGCCAAACAAATCCCTACCGTACAAACCATAACATATTTCCAGGCTGCCTCCAGCGCGGAACGGTTGAAATAAAAGGCCACCAATAATGCCGAAGCCAGCGTTGTGGCCTCGATCGCCACCCACATCAACCCCAGGTTTCCGACGACCAGCACACAAATCATCGTAAAGATAAACAAGTTCAATAATCCATAATAGCGGGCCAACATCGGTTCAGAAATATGACCATCCGCCAAATCCCGTTCCATGTACGAAGTAGAAAACAAAACAGCAGTAAAGGATAAAACCGCCACCACCAACAGCAATACGGCGCTCAAGTAATCGACGTATAAAATCCCGGCTGAAAACACTTCGTGAACCGTCAGTTGATGGATGATTGCCAACAAGGTCAAACTCGTCAAAAAACTGCCTATCAGGTTAATGATCTTGATCGCTTGTGGTTTGACAGCCAGCATCGTTACCGTTCCGGTTAATAACGGCAAAAAAAGCGCCAATATAATCAATTCTCGCATTGTAATCATCCCTTTAATTTTTTTAATACACTGGTATCGGTGGTCATAAACGACAACTTTAACCGGTAAGTCAAAATGACCAACACCACAACCGCGACAAGAACATCGAGGAAGATCCCCAGTTCAATCACCAGCGGCAAGCCCATCGTTACGGATAAACCCAATAAATACAATCCGTTTTCCATCGTAATCAAGCCAATGATCTGCATCACGGCCTGCCTTCTGGTCATGATCAACAACAGGCCAATCAGCACGAGCGATACCGATGCCGCCAAGGCATCACGGCTGACCACACCCGGTAATTGGCGGTCAATGAGCCAATACGCCAGAACAATCAGGATCGCCGACGCCACAAAGGAAACATTCGGTCCTAAAATCGGGTTCGACTCCCGTTCCCGCCGCAAAATCTTCACAACCCGGAACAAGGCAAACGGGATCAAGCCCGCTTTAATCAACACGGTCAATACCGCGGCAATATACATATGCGCTTCGCCGGTATTCCATCCGGCCTGCAAACAAGCTGCAGTCACCATAATCGACTGAAACAGCAAAATCTTAACCGCTGTCCGCAAATTTGAAACACGCGACAACACCATCGCCGTGAATAACAACAAGACGGTCAACAAATTCACCGGTCAACTTCCCCCTTCCCTATTGCGCCGCCAGCGCCAATAGCGATAATAATCCCGACAATGCCATAAAATTCGGCACCTTAAACAACCGCATCTTGTTGGTAATCGTCTCGGCTACCGCCAGCGCCACAGCGACAAGCAATACTTTCACCACAATGGACAAAACCTGTACCCACGGCGTCACCACACCAGCCAACGGCCAGGGAATAAACAACAACACGAACAATAAAATCAAGATCAGCTGTTTCAACGCAACCGCCCAAAAGATCAACCCCAACGGGCGGCCTGAATATTCCAGCACCATACCTTCGTGGATCATCGTGAGCTCCAAATGCGTATCCGGATTGTCGACCGGAATGCGTCCGCTCTCGGCCAGCATTACAATGAAAAACGCACAAGCGGCAAAGAAATACGACAGTGAAAAGGACTCCTGCATCGCCGTACCGGCCATTGCAAATAAATTGGTCGACCCGCTGCGCACGGCAACCGTCAGCATCGCCAACAGCAATACCGGCTCCACCAACACCGAAATATACATCTCACGCGATCCCCCCATGCCGCCGAACGCACTGCCGGCATCCAGGGAAGCAAGCACCAGGAAAAAACGGCCAATCGCCAAGGTATAAATAAAGACAAGCAAATTATTAACCAATCCACTGCCGTTCAACCAAACGGGAAGCAGAGCAGCAGCCGACACCGCCGCAGCAAAGTAAATATACGGCGTTACCCGGAAAATCCAGGATACGGTCGGTGATTCCACGCTATCCTTCGCCAAAAATTTCAAAATATCAAAATACAACTGTTGAATTCCCGGTCCCCGGCGATTTTGCAGCCGCGCTTTGGTTTTTTTGATTATCCCGACAACCAGCGGCGCAGCCAATAACAAAATCAGCGCCTGCATCATATCAATAAACATCGTCATGCCACTACCACCCCGCGTTCCATATCAAAACCAAGACCGTAACCGCCATAATGTAACCGATATACAGTTGCAAACTGCCGGCCTGGATCGTTTTCATAAACCGGGCCATCCCAAGAATGGTCCGATTTATCGGCCGGTACACCATATCGGTAAATACATAGGTAATCGCCACCTGGTAAGACAACCTGCGGCCAAAATAATGGTTGGTTTCTATCTCATCCACAATCGTTTCCCGCTGCGGACGCAAGACACTGTGAAAAATCCTCCGGATCGGGCCGGAAAAACCGGTCGCCGTATATTGCATATGGGAATTCGGCACAATGCCGCAGGTCCAGGTTTCCCCGGTGACGATCCGCGGCTTTCCATACAAATACGAAAGAGCAACCGCCACTACTACGCTGATCAATAACAAACCAATAACAAAAGGCATGGATAAGCCACCGGCGTTCGAAGCATTAAACGCAACCGAATACCAATTTGTCGTGAGCATCGCATCCACATTTAAGCCGGGAAAATCGGCCAGTACCATAGAAATCAATGTGATCATGCCCTGCGGCCATACACCAAGCAGAACGCATAACAGGGCCAATCCAGCCATCGGTGCCAGCATCACAGCCGAAACTTCCTGCGCGTTTTCCGCCTTCGCACTGCGCGGTTTCGCCAAAAAAGCAATTCCGAACGCCTTTACAAAACAAGCAGCCGCCAATGCGCCGGTCAGCCCTAACAACGCAATTAACACCGTGCCCGCCAATTTAGGCGCCACACCAGTCATGGCCTGCGGCAGCAAAAACAACGCCTGGAAGGTCAGCCACTCGCTGATAAATCCGTTCAACGGCGGCAAGGCCGCGATCGTCGCCGCACCGACCAGGAAAAACAGAGCCGTATAGGGCATGCGTTTAATTAGCCCGCCCAGCCGTTCGATATCTTTCGTATGCGTAGAGTGCAACACGGCACCGGCGCCCATGAACAACAACGATTTGAACACCGCATGGTTGAAGCAATGGTACAATACGGCAACCCAAGCCAGCCCGGCCATCAACGGCTCGCCCTTGCTCATAAATACCATCCCGCTGCCGATCCCCAGCAGCATGATGCCAATATTCTCTACACTGGAGTACGCCAACAGCCGCTTCAGGTCCGTTTCCATCAGCGCGTACAGCACCCCAAGTACGCAAGATAAAATCGCAATCGCCAGGATCAGCCCGCCCCACCAGACCGGCCCCGTCCCCAGAAACTCAAGGAAAAACCGACACATTCCATAGATAGCCGTTTTTATCATGACCCCGGACATCAGGGCGGAAATATGGCTCGGCGCAACCGGATGGGCTTGCGGAAGCCAGATGTGCAAAGGGATCATACCGGCTTTTGCGCCAAACCCGACAAACGCACATAAAAACACAATATTCCGGGTCGCCGCCGGCAAAATACTGCCGTCAAACTGCGCAAAATCCATGCTGCCGGCCGCAGTTGCCAACAGCAAAAACGCCGAAATGATAAAAATCGTCCCCACATGCGTCATCACAATATACACAAATGCCGCCCGGGTATTGGCCAATTTTTCGTATTCAAAATTGACCAACAGAAAGGAAACGACCGACATCACTTCCCAGGCAATCACAAACGCTGCAACATGGCTTGCCGTAATCACTAATACCATGCTCAGCAGAAAAACATTGAACAAACCGGTCAAGAGTCCATACCGGCCGCCGTAATACTCCTTACTGTAGCCCATCGCATAGACACTGGCCGCAAGGCCGCCCACTCCAATCAGCAGTAAAAAGAAAGCAGCCAACGAATCTACCCTGGCCGTCATGACCCCGAACGGCAGCGACAGCGGCAACGTCAACTCCAGCGTTCCCTGCCATAAAACAAAAATTGCACACAGTACCGTCGCCAAGCATCCCAGCGCCGCTAATCCGTGTGCAACATAGTTTATTTTGCCAGGGTGCTTGCCTCCGAAAAATACCGACAGTCCCCCTAGGGTAAATAAAACGAGCATTAAATAGTACCAATCCACAGCCAACATTCGCATCTCCTACCTTGATTTTTTGTCACGTGCTTACTAGTATACCACAAAAATTCGCCAAGATGCGTCCCGAGCACTATTTTTTCGCATTATTATTCATTTATCTCGTTAACAGCCTGTAAGACCCCGCCCTCTTAGGTCGGCGATCAACAGGCTATAACACTCGAAACCCTAAAGGGAAACTTCGGCTTCGCGAAATCAAAGATTTCGAGCCTCAGTCTTAAGTTCGCTCTAAGGGTTCGGAG
>Ga0316604_10001646_pt1 | contig 19024 bp, 16 predicted proteins | sample OWC_soil_day20_C_FD_207650 | JGI IMG/M metagenome (GOLD analysis project Ga0316604, IMG submission 207650) | Wetland soil microbial communities from Old Woman Creek delta, Ohio, United States - OWC_soil_day20_CT | ecosystem: Environmental > Terrestrial > Soil > Wetlands | place: USA: Ohio... | reverse complement strand
ACACCGAGATTGACCTTTTGGGGGCGCGTGTCGTGGTTGAAGGCTTCGATGAGGCCGAGGATGGGATCGCGCGGTGCCGGCTCGACCCTCGCGAAGATTGAGGCTGTCACTTTGCTCTCCTGGCGACGGCGCGCGCAGCTTGGTGCTTTTTTTTCATGGAGTTAGGCGATTGTTTTAAGAATGAACATCAAAAAGATAAGGGCGCATGCCGCAGTGCTCCCCAACGTCTCAGTGATTCGCTGGCGACCAGCATCTGGTGCCGCGTCGGAAGAAACCTTGGAGTGCCTGTCAAAACTTGCGTAAGTCCTTGATTTTTCGAGCTTGGCCACGACCCGCGGAGAGATGAAAGGTATAGGCTTTTTTGCATCGCGATGCTAGCATTCGCGTTTCGTTTCGCGCTATTGCAGTGCAAAAAACATCGTGTTTTTGACCTTTCCCAACAGTCCGTTCCAGCTTCACCAGCCGTTTGAGCCGGCCGGTGATCAGCCGGAGGCTATCGAGAAGCTTTCGCAGGGACTGGGCGATGGACTCGTGTTCCAGACGCTGCTGGGCGTCACGGGCTCGGGGAAGACGTTCACGATGGCCAACGTCATCGCGCGTGCCGGGTGCCCCACATTGGTGCTGGCGCCCAACAAGACGCTCGCTGCACAGCTCTATTCCGAAATGCGCGAGTTCTTCCCGAACAATGCGGTCGAGTATTTCGTTTCGTATTACGACTACTACCAGCCTGAGGCCTACGTTCCGTCGCGCGATCTGTACATCGAAAAGGACTCGTCGATCAACGAGCACATCGAGCAGATGCGGTTGTCCGCGACCAAGTCGCTGCTGGAACGGCGCGACGTCGTGATCGTTGCCACCGTGTCGGCCATTTACGGCATTGGCGATCCCTCGGACTATCACTCGATGGTGCTGACGGTGCGGCACAAGGATCGCCTGAGCCAGCGCGACATCATCGTGCGGCTCACGCAGATGCAGTACAAGCGCAGCGAACTCGAGTTCTCGCGGGGCACCTTCCGCGTTCGCGGCGACACGATCGACATCTTCCCGGCCGAGCACGCCGAGCTTGCGGTGCGCGTCGAACTTTTCGACGACGAGGTCGATTCGATCCAGCTGTTCGACCCGCTTACCGGCCGTGTCCGGCAGAAGATCCCACGCTTCACGCTTTATCCCTCGTCGCACTACGTGACGCCGCGCGACAACGTGCTGCGGGCCATCGAGGGTGTCAAGGCGGAACTGAAGGAGCGCATCGATTTCTTCGTCGCCAACGGCAAACTGGTCGAGGCGCAGCGCATCGAGCAGCGAACCCGGTTCGACATGGAGATGCTCAACGAGATCGGGTTCTGCAAGGGCATCGAGAACTACACGCGCCACATTTCGGGCGCGGCTCCGGGCGAGCCGCCGCCGACGCTGGTCGATTACCTGCCGGCCGACGCGCTGCTGATCGTCGACGAGTCGCACGTCACCATCCCGCAGCTGGGTGGCATGTACCGCGGCGACCGTGCGCGCAAGGAGACCCTGGTGGAATTCGGTTTCCGATTGCCATCTGCGCTCGACAACCGACCCCTGCGGTTCGACGAGTTCGAGCGGAAGATGCGCCGCTGCATATTCTGCTCGGCCACTCCCGCCGACTACGAACTGCAGCACTCGTCGCAGATCGTGGAGCAGGTGGTGCGCCCGACCGGCCTGGTGGATCCGGCCGTCGAGGTGCGACCGGCCCGTACGCAGGTCGACGACGTGCTGTCCGAGATCTCCCTGCGGGTGGCGCGCAGCGAACGCGTGCTGATCACCACTCTGACCAAGCGGATGGCGGAGGACCTGACGGAGTTCCTGTCCGAGCACGGGACCAAGGTCCGCTACCTGCATTCCGATGTCGACACCGTTGAGCGGGTCGAGATCATCCGCGACCTGCGCGCCGGCACGTTCGACGTCCTGGTCGGCATCAATCTGCTGCGTGAAGGCCTCGACCTTCCCGAGGTCTCGCTGGTGGCGATCCTCGACGCCGACAAGGAAGGGTTCCTGCGCTCCGAGCGCTCGCTGATCCAGACGATCGGCCGCGCTGCCCGGAATCTGAACGGAACGGCCATCCTGTACGCGGATACGGTCACCGACTCGATGCGGCGGGCGCTGGACGAGACGTCGCGCCGGCGCGCCCGGCAGGAGATCTTCAACACCCAACACGGCATCGTGCCGCGCGGGGTGGTGAAGGAAGTCCGCGAAATGATCGACGGCGTCTACGACGCGTCGTTGCAGCGCGAGGAACGCAAGGCCGCGGCAGCAACAGCCGAGTACGAGGTGATGTCGGAGAAACAGGTCTCGAAGGAGATCAAGCGGCTCGAAAAGCTGATGTTCGAGCATGCGAAGAACCTGGAATTCGAAAAGGCAGCGCGAGTGCGCGATCAGCTGGCGCTGCTGCGGGAGCAGGTGTTTGGAGGCGGATCGAGCAATGTCGTTGCCCTGGTCCCGGGAGAGAAGGCAGCCTGACGGATTTGCGGGCGGGTGCCCGAAACGGGGCGCGGAGCGAGAACTTTTGTGGTTTTGGGCAGTCAGGTGGAAGCGGTGTCGTCCGGCCAGGGGGCATGGGCGTTGTTGGGCAAGGGAAAGGATGTGCCCGCAGTCGGGGGGCACGCGTGCATAAGACCAGGGCGACATAACTGCCCAGACGGGGAAAGGTAAACGTGGAAATGACCAAGATCCTCTTTGTTTGCATGGGCAATATCTGCCGCTCGCCCACGGCCGAGGGCGTGTTCCGCAAGATGGTCGGCGACGCCGGCCTGGAGGAAAACGTCCATATCGCCTCTGCAGGCACGCATGCCTATCACGTCGGCGAGCCGGCGGACGTGCGCGCGCAACAGGCTGCGCGCAAGCGTGGCTACGACATCGGCGAATTCCGTGCACGCCAGATCAGCCAGGACGATTTCCGCGAGTTCGACCTGATCCTGGCGATGGACTGGGAAAACCTCTCGCTGCTCCAGCAGCAGTGCCCGCGCGGCCACAAGCACAAGCTGCATCTGCTGATGCGCTTTGCCGGCGAGTTCGATGCCGCCACGGTTCCGGACCCGTATTACGGGGGCCCGGAAGGCTTCGGCACGGTCCTGGACTATGTCGAGGATGCCTGCCAGGGGCTTCTCGAGGTGGTGCGCAAGCGCGCCACGATGTACGCCGCCGCCTGAACACGGGTTCCGCTTGCCCTTGAACGAGGCGCCGCGGCGCCTCGTTTTCTATCTGCTCCCCGCCTTCGCTCGGAGCCTGCGCGGTAAGCTCGCCGGCCATGGACCATCGCCGCGTACTCGAGTTCTGGTTCGGCGCCGCCACCGATCGGCCGTTCGAGCCGCGCGACTTCTGGTTCCGGAAGTCCGATGCCATCGATGACGAAATCCGCGAGAACTTCGGGCCAACGATCGAGGCAGCCCTCGCGGGCGACCTCGGCGACTGGGCGCTGACGACGGCAGGGACACGCGCACTGATCCTCGTGCTCGACCAGTTCACGCGCAACGTCTACCGCGGAACCCCGCGGTCCTTCGCCGGCGACGCAGCGGCACTGGCACTGGCGCGCCGCCTGGTCGCTACCGGGACCGACCGGTCCTGCCCGCCGGTGGCGCGCTGGTTCATCTACATGCCGTTCGAACATTCGGAAAGTCTGGCCGACCAGGCTGAATCGCTGCGGCTGTTTGGCAGCCTCGCAGCGGACGGGCTCGAGTCGCCGCTGGAGTGGGCGCAGAAACATTTCGAGGTCATCCAGCGCTTCGGGCGTTTCCCCCACCGCAACGAGATGCTGGGCCGCGCCTCGACAGCTGAAGAGCTTGCGTTCCTGCAGCAGCCGGGGTCAAGGTTTTAACGGCGGGTCACGGAGCCGCGATCGCTAGAATCGCTGATCGCCTCAATCGCAAAGTCACCACGTCGCGCCATGAGTTCCCCCTGCATCCTCGCCCTGGATACAGCCACCGACGTGTGCTCGGTGGCGCTGCTGTCGGCTGGGACGATTGCTGCACGCAGCGAGCGCGTCGGCCAGAAGCACTCGGAGCGGGCCCTGCCGATGGTCGACGACGTGCTGCGCGAGGCGGGCGTGGCGCTGGCTGATGTCGATTTCATTGCGTTCGGCGCCGGCCCCGGCTCCTTCACCGGGTTGCGCATTGCCTGTGGCCTCGCGCAGGGACTGGCGTGGGGCGTCGGCAAGCCTGTGATCCCGGTGGGCAACCTGCACGCGCTGGCGGCTCGGCTGTTCAGCGAGGCGCCGGACGTTTCCACGGTGCTCTGCGCGATCGATGCGCGCATGCACGAGGCCTACTGTGCCGTGTACCGGCGCGGGGCCGATCCTGTCGAAGTGCTTGGGCCGTCACTGGCGCGTTCTGACCAGCTCTCTGAGCTGGCACGTGGTGTCGATGCGGTGGCGGGCGACGCGTTGACAGTGTTTCCGGATGTGTGGGGCGGCGCCCCGTCCCGGCGCTTTCCGTTGATGCGAGCCGATGCCTCGGATATCGCGCGGGTGGCATCGACGTCGGCCGGGCTGGCTCGGGCGGTCGAGGCCGCGGCTGCCGCGCCGCTCTACGTCCGCGACCAGGTGGCGCTGACCACCGCAGAACGGCGCGCCCGGGCCGCTGCATGAGTGCACAGCTGAGGCCGCAGGCCGAGACCTTCGTGCCGATGTCAGTCGCCGACTTCGACGATGTGGTACGCGTCGAGGCCGGGATCTATCCGTTCCCCTGGACCCATGGCAACTTCGCCGACTCGCTGCGGTCGGGCTACAGCTGCTGGGTGCTGCGCGATGGTGCGGGCGCCTTGCAGACCTACGCAATCGTGATGCTGGCGCTCGACGAGGCGCACCTGCTCAATCTCAGCGTCGCTCGCGAGTTCCAGGGCTCCGGTCTGGGCTGGCGCACGCTCGAGTGGGTGGCGCAGGTGTCGCGCGGACACGGAGCACGCACGATGCTGCTCGAGGTCCGGCCGAGCAACCCGTCCGCGATACGGCTCTACGAACGTTACGGTTTCCAGCGCATCGGTGTACGCCGCAACTACTACCCGGCCGCCGAAGGACGCGAGGATGCGATCGTCATGCGGGTGTCGCTGTGACGCTGGATCCGCGTCGCGCGCGACTGTGGTCGGCGCTGGGGCTCGGTCCGGTATGGTCGCTGCGCGGGTCCGTCGACAGCGCGGTCGAACTCACCCGTGCCGATCGCATCGCCCGAATGGACTGGGACGCGCTCGAACGCGCGGTCGCGGGGTGCACCGCCTGCGAGCTCAGCAGGACGCGACACCGCACGGTCTTCGGCGTCGGCCACCGCGCTGCCGAGTGGATGCTCGTCGGCGAAGCGCCGGGGGCCGAGGAGGATGCGCGGGGCGAGCCGTTCGTGGGGCAGGCCGGCCGCCTGCTCGACAACATGCTCGACGCGGTCGGACTCACACGCGGTGGCACGACGGCGCGGTCGGTCTACATCGCCAACGTGCTGAAGTGCAGGCCTCCTGGAAATCGCAATCCGGAGCCGGGCGAGGTCGCGCTGTGCGATCCGTTCCTGAAGCGCCAGATCGAGCTCATCAAGCCGAAGATCGTGCTGGTGATGGGCCGGTTCGCGGCGCAGTCGCTGCTGGGAACGGACGCCAGCATCGCCAGCCTGCGCGGCAAGGTGCACCGCATCGATGTCGCCGGGCGCAGTGTGGCTGTCGTCGTGACGTATCACCCGGCCTACCTGCTGCGCAACCTGGCAGACAAGGCGAAGTCCTGGGCGGACCTCTGCCTGGCAGGCGAGGTGGTTGCCGCCGCCTAGTGTGCCGACTCGCCGATCAGCGCCACGGAATCGAACTGACGCTGGTTGTAGCGGTGGCGCAGCATCACCACCACCATCGACAGCGCGACGAACAGGCCGAACAGCAGCATCACCGCCTGGATCGACAGGTTCATCCAGATCAGCAGTGCGTAGACGCCGAGCATCACCAGGATGCTCAGGTTCTCGTTGAAGTTCTGCACGGCGATCGAGTGCCCGGCAGACAGCAGCACGTGACCGCGATGCTGCAGCAACGCGTTCATCGGTACGACGAAGTAGCCCGCCAGCGCGCCGATCAGCACGAGGATGGCGCAGGCAATGATCAGGAAGTAGCTCACCGACACCGCACCGATCGCCACGGATCCTTCCGGCGCGATCGCACGGCTGTAGAACGCGGAAATTGCAACGATGGTTCCCATTGCGATGCCGACCGGCAGTACGCCGAGTGAACGCTTGAGCGAGACGCTGGCGGCGGCATAGACCGCGCCCACCGCGATGCCGACCGCCACGATCGCCTGCAGGATTGCGGCCCGGCTGAGGTCGAGGCCCAGTACCTGCTCGGCCCACTTCAGCACGATGAACTGGAGAGTCGCACCGGCGCCCCAGAAGAGCGTGGTGACCGCAAGCGAGATCTGACCGAGCTTGTCGCGCCACAGGACGTTGCAGCAGTGAGCGAAGCCGACCAGAAGCTTCCACGGATGCACGTGCTGCTTGGCGTAGCGTGCGCCGGTGTCGGGAATCAGGATGTTGACCAACGCCGCGCAAAGGTAGATGGCGGCGATCACGGCGATCGCCGACTCCGCCGGATGGTCGACTTCCATGTCGACCAGCGGCATGTCGAACGCCAGCAGCCACGCCGAGACCTTCGGGCTGATCAGCACGCCTCCGAGCAGGAAGCCGAGGATGATCGACGTGACGGTCAGGCCCTCGATCCAGCCGTTGGCGACGACGAGCTTTTCCGGTGGCAGCAGCTCGGTCACGATGCCGTACTTTGCCGGGGAGTACGCCGCGGCGCCGAAACCGACGACCGCGTAGGCGAACAGCGGGTGCGCGCCGAAGAGCATCAGCAGGCAGCCGCCGATCTTGATCGTGTTCGTGACCAGCATGACCCGTCCCTTGGGGAAGGAATCCGCGAAGGCGCCGACAAACGCCGCGAGTGCAACGTAGGAGATGACGAAGAACAGCTTCAGCATCGGCGTCATCCAGCTTGCCGCACCCATTTCGCGCAGCAGCGCGATGGCACAGATGAGCAGCGCGTTATCGGCAAGCGACGACAGGAACTGCGCCGCCATGATCGTGTAGAAGCCGCGTTTCATCGGCCGGGGCGGGCGAGCGGAGCGGAAAGGGGGAGCAAGACGCGGAAGTTGAGGGGGCGCGCGGCGTTATAGCACGCGATGTTGAGAGGGACGCGACCGGGGGTCTCGCTATGCTACGTCTCCCTGACCCCATCCGTAATCGCGTGCCCCGTCCGATCCAGGCGCGCATCGACCTCGCGGCGATGCGCCACAACCTTGAAGCGGCCCGTCGTCGAGCAGCCGGTCGCCGTGTCTGGGCCGTCATCAAGGCCAATGCATACGGCCACGGCGTCGAGCGCGCGGTGCGGGGATTCCATGGCGCCGACGGGATCGCGCTGATCGACTTCGAAGAAGCCCGCCGCGTGCGCGAGGCCGGATGGAGCGGACCCCTGATGCTGCTCGAGGGTTTCTTCGAGCCGCGCGACCTTCATACCTGCCGCGAACTCCAGCTCAGCGTGGTTGTGCACAACGAAGCGCAACTGCTGATGCTCGAGGCGGCACCCCCAGGCCCGCCGATCAGGGTGTACATCAAGGCGAATACCGGCATGAACCGCCTCGGCTTTGATCCGCATGAGGTGGGCAGGGTGCATGCGCGTCTTGCGTCGCTGCCTGGCGTTCGCATCGACGGCATGTCGATGCATTTTGCGAACTCTGACCGCGGCGATCCGAACGAGGGACCGGTGTCGATCAGCGAACAGCTGGCGCGGTTCGACGAGGCGTGCCGCGGCATCGAGGCTCCGCGCTGCATTTCGAACTCGGCTGCGCTGTTCCTGCATCCGCCGCTTGCGGAGGCTTGGGTGCGGCCGGGCATCGCGCTGTACGGCGCCACACCCGATGCCGCGCATTCGGCTACTGGCCTCGGGCTGCGCGCTGTCATGACGCTGGCGACCGAGTTGATCGCGGTGCGAGCCGTGGCGCCGGGGGAAGCCGTCGGGTACGGATCGCGTTTCGTGGCGCGGCGGCCGACACGCATCGGCGTCGTCGCGTGCGGCTACGCCGATGGCTATCCGCGTCATGCCCCGGACGGCACGCCGGTCGCCGTGGGCGGCGTGGTTGTTCCGATGGCCGGGCGCGTGTCGATGGACATGATCACCGTGGACCTGACCGGCACGCCGGAAGCGACCGTCGGGACTCCGGTTGAACTCTGGGGCGCGCAGGTGCCCATCGACGAGGTGGCCCGTCTTTCCGGGACAGTGGGCTACGAGCTGATGTGCGCGCTGGCGCCGCGCGTGCCGGTCGTCGCGGTGAACTGAGATGGCGAAGGCGCGCACCCAGTATGTCTGTGCCGAGTGCGGCGGCACCAGCGCGAAGTGGCAGGGCCAGTGCCCGCATTGCAGTGCCTGGAACACGCTCGCGGAGAGTCGCGTTGAGCCGGCGAGCGAGCATCGCTATGCCGCGCTGGCGCCGACCGCGCCGGTGCAGTCGCTCGGCGAGGTGCAGGCGCGCGAGATGCCGCGCCTGTCGAGCGGCGTCGAGGAGTTCGACCGGGTGCTGGGGGGCGGGTTTGTCGAGGGCGGTGTTGTGTTGATAGGCGGTGATCCGGGCATCGGCAAGTCGACGTTGCTGTTGCAGTCGCTGGCGGCGCTGTCGTCACGGACCTCGACGCTGTATGTCAGCGGCGAAGAATCGCCGGCGCAGGTGGCGCTGCGCGCACGCCGGCTCGGCGTCGACGCCAGCAAGGTGCGGCTGCTTTCCGAGATCGCGCTGGATCGCGTCGTCGCGACGATCCGCGACGAGAAGCCGGCAGTGGTGGTCATCGATTCGATCCAGACGCTCTACACGAGCGACCTGACGTCCGCGCCCGGATCCGTATCGCAGGTGCGTGAGTGCGCGGCGCACCTGACGCGGCTGGCCAAGCAGCTCGGGTTCATTCTGATCATGATCGGCCATGTGACCAAGGAGGGGGCGCTGGCCGGGCCACGTGTCCTGGAGCACATCGTCGACACCGTGCTGTACTTCGAAGGCGACACGCACTCGTCGTTCCGCCTGATCCGCGCCTTCAAGAACCGCTTCGGGGCGGTCAACGAACTGGGCGTGTTCGCGATGACCGACCGCGGCCTTAAGGGCGTCAGCAACCCATCGGCGCTGTTTCTCTCGCAGCACGGTCCGGACGGTCACGGCGGCGACGTCCCCGGGTCGTGCGTGCTCGTGACTCAGGAGGGCACGCGGCCGCTGCTGGTGGAGATCCAGGCGCTGGTCGATACCGCGCACGTGCCCAACCCGCGCCGCCTGAGCGTCGGCCTCGACCCGCAGCGACTGGCAATGCTGCTCGCGGTGCTGCATCGGCACGCGGGAATCGCGGCGTTCGACCAGGACGTGTTCGTCAATGCCGTGGGCGGCGTGCGCATCGCTGAGCCCGCGGCCGATCTGGCGGTACTGCTGGCGATCGTCTCGTCAATGCGCAACCGGCCGCTGCCACGCGGCCTGGTCGCATTTGGCGAAGTCGGGCTGGCCGGGGAGATCCGCCCGGCTCCGCGCGGGCAGGAGCGGCTGCGCGAGGCAGCGAAACTCGGTTTCTCGCTCGCGCTGATTCCGCGTGCCAACGCCCCGAAGCACGTGATCGAGGGCCTGGAAATCGTCGCGGTCGACCGCCTGGTCCAGGCACTGGAGCGAGTGCGCGGCTGAGGTCACAGGGCAGCGGGGCTGGTGACCCAGCGCGCGGCCGCTAAGCCGGAGCGCACGGCCGTCTCGAGCGTGCAGGGATACTCGGACGCGGTCCAGTCGCCGGCGAACGCCAGCCGCCTGAGGCCCGTCTCCTGCGCTGGCCGCTCGAGGTTCGGCACGCACGCCAGAGTCGCGCGACGCTCGACGATGGCACGTGCGTCCAGTGGTTCCGATAAGCCGTAGACGTCGCTCATCTGCCGTGCCGCCGCGGCGCACAGGGCGTCCAGCGTCGGCTCGTCGTGGATGCCGCCCGTGCTGATCACGACGGCGAGCACACCACGGTTCGCACCATCGAGCGCACCGCGATTGAAGGCCCACTGCCCATGGTGACGGCGCGCCGGGTCTTCCAGGAGCGCGTGAAACAGCGGCGGCAGGCGCACTTCGTTTCCGGCGTACTTCAGGTAGATCGTCGTGATCGGCTCATGGCGAAAGCGCTCGATCATGCGCAGCTGCGGCGTCAGGATTTCGGAGTGCAGGCCAAAGATGCGTTGCAGCTGCGCCGGTGGAGCGGCATAGATGACGGCATCGACCTCCAGTGTCGAATGGTCACCGCCGCTGCGGACGGCGAGTGTCCAGCCGTCTTCGGTGCAGCGAGCCAGGTCGACGCGATGATTGCGCCTCACCTGGCTGCCGGTGGCCGTCAGGCGCCGCTGCACGGCGTCGGGCAATGCCGCCGAGAGGTCCGACCGGGGCAGCCACATCTCCGAGGCGGCGGCCCCGGCGCCCAGGCTGTCACGCAGCACCGTCGCCAGCGTCTGCGCGGAGGCCTGCTCGACCGGTGTGTTCAGTGCAGCGAGCGTCAGCGGTCGCCACACCCGCTCGATCAAACGCGGAGTCTGTCCCTGTTCGCGCAGCCAGTCACCCGCCGGCCGGTCGGGCCCCACAATCCACCCACCCGCACGCAGCCGCGGCAGCAGCCCGAAGAGCGCCGCGCGGTCGGACCACGAAAACCCTCGGGCCGTCAACAGCGCGGCTGCGAGGTGCCACGGTGCGGGAAGCCGGGCTGCGCGCAGGGCGGTGCCGTCGGGGTAGACCAACTGGAACGGACGGCGATCGAAGGCCTGGTCCAAGGTCACGCCGAGCTCATTGAGCAACGCCGCCGTCGCCGTGTAGGCCCCGATCAGCAGGTGCTGGCCGTTGTCCAGCGTATGTTCCCGTGCGCCCAGGTCAAGCACGAGACGGCGCGCACGACCGCCCAGTTCACTGCTGGCTTCCAGCAGCAGCACGTGATGGCCGTCGCGCACGCAGGCGCTCGCCGCCGCACAGCCGGCCCATCCCGCTCCGATGACGGCGACGCGCAGCCCTTGCGTCACGCGGACACCCAGGTCTTCCAGGCGATCCAGAGCTTGCGCAGCGGCGTCAGCGCGATCCTCTGGTGCAGGACACGGAACTCCTCGCGCTCGACCTCGTCGAGCAGCGTCGCGTAGATCGCGCCCATGATGAGCCCGGTGCGCTGCGCGCGGCGATCCTCGGCGGGAAGAAGGTTGATCGCATCTCGATACACGGCACGCGCGCGCTCGGCCTGGAAGCGCATCAGCGGCACGAAGCCGTCGACGTAGCGCGCGTTCAGCAGGTCGGCCGCCTTCACTCCGAAACGTTGCATCTCGTCGAGCGGCAGGTAGATGCGTCCGCGCCGGGCGTCATCGCCGACATCACGGATCACGTTGATCAGCTGCAGTGCCAGTCCGAGCCGTGCTGCATAGTCAAGCGTCGCGGCCTGTCGGTAGCCGAAGATCGACGCGGACATCTCGCCGACGACGCCGGCGACGCGATGCGCATAGCGCTGCAATGCCGGAAAGTCGAGATAACGGTTCTGCCGCAGGTCCATCTCCATGCCATCGAGGACCGCGCCGAGCCGCTCGCGCGTGATGCCGTACGGCATCTGCAGAAACGGCTGCAGCGCCTGCGTGACCGGATGGCTCGGCTCGCCACGGAACAGGGCCTCCACTTCGCCGCGCCACCAGCCGAGCTTCGCCTGGGCTACCGACGCCTCGCTCACTTCGTCGACGACGTCGTCGACTTCACGGCAAAAGGCGTACACGGCCGTGATCGCCCGGCGCCGTTCGGGCGGAAGGAATAGGAACGCGTAGTAGAAGCTCGAGCCGCTGGCAGCCGCTTCCTTCTGGCAGTACTCGTCCGGCGTCATGGCGGTTCAGCCGTTTGCAGCCGGCGCGGTGGGCACGCCGTGGAGGCTGCGCCAGCTCATCAGCACCCAGTCGCGCGCACCCAGCAGGGGTCGGCGTCGGTACACATCACCGGCACAGGCGTCGATGCGTTCGAGGATACGCAGTCCGCCGTGTACTACGAGACGAAGCTCGAGGCCGATGCGACCGGGCAGTGATCGCGTCAATGGCGCACCGAACTGCAGGGACTGCCGCGCCCGCTCGACCTCGAAGCGCATCAGCGCGGTCCATGCAGCATCCACGCGACCGGCAGCAACCTGCGCCTCGCTGACGCCGAACCGCTCCAGATCCTCGCGCGGCAGGTAGATCCGGCCCTTGGTCCAGTCGAGCGCGACGTCCTGCCAGAAGTTGGTGAGCTGCAGCCCGGTGCAGATGGCGTCGGACCACGCGGTCGAACCCGGATCCCTCCGACGGTAGAGACACAGAAGCAGGCGCCCGATCGGGTCGGCGGAACGGCGGCAGTAGTCACGCAGGTCGGCGAAGGTTTCATAACGCGTCGTGACGACGTCCTGTTCGAATGCCGAGAGCAGATCGCGGAACAGACCGATCGGCAGCTCATGCGCGGTCACGGCGGCAGCAAGATCGGACCATTCGCCGGCGTTGCCGACCGCGACGCCGTCGAGCACCCTCCGCAGGTGCCCGAGATCGCACAGCCGTTCCTCGGGAGTCGCGCTGCCCTCGTCGGCAATGTCATCGGCCGTGCGGGCAAAACGGTAGATGGCGCGGATCGCGGGTCGCAGGCGCGCCGGAGCCAGTAGCGATGCAACCGGGAAGTTTTCGTAGTGGCCCACGCCCATGCGATCGACGCTAGCACAGCGATCGTCGGCGGATGCGCGGTGCCGTTCCGCTAGAATTCAAACCTCGTTCCGCGCCGAGTTGCCGTGCGGCCGCGGCGCGAAGGTGGCGAAATTGGTAGACGCACCAGGTTTAGGTCCTGACGCCTTCACCGGCGTGGGGGTTCGAGTCCCCCCCTTCGCACCAAGTGAATCTGACCCGCCGCGTTCTCGCGGCTCTCGATAAGAAAACAGACGATGCAGCAGACGATGGATACCACGGGCGCGCTGGAGCGCAAGATCGACCTGACCGTTCCGGCAGCGGCGATCGAAAGAGAAGTGCAGACACGGCTCGCCAAACTGGCGCGCAACGTGAAGATGCCGGGCTTCCGACCGGGCAAGGTGCCGATGAAGATGATTGCGGCGACCTACGGCGCCCAGGTGCAGAGCGAAGTCCTGAACGACAAGATCGGCGAAGCGTTCAACTCGGCCGTGAGCGCAAGCAAGCTGCGGGTGGCCGGCTCACCGAAGCTCGAGCCGCGCACGGTCGAAGGATCGAACGATCTTGCCTTCTCGGCGACGTTCGAGGTGTTTCCCGAGATCGCCGTCGGCGACCTTTCCGGTGTCGAAGTGCAGCGCGCGGTGTGCCCGATAGGTGATGCGGAGATCGACAGCACGCTCGAGATCATGCGCAAGCAGCGGGCCGCCTATGAAGACGTGGCGCGCGGCGCGACCGAGGGCGACGTGGTCGTCGTGGACTTCAAGGGTTCGATCGACGGCGTACCTTTCGACGGCGGGACCGCGAACGACTTCACCTTGACGGTTGGCCAGGGCCGCATGCTGCCGGAATTCGAGGCTGCGGTCGTTGGCATGACCGCCGGATCGACCAAGACCTTCCCGCTGACGTTTCCGGCCGATTACACGGCCACCAGCCTCGCCGGCAAGGCCGCCGAGTTCGCGGTTACCGTGAAGAAAGTGCAGCAGCCGGTCCTGCCGCCGCTGGATTCGGCGTTCGCGAAGTCCCTCGGGGTCGCCGATGGCGACCTGGACAAGATGCGGGCGGAAGTGAAGGCGAATCTCGAACGCGAGGTCGCCTCGCGACTCAAGGCGCGGACGCGCGACAGCGCAATGACGGCACTTCTTGGTGCAACGAGCTTCGAGGTGCCGAAGTCGCTGGTCGATGAGGAGACCCAGCGCCTTTCCGAGCAGGCCCGCCGTGACCTGACGGCACGCGGGGTCGATACTGACAAGGCGCCAGCGCTGCCTCTGGACCTGTTTGCACCCCAGGCGGAACGCCGGGTTCGGCTGGGTTTGCTGGTCGGCGAAGTGGTGCGGGCACATGGGCTGCAGCCGCGTCCGGACCAGATCCGCAAGCTGGTGGAGGAAATGGCGCAGAGCTACGAAAGGCCGCAGGAGGTCATCAACTGGTACCTCTCGGACCGCAAGCGCCTCGGCGAACTGGAGGGAACCGCGCTCGAAGAGAACGTAACGCGCTGGGTCCTGGAGAAGGCCAAGGTTGTCGACACGCCGGTCGCCTTTGACGAACTGATGGGACATACGCAGCGCTGACGCGCTGCCTCGAGGAGACAGGATGAAAAGCCACGCCAGCGCGCAAGCGATGGAACCACAAGCCCTCGGCATGGTGCCGATCGTCATCGAGCAAAGTGGCCGCGGCGAGCGCGCCTACGACATCTACTCGCGGCTGCTGCGCGACCGGGTCGTGTTCCTGGTCGGCCCGGTCAACGACCAGACTGCGAATCTGGTCGTGGCCCAGATGCTGTTCCTGGAATCCGAGAACCCGGACAAGGACATCTCGCTCTATATCAATTCGCCGGGCGGCTCGGTCTATGCCGGACTCGCCATCTACGACACGATGCAGTTCATCAAGCCGGACGTCTCGACGATCTGTGTCGGCATGGCGGCGAGCATGGGGGCGTTCCTGCTGGCCTCGGGCGCGAAGGGCAAGCGCTTCTCGCTGCCCAACTCTCGCATCATGATCCACCAGCCGTCCGGCGGGGCGCAGGGGCAGGCGAGTGACATCGAGATTCACGCCCAGGAGATCCTGAAAACGCGCGAGCGGCTGAACAAGATCCTGGCCGAGCGGACGGGCCAGCCCATTGAAAAGATTGCCAAAGACACCGATCGGGATAACTTCATGTCGGCGGACGATGCAGTAAGCTATGGATTGATCGACAAGATTTTCGTCAAGCGCGGCGAGCAGCCTTAGCCTGCGGCCAGCGGAGGGATTTCCCGGGAATATGTCGGAAAAGAAGGGTTCCAGCGAGAAGCTCCTGTACTGCTCCTTCTGCGGGAAGAGCCAGCACGAGGTCAAGAAGCTGATCGCCGGCCCGTCGGTGTTCATCTGCGACGAGTGCATCGACCTCTGTAACGACATCATCCGCGACGAGACGACGTCGGACCCCGGCGCGGCCGGTGCCAAGTCCGATTTGCCGACTCCGCGTGAGATCGGCGCGATCCTCGACCAGTACGTCATCGGACAGGACAAGGCCAAGCGCATCCTGTCGGTCGCCGTCTACAACCACTACAAGCGGCTCAAGCATCTCGGCAGCAAGGACGACATCGAGCTCGCCAAGAGCAACATCCTGCTGATCGGGCCGACCGGCTCGGGCAAGACCCTGCTGGCGCAGACCCTTGCGCGGCTGCTGAATGTTCCGTTCGTCATCGCCGATGCCACCACGCTGACGGAAGCGGGTTACGTCGGCGAGGACGTCGAGAACATCATCCAGAAGCTGCTGCAGAACTGCAATTACGAAGTCGAGAAGGCGCAGAAGGGCATTGTCTACATCGACGAGATCGACAAGATCTCGCGCAAGAGCGACAACCCGTCGATTACGCGCGACGTTTCCGGTGAAGGCGTGCAGCAGGCGCTGCTGAAGCTGATCGAGGGCACGATCGCGTCGGTGCCGCCGCAGGGCGGACGCAAGCACCCGAACCAGGACTTCGTGCAGATTGACACCACCAACATCCTGTTTGTCTGCGGCGGTGCATTCGACGGCCTCGAGAAGATCATTCGCAACCGCTCGGAGAAAAGTGGCATCGGCTTCGGCGCGACCGTCACGAGTGCCAGCGAGCGTGCGGTTGGCGACCTGCTGCGCGAGGTGGAGCCCGAGGACCTGATCAAGTTTGGCCTGATCCCCGAACTGGTCGGCCGCCTGCCGGTCGTGGCAACGCTCGATGAACTCTCCGAAGACGCGCTCGTCGAAATCCTTGTCGCGCCGAAGAATGCGCTGATCAAGCAGTTCCAGCGGCTGTTCCACATGGAAGGCGTCGAGCTCGAAGTCCGGCCCGACGCCCTCAAGTCGATCGCCCGCAAGGCGATCAAACGCAAGACCGGCGCGCGCGGCCTGCGCTCCATCGTCGAGAGCATCCTGCTCGATGTCATGTACGACCTGCCGAGCACGAAGAACGTCGCCAAGGTCGTGGTCGACGAGAACACCATCACCGGCGGTAAGCCGCTGCTGATGTACGCCGACCAGCCGAAGGTTGCGGGCGCGCCACGCTAGGCGGGCGCCGTCGGGCGCCCTGCGGGCCGCGACTAGGCTCGTCGCGTGCTAGATTGAATTCCATCGAAGATTCGCGAGGCTTGCTTTACCCCTGCGCGGACCCATATGCCCCGCTGAATCTTCCTTTTTGAGGGACCTATCCCTATGTCGACCCAGATCCTGCCCCCGGAAAGCACCACGCTCCCGCTGCTTCCCCTGCGCGATGTCGTGGTTTTTCCGCACATGGTGATCCCGCTGTTCGTCGGGCGTCCGAAGTCGATCAAGGCGCTCGAAGCTGCGATGGAGGCGGGCAAGAGCATCATGCTCGTCGCTCAGAAGAACGCGGCCAAGGACGAGCCCACCGCCGAAGACATCTACGAGATCGGCTGTGTCGCAAACATTCTGCAGATGCTGAAGCTGCCCGACGGCACCGTGAAGGTGCTGGTCGAGGGCGCCCAGCGCGCTCGCATCGAGCGCATCGAGGAGGGGGCGAGCCATTTCACGGCAGACGTCGTGCCGATCGTGCCCGACCTGCAGCCGACGGCCGAAGCCGAAGCGCTGCGCCGCGCCATCGTCAGCCAGTTCGACCAGTACGTGAAGCTCAACAAGAAGATCCCGGCCGAGATCCTGACCTCGATCGCCGGCATCGACGAGGCCGGGCGCCTGGCGGACACCATTGCAGCGCACCTGCCGCTGAAGCTCGAGCAGAAGCAGAAGATTCTCGAAATGCAGGGGTTGAACGAGCGCCTCGAGCACCTGCTGGCGCAACTCGAAACCGAGATCGACATCCTGCAAGTGGAAAAGCGCATCCGCGGCCGCGTCAAGCGGCAGATGGAGAAGAGCCAGCGCGAGTACTACCTGAACGAGCAGGTCAAGGCGATCCAGAAGGAACTCGGCGAAGGCGAGGAGGGTGCTGACCTCGAGGAACTCGAGAAGAAGATCAAGGCGGCCCGCATGCCCAAGGCTGCGCGCGACAAGGCCTACTCTGAACTGAAGAAGCTCAAGCTGATGTCGCCGATGTCGGCCGAGGCCACCGTCGTGCGCAACTACCTCGACACTCTCGTCGGCCTGCCGTGGAAGAGGCGCAGTCGCATCAACAACGACCTGACCAATGCCGAGAAGGTACTGAACGACGACCACTACGGTCTTGAGAAGGTCAAGGACCGCATCCTGGAGTACCTCGCGGTCCAGCAGCGCGTTGACAAGGTCAAGGCGCCCATCCTGTGCCTGGTTGGCCCTCCGGGAGTAGGCAAGACCTCTCTCGGCCAGTCGATCGCGCGTGCGACGAACCGCAAGTTCATCCGCATGGCGTTGGGCGGCGTTCGCGACGAGGCCGAGATCCGCGGCCATCGCCGGACCTACATCGGCTCGATGCCGGGCAAGATCCTGCAGAACCTCGGCAAGGCCGGCGTGCGCAATCCGCTGTTCCTGCTCGACGAGGTCGACAAGATGGGCATGGACTTCCGTGGTGACCCGGCTTCGGCCTTGCTTGAGGTGCTTGACCCGGAGCAGAACCACACGTTCCAGGATCACTACGTCGAGGTCGACTTCGATCTGTCGGACGTCATGTTCGTCGCTACGAGCAACACGATGAACATCCCGCCGGCGCTGCTCGACCGGATGGAAGTCATCCGACTGTCCGGTTACACGGAAGAGGAAAAGGTCCACATCGCGCTGCAGCACCTGCTGCCGAAGCAGATGAAGACCAACGGACTGAAGTCGGGTGAACTGGGGGTGGCCGAAAGCGCCATCCGCGACATCATTCGCTACTACACGCGCGAGGCCGGCGTGCGCTCGCTCGAGCGCGAGATCAGCAAGATCTGCCGCAAGGTGGTCAAGCAGCTGCTGCTGAAGAAGCAGGACCACAAGGTCCAGGTCGCGGCCAAGAACCTCGACAAGTTCCTCGGTGTACGGCGCTACAACTTCGGCGTGGCCGAGAAGCAGAACCAGGTCGGGCAAGTCACCGGCCTGGCGTGGACCGAAGTCGGCGGAGACCTGCTGACGATCGAGGTGGCGACGATGCCGGGCAAGGGCAACGTGCAGCGCACGGGCTCCATCGGCGATGTCATGAAGGAATCGGTCGAGGCGGCCCGTTCGGTCGTGCGGGCGCGGGCGCGTCGCCTGGGACTGCGCGACGAAATGTTCGAGAAGACGGACTTGCACGTGCACTTCCCGGAGGGCGCCACGCCCAAGGACGGGCCGTCGGCCGGCATCGCGATCACGACCTCGATCGTCTCGGCGCTCTCGGGCATCCCGGTGCGTGCCGACGTCGCGATGACGGGCGAAATCACGCTGCGCGGCGAAGTGCTTGCCATCGGCGGTCTGAAGGAAAAGCTGCTCGCAGCGCATCGCGGCGGCATCAAGACGGTTCTCATTCCGGAGGAAAACGTCAAGGATCTCGCGGAGATCCCGGACAACGTGAAGAACCGGCTTGAGATCGTCCCGGTCAAGTGGATCGACAAGGTGCTTGAGGTGGCGCTCGAGCGCCAGCCGGTCCCGCTTACCGACGAAGATGCTGCTGCCGCCCCGCCGAAGTCGGCGGACACTCCTGCAACCGCGGAAGTCGTCAAGCACTGATCTCGTTGCAAGACGTGCGCCCGCATTGGGCGCACGCTTCGCATCGACCCTTGATCAGAGAGTAAAAAATCATTCGCTTGCGCTTGACACTGCCATAGCTGCGCGGTTGAATAGCCTTCCAACTTCCAAAGCGCTCCCTGGTCGACAAAAACAAAACTTTCGTGCGACGGCCGCCGCGCGCTGATCTCCAAGGCGAATTTGAAAGAGGGGGTTTACGTGAACAAGACAGAGTTGATCGACCACATCGCCAAACAAGCGGACATTTCCAAAGCC
>Ga0316604_10001645_pt1 | contig 19032 bp, 14 predicted proteins | sample OWC_soil_day20_C_FD_207650 | JGI IMG/M metagenome (GOLD analysis project Ga0316604, IMG submission 207650) | Wetland soil microbial communities from Old Woman Creek delta, Ohio, United States - OWC_soil_day20_CT | ecosystem: Environmental > Terrestrial > Soil > Wetlands | place: USA: Ohio... | reverse complement strand
ATTACTTGATGATCTGATGCCGTGGTCAGCGGATGTACAAAGCGAATGTAAGAGGTAAGGCTCAGGATTGGTTATTATAACTGATCCTGTTTTTGATTTTAGAGGCACTCTTTTATTAAGCGCTTACAATCTATACACATACTTATTAGACGCTTACTATTTAAAAAGGCACACTCTCAAAATGAAAATGTACCTTTTTTGCCCTTGATTTACCAAGTGTCCCGTCCCTATAAGTTATAATTTAAGCCACAAGCATTCCTGCCGCGGCTTATAATTTAAGTGGAGATAATGGGACTCAATACATTAGAATTTAGCATACGACTTCAACCATTGTGATACTCCATCTTCATCATTACTTCCTATAACTCCTGTAGCTACTTTTTTTAATTCAAGCACTGCATCTGCTACTGCATAGCATTCATCAGAGACTTGAAACATTGGAATATCATTTATTGCATCACCAAAGGATATTACCTTATCGCATCCCCATAGTTCTTTCAACTTAAGGATAGCTTCTGCTTTTGTTGCATTCTTTGGCATAATCTCACACCAATATTCCGTACGATATAATTCCTGCTGAATTGTACAACGATATCTATCATCATCTGCAAAAGCCCTATATACTTGAAGTAATTCCTCTCTTTCACCTATACAGGTATAATAAAACATAATCCCCTGATAAAGTTTTGTATCACTAATTAATGGGCGTAACCTCTTATCTCCCTTTCTTAAACTGAGATATCTTTTCATTCCATTATTCTCTTTGCATGTAACCCAGGAAACCGTTTCTACATTATCTATATGAGAATATACCAATGGACTAATATCATATTTTTTCATGATTGAAATAACCTTATCGGCTTCTTCTTTTGTAAATTCTGTGGATGATAAAATTTCATTCGTAGCAGGATTAATAATATAAGCACCATTATATGTTATCACCGGAATGTTAGTGGATAAGCCTTTTGTTACTACTGATGCCGATACTAAAGAACGTGCAGTAGCATATGTAAACTTCATTCCCTTTTCAACTAGATTATTTATAATATCGATACTTTTCTGATTTATTGTATCATGTGTATTTAATAATGTTCCATCTAAATCTGTAACATAAAGAGTCTTCAACTTAATCACCTCCAGACCTAAAATTTTCCTCTCAGTTGATTTATATAACCTATTAATTATATTAGATAGTTAAAACTGCTAGACAAAATTGTGATTTGTTAATTTCTCATTATACTTATACTACACAATGTTTCGCATTTGATTCAAGCCACTCTATAATAAAATCGAATCGTTCTTCCGTCAATCCATGACCACCTGGATATCTCTTGTGGTGCAGGTTTTGTAAGGCATCATATTCTAAATAGGTTGAGCTGGCTCTTCCAACGATATATGAAGCATCTTTTGAATATTTATCATCTTCCGCAGAAACAAGAAGCAGTCGTCTTGGTGCAATACAAGATACCAAATCATATATATCGTATTTGCCGTGGAAGTTTGGAATTACGCTCGCCATTTCAATTCCAACATTATTTATCATGCGATTTTCATACGTACAAGCACTACCGCTTGCACAACTAAAAGCTATTCGTTCATCTAACGCAGAAAGAAATAAGACCGTATTCCCCCCGTATGAATGTCCCAGTGTGCCAATTTTTTTATTATCAACATAAGTAAGATTAGAAAGCAATGTTATCCCATTCATAGCATCATCTAGTACTTTTTTCATCAAATAATCGCCTTTTATTATTCGATAGCACATTTCATTAAAATGCTGCCAAAAGTCAAAACCCTCCACGTGAGGAGCTTGACGTCTTTCCTCAAAGCATATTGAGTCAGGAGCTAACACAACAAATCCCTTTTTCACTAATTCAGGCCCAAAAGCTTGCAAAGGATTTCCAGCTAAACCGCAAACTTCACTCTTTCCTAAATGATGTTCCCTGTTGTGCTGGTGATTGATGAGAATAGCTGGATTTTTATCAAGAATTTCCGGAAGCAAAAGAAAAGCGACGACCTTGTCTCCGCAAGAATCATACTCAATTAATTGTCTTGTATATCCATCTGCCTTTGTGGAGTCCAGCAGTCTATACTCAACATGAGGTATGGTATTAGGAGCTATAATTCCAATTGCATCTGTTATCTCATTTCTTAAATTTACTATGTTACTCACCTCGCTTAATATAAGTAATCAGCAATAAAAGTCTATAACTTATATCATAAATTTCCGCATCAAATAATCTGCAATTCCGTCATCATCATTTCTACCAATTACTTCATCTGCAATGACTTTAACATCTTGAATTGCATTTCCCATGGCGATTCCTATTCCGCATAATTTTAACATTCCAATATCTGAGTAATCATCTCCAAATGCAATTATACTTTCTTTTGAAATATTACAATAATCACATAAATAAGTAATTGCATTTTCTTTCGTAGCATTTTTCTTTGTAAACTTATACCAATCACCATCGGAAAATCTAATGCAATCATATTCAGGAAAAACATTTTTTAATTTTTGTGCTAAAACAGGGTTATGTATTTCAACACATACTTTCAACGCTTCCAGATTAAAATCTTCAAAATCTGTATAAATACTACTCCCCCAGTTGGCATCAAGTTTTTGGGGATCAATTTTATAATTCCAATAATGTTCATTGAGGGTATCAACTGTAATTTCACATAATTTGCCACATATCGCTCTAGCTGTTTCTATGAGATGATTCACTTCATCTATCATAAAATTTGCAGTATATATAATTTTATCATGTAAATGTACTAATGCCCCTCCACTCGTTATCGCTATCTCTGGATTCAAATCATCTAAATAAATCATAATATTCTTTTTGCTTCTAGAAGTTGAAACACCTATAATGACCCCTTTTTTTCTGCACATATTGATGATATTTATTGTGTTTCCGGATATTGTTTTGTCACTTCTTAACAAGGTTCCATCCAGGTCAAATAATAACACTCTGTACTGCACATTTACCTCCAAATCTATATATCTACTTCATGCATCAAATTAAACACAGCTAACTACAATCCATAGTAATAATGAGTTCCTATTATGGCTATAACATGTTTATTTTCCTTAACCCAATGTTTCAAATTCAAAACCAGAGACACCATTTTAAACCTTTCAAATGCAAATATTTTATATAATATTCTTAATTTTAAATTTTCATAATATATACTTACATTTTATAACTTTAGTACTTTATTTATTTTATGTCAAATTATAAAATAATTCAACAAATATAATTATCTACTTCTCACACATAATAAATCACCATTTTTACATAACCTTAATAATGCCCCCTGTTATTTACAATTAGGGCAAAAAAGGCACATTCTCAAAATGAAAATGTACCTTTTTTACCCTTGATTTACCAAGTGCCCCGTCCCTATAAGTTGTAATTTAAGCCACAAGCATCCCTGCCCGTGGCTTATAGTTTAAGTGGAGATAATGGGACTCGAACCCACGACCTATTGAATGCCATTCAAGCGCTCTCCCGACATGTCGGGTGTGCACCCCCAAAAACCACTTTTTTATATGTAAGATATATTTACTCAGCTGTAAAGAGCTTATTGTGAATGTTTGTTACTTTACGATGCTACAGTAGTAGCTTTTTCCTCGGTAATACTATCAATTCCGTTAAGAAATTGCTGTATATCCAGGTTTAACTCAATATCCAGTTTATAATCCTTAAATACGTTTACCCGTTTAATAATGTAACTGGTTATCATCTTCTTTACTTCCATATTACTCTCATCAAAAATTTCTGACCATGTGTGAATACGGGAAAGTTCATTTTTCATTTCCATGACCTTTTCGTTACCCCGCTCGAGCTCTGTCATAAGTGCGGTTAGTCGCTCACTGGTTACAAGTACCCTATCACGGCTTTCATTGACTAATTCCGACAGGACATCCACGGGCATTTTACTTTCCCCTTGTATTGCTTTGACAACTTCAGCCTTTAATGAATCATATTCTGTATTTGCCTTGGTATTCTCAGCTTTCACCCTTTTTATTTCTGTCCGGAGTTCTGTCATATGACGATCTTGTGCGCTGCTAACAACCATGTTGTCGGGGACTACTGACATACGTTCAAAAATTTGATGCAGCACTTGAGTAACAGCATCGTCAAGTAAGTGCATTGTATATCCTGTCTGACCATCGCACTCAAGACGGCGTCTTGTTTTATTATAGCAAATATATCGTATTCGCTTAACGCCTTTTATTTCACCATTCGCTAGTCTAACTACTTTGCCGTTAGTTGTTAAGACCAGACGGCCTCCACAGTGACCACAAAACACATTCCCTGATAGAAGTGACTGTCCTGAAGTATTTAACGGAGCAGTCCTCTCTTCCTTCTTCTCATTAACACGTTCTTCTATTAGCCTCTGAGCAAGATCAAATGTGTATGGATCAATAATTTGAAGTTCCTTAAAAGGTTCCGAAAATGTCGTTCCGCTTCTGAGTATCCCTTTATAAGTTACATTCTTTAAAATTGCTCCCACTGAAGATTCATGCCAATTTGCACCATTTCGGGTTTTGATACCTTTGTCATTAAGAAACATCGCAATACGCCAGCGTCCATATCCAGATGATACACATAAGCTATACATCATGTGTATTACTTGAGCCTCTTCATCATCAATCACCAGTTTATTGACCTCATGCTTACGCTTGTTCATTACTCCGCTTTTTTCAAGCCGATATCCATATGGTGCCACGCCACCGCGGAAACGACCTTCCTGAACCATCTGTCCAAGGGCCGTTTTGGTTCTTATGGCGGTTTTTTGACTTTCACCATCAGCCTGCCAGAAACGTATGTAATTTGTTAAGCGGTCAGTGTGTGACTCAAAGCGTTGTTCACCTTCATTGACGCTCCATACTTTGATGCCTTTCTTTACAAACCATTCCACAACAAAAGGAGTCTCATCAGATTTTCTCCCGAGTCTATCAAACATAAACACCAGAAGAATATCAAATTTTCCTTTTTCAGCATGGTCTTTAATAAGTTGAAGTTTATCCCGATCCGCTGCGCTTACCTTAAATCCAGAAACGCCGGTCTCCTGTTCCTCACGAACGATTGTCCAGCCCATGTGCTCTGCAAATTCGTGGCAGGCTTTTCTCTGCATAGGTATATCTGCTTGATTCTGATCATCATGATCTACCTGCTTGGTAGTAGAAACTCTGTATAAACAATAAACTCTTTCAGCCATATTGTATCCTTCCTCTCATATAAAAATTGTGCGAGAGACAGGACACTTGATATATGAAATTTTCAAGGAGCTTCGGCTTTAGCCAGCTTTATTATCTCACACAAATCATTGGAAAGCTATATGAATAGTTTCTTAATTGCATTGCTTCATATTGTCCAACACAAAATCAGTTCATTTTTTCTTGCACATCCATTTGGTATGTGCCAAACCGTTTACCTTATTGGCCATTAAAATCACCTTTCCTTTAGTTGTAAATTGGCTTGAACAACCTTATTATAACGGAAAGGCAATTTCTTTGTGTAACAAACACCGTGCATCGCATAGCGGGTGGTTTATATTTCGCACGCTTTGCGTACTCAGCAGGGTCACGACCCATAATAATAATGAGTACGCGTTTCCGCGCCTGTTCATTCGTTGCGGTTTGTTCCGCTATGTGTGACAATAGTTTGGCTGTAATTGGGTCTGCCGTAGCGACTCCTTTCTCTTCAAAATTACTATGCAAAAAACATGGGTTGTGATAAAATATTAATATATAGAGGAGGCATTTTATGAACATAACTGGTATATGGCAATTTATTTCAAATAATGCAGATGCAATTGGTGTAATTATTGCTATTTCTGGCATTATAGGTGGTATTATAGGTTTTTTTACCAAAGTAATTATCGAACATGTAAAAAAGAAAAAATCATCTGATGCTAAAATTATTACCGACCAGCAGCACACTATTGAAGAGCAAAAAAATCAAATCCTTACTTTAACTGGTGAGTTAGATAAGTATTGTCTAGTTCAAAAATCTACTGTTGGAGATGTTTGGATTCAAAAAAAAACAAATACTATCATTTGCCCCATCTGCTGGTCAAATTCGCAAAAGCCTATTCCTGTCTTTGACAGTGGTGACGGTTATTATACTTGCAGTAAATGTAATCATACGGGTATATATAGCTATAATAACGTAAATGCTGCCCAAAAAAATACAGAACGATTTATTGACGCTTTATATGAACAAGACAATAATTATCTTCACAACGATGGATTGTTTTAATAAATGGCTGCCCATTTATTTTTATCTTCCTCTCGCTTTTCCCATATACTATAGCTTATAATCAGAAATTTCAAAATTTATGTGCTTGCGCTTGGAACCTATCATAAACAAAGCATGACCTCGCCTTCTCGCTAGCAAAAACTCTTGCTCCGCTTCAGTCAAGTCATAGAGTTTAACGCCTACTGCGTGGCCATTAAAGATGACCGCTAGTCAGCCTCTTATATAAAAGCAACCATCCATCGCCCTCATACAAAAGTGCTTTTAACCGGTCTGTTTTTCTTCCACAAAGCAGATAAATACTTCCGGGCTCTGTTGGACCGAGCCCAAAAGAGCCACTAATCATAGCTGCCAATCCATCTATCCCCCGGCGGATTATTTACCATTTACAATCATATGGCTGATAACGCTCTGTTCTGTATAATAGGAGGTCAGGGTATTTTTTGCAATCTGAAATCCCTCGTCGGTCACCAATTCTTTAATTTCTACATATTCCTTTTCTTGATTATTCACCTCTGAAAAAATCAAATAGTACCATTATATAAGCCACAGGAATTGCTTCTAAATCAAGGCATCAATTCTTTCAGGATACTTTCGGGCTCATTTTTGTAGTTCAACATCTTAGTCATAACAGTTTCCAGATAGAGGCGGCTGTTTAATCCATTCGCTTTTGCTGTTTCTGCAAGCGTGTAAACAATTGCACTTGCTTTAGCACCTTTTACAAGCGTGAAAAAGGAAGTTTTTTCTTCCCATAACATATGTCTTCCTTACCAAAGGTAATACCCCATTCTAAGAACAGCTTCAGGCGGGTACGCATGGGATAGGCTCCGGTCTTGGTCACAATAAGCCTTCCCTTTGGCATGGATTTCAGCTCATCCGGTGTCATCAGCAGACTTCAATCATCTGTAAAGACTGACTAGGGTCATTCTTTCCCCTGCTGACAGAACCGCTCATAACAGTCTGACTACCTAGGGCCTTTGACAAAATCTGTGCCGATTCATTGTTAGGAGCAAAACCGCCGAACACCGTATCCTGGCAATTATCAGTTATAATAGCGGCACCTTCCTTGCCACAGTTTTTCTCCAGCTGTGCAAAGCTCTGGATTATGGCAACGCTGGATACCCTCCGGGAGCGGATATGCTTAATTTACTTCATTAAAAAAGATGGAAGTTTATGCAGACATGAGATGGCTTTATCTAAAATAGTCATGCTCGTTCCCCAAAGACCTCGTCAAATTCTGATACTGCATTAGATACATATGCATTAATAGCATAGAGCAATTTCTTATATGAGTTTACTTCTTTTATTTCACTTGAAATTTCAAGAGTATTAATTCTTTGATTGTTGCTAAGTGGTAGTTGTAATAGTGAGGGCATATTTATAAGTGTACTATCAAATTGTCCCGACACGGAATGAAGATAATTTATTGATAAGAAACTACATAATGTAAACATATCAAAATGTTTTTTGCGCAAATCCAGGAACGCTTGTCTCAAACATTCAGGCAAAGCTTCTGCTTTTCTAAACACTCTTGAGTTAATTGGCTCATTGTATTCTATAAATACATCACTGATTTTATAAATCTGGGCTAGGAAATACCTCGTATACCATATAGATTCATACATTGTTTCAAAGTCATTCCATGTAAATAGTTCGACATTAGTATATTTAGCAGATGATAATGCTCCGGCTTGAAAACCTTTTTTGGAAATTACTAAACCCAAATTTGCTCCAATGTCATTGATTTGAGTTCTGAATGCATGCACAACGGATTGGGGTATATTACTATCCCAATACTTACATTCACAAACAATAGATTGTTTTGGAACACTATTATTTACAGCATATACATCGACTTCTATCAGTTCAGAACGAGCAGTTGTAATTTTCTTTGGTGATTCGGCCGTATATCCGCTTTCATTCAATATTTCGCATACATAGCTTTGTAGTTGTTTCCAATTTTGAGGCGGTGTTTCATAAATCATTATTTTACCTTTTACCTTTTTGTTACAAGCATGGTTTAGGGTTACTGGAATAGTTTAATGCCAACTTCAGATTCTTATTATTTCATATTGCGTAGTTCGTCAGATAATAATTACCGTCAAACAAAAAAGCTACTAACTAATACCCATCGTAATACATTAACTGCGCACGTATATGCCCATCAATTGTTGAATCATTTTTTAGTTTGTTGGATTCAGATTTAATCTTAAATCTGTTAACACTTGATGCCACATATTCAATAATTCTAGCAGCCTCAACATTTATTTCGTCGTTTTTGTTTTTTCGATTTACTATTATGCTAATAGCCCAGTTCGCTGCAGCATCGTAATCGTTCCATTTTGGGAAGTTAGCTCTCATTGTACTTGACACTTTTTTTATTTCACGCAAAGCTACTTCAAATGATATGTCGATTATCTTAATAAAAAGTGTGCAGATTATATTTCCAAATTCAATTACTATGTTCCACATTAGCGTTCCATCTTCATCATTGTTTAAAAGACTAATAAGTTGCACTTCATCCAACAGTTGATTTCTTCTGAACTGCTCAAGTAATTTCTGTACTATTTCCTCAGGAGATTCATAGGCCGGCCTACCGCAGATAGTTATTAAATCCTCATACATCTCATTAATATTTTCATATCGGTTATTTAAATCCGGTGCAGTGGCTTTATACACTACAGAAGAATACTTATGTGGCATACCTGTCATATTTCCATTTATTATATAATCGATTGTCCTCCCCAAAGAAAACATGTCAGTTTTATATGTTCCATCTTTTAATGAGAACAACTGGGTGGGATCGGTGAACCATGCTCTTCCAACCGCGTGTGTTGTTGTTGTTTGATGAGAGTATTTAATCGAGATTTCTTTAGCCAAACCGAAATCTGTAATCATCCATAGGCCAGAACATGCACGCAATATGTTACCTGGGTGAAAGTCACGATGTATAACGCCTTTATTATGTAAATATCTCATGCATTCTGCACATCTAATGACAATATTATCTTTTTCTATTTCTGATAATTTTGTATTTTTAATAAAATCTTCTAATGAAATATCTGCCCTTTCAATTGAGTAAATAAGAGCTTTCTGATTATAATCAAACACCCTAAGCGTATAACCACTATCATTTTGTCTGTTCATAATCTCAAATTCTCTTTTAAACCTGTGTACTGAACTAGCATCTGCCTTTTCAACAGTATTAAGTACTTTATACACTCTTGATATATCAGTAGGGCACTGATAAACCGTGCAGAAACCACCTTCTCCCATCTTGTCATACTCTTTGAAATCTACAAACTTCAAGGAAATCTTGCTATTATCTATTCCAAATTCCTGATTGGTTATGCTCCATAGCGAATTAAGTGCAATTAAAACATTATACTTTAATTGAAATATATTATATCCAGCATCTGCCAAATCTATGGCGTGGTTATCAATATATCTATCAAAATAATACTCCAGGAATGAAACAAATTTATCATCTTCAGCTAACTGATTTAAGAATTCTGTGAACACATCCACTCCATAATCATTTTCATCTAAGATTATTGTATCGAGCTTCATGTCATAGCAACATTCATATAAATCAGTTTCATTAATTTTTATACTCTTAGGTAAATCAATACTACCGTTTCCTGAAAGCAATTGCGCTATAGCATATAAATCCTCATTCTTATATTTAATCATATATGTTATCTTTTAAGCTCCCCTGTGCAAAGTTAATTTATAATGTCAACATTAACTATACTACGCTTTCTGTTCGAAACAGCATTATAAATACTTTATTTATTTGCTAAACACAAACATACTTTATACCATACAATTTCTGACTTTAATCATAAAGGTACTGATTTGATAAAATTATAAATATGACTCTTCTACCATTTTTTAATAGAAGTTATACTATGATACAGTTCGGAATATACTTTCGCAAAACGTTTATGAGTGTAATTTCTTTCAAGAACAGGCATAGCACGACGCATGTCAATTTTTTCTTGCAATTTCTTCATACTTTCATCAGTTCGACTATTTTCCAGTACGTCCAAAGCTCCATTTATTTTTAAAGATACCATATAGTACTTCCCGTTTGCAACAAAGCGTTCAGAACTCTTAGCAAAAAGTCCACCAGAACTAAAAAGAATTTTTAGAATTTCAATCTCTGTTCTTGTTCCCATTATGAAAAAAATGGCCATGAGGATAAAAACTAATAATCCAATACCAGTATAAGTCAACCTTTTATGAGTGATTTTTTTGTTCCACCAGCAGTTTTGCTTTTGACATTCGTATATTGCATCTTGCTCAGATAAAGGCTGTGAAAACTCATACCAGTTCCGAACCCCAGGTGGATCATCGCGCCCAGTATTGGTCATTTGCTCTTTACTTTTTTCAGGATACTGCTTCATAACTTTAAAGGAGAGTTCTTCTAACTCTTCTAATTCAGTTTTAGAATACTCATCTATATTAATACTCAATACATAAGCATCAAAATATTGCCTGAGTTTAGAAGCGGAAGACACATTAACAGTCATTCGCCAATTTAAAACCAAAGCTATCATATCGGCCCAAAAAGGTATAGCAATAAAAAGTATTTCCTTAGAGGAACTAAAAATTGTCAACCATGAAATCAAGCAGCATAACCATACAAGATCATTTTGTACTTCAGCACGATTATAATTGACACGTGCAGCAAATTGATACCGCAACATTCTCTCTTCGTTTTGCCTTTTCTCAATAGTATTAACATTCATTTTTATTGGACAACTCCTTGTTGAAAGCGATTAGATCATTAATCATTATTTTTTTTATACGTTTATCTTTGTAAAAACGCAGCATAGCAGGCCCGTGGCAATTACGTAATGGCTTACTGCTTCCACATGGGCAAGGCAGATGTCCACGATAAGCCTGATCCTTGATAAAGCGCATCAGCATGTATGTTTCAATTTCATCTTTTGCCATTAGAAAGTCCTGATAAGTTTGAATGACGCCCCATGAACCATGGCTACGTTCACCAAAGGGAAAAATGCCAAAACGTTCGTAATACTCATATGAAAAGTAGTATAATTCCACGAATTCAGACATCCACGTAACTAAGTCAAATCCGTCAATATAATGAATTCGTATTTGAGAGTCTGTCGCCAAACAAAACTTACCATCTGAATAATAATGATGATAGTCCTGCCTGATATGTCGGCCTGTATCGACGATAAAAGGAAGCTCATCAGACCCTATAGGGATATTGACATCCAAAGTATAAGTTTTCCGTAGGGTAAAGTCGTTATAAGTCCTAAAAACCAAGATATCACCATGTAAACATACCATCTGATGATCAGATCGTATAACTACTAGATCAGGATACTCATGCATTAACTGTGTGATCTGCGATGTTATATTCTCTACAGTAAAAGTCATTGCAATCTCCACGGTTTGGCAGGAATTACAGGTATAACGGGTTTTGGAGCAATCTTATTGTACTTGCTTCCCCAAGCGTTTGCCACTGTCATAAATCCAAAAGCAGTTTCAACTTTGGCGCGGAAATCCTCATCACCCATTTGAAGCGAATCAATCAAATCTTCCCTCACTGCCTTTGCCCATGCAAAAAAATATTTTGAAATAGAAGAATCCTGGTTCCACTGATCGGCAAGATTATCTTCGGGATTTGCCGGATTGACAATAATCCATTTGCCACCCTTTTTTTCAATTACATTTTTGCCCTGATAACGCTCAACAAAGCTTTCTTCCGTAAGTACTTGATGCTCGGCATATGTAGAAAATTCATTTAGCACATAATATAGGAGATCAAAGACAGAAATATTCGCTGGAACAGATGAAGAAATACGTGCTACAATGGTACTGAGAATTGCAGAAATCGGCTTTATATCCTCACCGTTCTTAAGCTTAACATAGTACATATCTCGATGATACTTTAGAATCTGTATTACCCGCTGCAATGCAGAACGGTCAAGCTCTTCAGGAATTTCTTCTACAGAATCGTATATAGACCGATTCTCTTCAAATATCATTTGTCGATACTGCATCCGGCTAACCGCCTGAAAAGGTGCGTTGATGTTCTCAAACCATAAACGGTACCCCTTAGGATTATTCGTGATCCAATTATAATTCTTTTCACAGTGTTTTGGAATAGCAATTGCATTTTCTATTAAGCTAGGGTTATTACTCTTCAGGCGCAGCCGCATTTTATTTTCTTCATTTTCAGCAACGGCAGGCACGATGTCAATAGAAAAACCTACGCCGTTCACATCAGCATATTTGATGGTGATGCACTTATCATATATGGTTAACTTTCCACCGTAAAGATCGCTACTGGTTAATATGTCTTCAACTTTCCTTCGCAGCTCTGCCGCAGTAAGGTCGTCGCGGGTATTACTAAGTTGACAAATCAAATCTAAGTCATACTCAGCATTGGGATCTTTTGTATTTGGTCGCACGACAGTACCGAGTGCAAAAGAACCCTGTGGATACATTGCTGCTTCAATTCCATTGTTTTCTAGGTACTTTGCAATGCTCGTATACTTAGTTACTGCATTTTGATACATGGTTGGAGTAATATCTAACTGAGATATAATTTTTAAAATATCCCGTTGACGGTCAGAAATTCTCATATACTTTCCTCTCTTTCATTTCCACAATCGGTGATTATTTAATAATCATTCTAGCACTATCATACCATATATTGTGCAAATATACAATACACTCAATACATATAGTATCCATATCACATGTAGCAATATCTTTTTCACTAAAATCTTTGTATAAGAACATTCAGAATGTATTACGTCAAATTTTTTGAATACCTACTTGATTTTCAATTCCAATTTACTAAATCATAGTGGTCATCCAACAATTCCATTTTGTCATTAGCTACATCTATTAAGGCACATCTCCTTTTTTCTAAAATTTCGTCTAATCTCTTTGAGAATAGGGCAATCTTTTTCATTGTTCTTTTAACAATTACATTTGTTAAGCTCATTTGGGGAGGGTTCTTATCATAAATGGCTTCCACCGCAATTTCAAACATACTATGGTTTTTAGGTTTAAAAGATTTTTCCATAAATTCAGGGACATTATGCTGGAGTTTTATAGCTAATTCACACGTTTCCTTAATAAGGTTATCGCTCTCTAACAATGGGAAAATATGCTCAAAAACAACATTCTTATCAAATAGATTTAAAATCCCGTCATCACCATTTTGACAGTATTCTAAAGCTTCTATAAAATCCGCAATTTTTCTATATGCAACTTTTTTTTCTTGAGAACTACAAGCATTAAAATACCTATCCCAAAGCTTTTTATTAGTCTGCATTTGAGTAGCTGATACTTTAATCAACCACGAATAGGTGCGTTCTCTTTTTTGTTGATTTGATAAAATGCTACTCCATATTTCATCACTCAATTTAGAAAAACGCTGATTATAATTATATTCACTGTCTATAAATTCTCTTAAAGAAATTTCAAAAATTTGATCTAGAATATCTCCCTTTAAAATCTCCGATATAATCGTATCCCAAACCTTATAGTTGCTATGATTATATCCATTCCAAAATAATGGCTGAGGATAACCACAATAAACATTAACGCAAAACTCTAAGAGATTTACATTTCTTAATATTGCAACAATTTCACTTGTTGATTTATTGAAAATGATCTCATTTAATATGCAGTTCTGAACTTCTATCGGAACATACTTTCGAGTTAATGCTACTGCCTTAATCCAAATCATATCCTTACGATTAGATAAAAATAGGCAATACACTTTCTGCCTCTCTTCTTGCGTAGTGCTATCCCAATAATCTATAATATACTTTATATGAGAAGTTATAACTCCCGTATCCTCAACTTTGAACATTTCACAAAGCAACTGTTCCCGTCCAATTAATGTTGCTGGAACATATCGAAGAAGATACCCCATCACACACAGCCCGAACTCACTGGGACAGTGACATTTTTTTAGCCAAGTATTCCAAGCAGTATATAAGCCCAATAGAAGCTCTGGCTCATCAACATACTTTACTGCCTGTCCCATGACATGATCCATATGTGGCTCATCCATTTTCAGATACTTAGGAGGAATTTTCAAGAAGAATTCAGCAAATACAACACACCATATCTTCCAAAGTTCAATGGTCTGCTCTTGACTGTATTTATCCCAATCCAGACTCTGAGTACGGTAATCGTCTCCGAATGTTTCCAGAAACTCTTTTGCTTGCATCGCGACAGATACTCTCTGTAAGTGCAAAAGAAAATATCCAATAATTACGTTTCTATTATACTGTGAAAAGGTGAACCAAGATTTTAATGCGCCTTTAAATAAAGCAAATATGACATTACCGTTGTCAAAATCAATTAGATACTTTTTCACATTATTTAAGTGGCTACCATGATTCTTAAAAATTAAATATATTGCTTTTTCTCTGATAATACTTTCATCATATAATAATGCAATGTTTAAAAAATCAAGTGTCAAGTCATCTTTAAGTGTAGAATTCAATATATTATATATCAACTGTGGGGAGGCAGCTCGCCTGTTTTTTATTTTCTTAATCTCTTCTATACTAATTGGAGAATCTTTCCCGAATAAAGATCTATAGTCCCATTCCAATTCTATTTGATCATTCGTATTTATAAATGGTTCACTATTATGCCAAAGAAGATAATTATCAAATTGGTAGTCTTTGATAGCCTTCACCAAAATGTCTTGTTGCTTCGAATCTAACTTGTGAAAGTATTTCTCCAATAAAATAACAGCTTTATCTTTAGTGGCAGGAAATATTGAATTTAAGGAATTCAATAAAAGTGACAAAACATCATCTTGAAAGTCACATTTATTTTCAATACAATACCAAAGAATATCTAATGCACATAAATTAATATTTTTATTTAATGCTCCTATAGCATGAGTTCCTAAAAATATTATTTCATCACACTCCCATTGATTCTTTAATTCATCCAAAAGTAGAAGCTTACTTGCATAGTAAAAAATCGGATGCGCAAAATATATTTCATTAGATAGTTTTTCTCTAAAAATATATCCTTGTTTTTCAAATTTACGTAGTATACTTAGTGAGTCTGGCTCAATCTTATATTTCTGAGAGTATTGAGGGAATTTAGGCTCTTCAATTTTTCTGCTCCCACCTATAGAATGCCTTATGAACCCCCTACCACGCTGAATAAGTGCTGGCATCTCTTCGCTATTTGATAGCACATATGCTAAGTCACCAAAGAACGTCTTTCTTATTGTATTGCAACAGAATCCAAGAGCTAGAAATACTTTAATCGAATCTGTTCCACCCATTTTTATTTTATCTACAATTGTTTTTGAACTTATGCGTGCATGTGCAATCACTTTATCAATGTCAAGTTCTTTTAGCTTGTTAATGGATATATACATCCTTTTTAGATGACTTATTTCACCAATTTCTAAAAAAACACCAGCTTCATTTAACTCTATCCACATTTTAATTTTCTCAAAATAATCTAAGCTTTCCATATTACTTCCAAATAACTTTTTCCAGAAGTCGCATGCAAAAATACTATTATGCATTGTTTGATCCCACCAGAAATTATTATCCATAGAACAGTCGTCAATTTTCAGAGTATCAAAAGCAGTTAGGAGAATATCTATTCTCGATGTTATGATAATTTTTCTGTTAAAAGCAGTCTTTTCCACAATTAATTTCTGGACTTTTTGTACACATTCAACTCTGTCAGACTTTACTTGCACTGTACCAAATGGATCTTCTAACAATAACAACCGCTTATCATCAGTATAGCTATTTAAGAATGATAACGCTCCACTATCACCATCAAAGTCGTTAGTTTGCTTTACTTCATAACCCTGCTGTGCATAGGTTTGGGCAATAGATTTAGCGAGAGAAGTTTTCCCACTGAATGGGACACCAGTCAATAACAAAATATCGTTTTCATGCAAGATTGATTCATATTTTTTTTGATCTGGTACTTCAATATAATCCACACTGTCAGATAATATTTTTTGAGAATATTTACTAAGTATTCCCCTCATATCTGAAGCAATATCCTTACCGGTATCTCTACCAGTTCTCACACATTGATCTAATAGTTCTATGACATAATCAACCGATGTAGCCCTTACCACAAACTTTTTATTGAGAATCTCGGCCAATTGCTTTAATAAATCTTCAAATGACATTTGTTCCAATATACTGACCTGCTTTAATACAGCTTGTATTTGTAGATATGTATGAGCAAGGAAAAAATCAGAGATACACTTCTTCCTTCTACTACTCAACATGGTATCATTTCCATATTCATTTAATAGCAAAATTCTAACATCCTCTGCATACTGTTTATTAAATATACTTCCATTTCCTAATTCAAAATCTTCATTATTTATAAATTCTGAAACCTTATCTTCACAACGCCCATCTGAAAAAAACACTACATAGTGACTATTCTCAACAACTCTAGACAATAAAAATTTCTTTGATTGACGGGCACCGAAATGCCCTAACCACGAGCATACATCTTTAAAAGAAATGCTTGTACTATTTTTTTTAGATTGAAGATAAATCGTTTTTTTAGTAGCATCTACCTCAAAAATAATTTTTGCATCTTCAGTATCCTCAACATAGATTTCTACTGAATCCTTTTTAATATATAATAGTGATATATATATAGTTGCTAAGTATTGATACTCATATCCCTTAACTCCATCGATCTCTATGGACATTTAGATATCTCCCCCTCCGCTATCCTTCTTTAAACTGCGTCTGTAAAAGTACTGAACATACATTGACGAAGCATTTACTTCTCCTGTAAAAACCATGTTATTCGTATCTTAATTGTACCATATTTCAACTAAGTCAGCAATTTATCGCCTTCAGAATTTTTTTAGCCTCGAATAATTCAAGGCAATTAAGGGAATTCAAGTAATTTTTTATATAAAATCTGGTGATTACATACCACTTGCTCAGGGAGATTCATTTTAACAGATGCCTCCGTAGATTAGAGAGGATCGTTATCATGGAAAGTTCTCTTGATTAAAAACTGATTGTAGAATTGGGCTTTTCTGGTATGATTATCATAATAACGATACTAATAATAGTAAAAATGGTCATTCAAAGAAAACCATATAAGCGGATTATGGAGATATGGAAATCAACGTATTGCAAAGGAAATTATCTAACTTTTTTTACTAAAAAGGAGTTTATTAAAGTTTTTTTTATAAATTCTGCCACCTCTAAATTAGGTTCTGGCGCAAATGTTAAAGTTACCAATTTGCCATTTATCGTCAGTTTCAAGGAATTCTTTTTTAAATCATTATTTATTTCATTCATTGCAATGCCCTCCTACCTGCTAAACCGTGAGATCCGTCATGGACTCTGTCGAAATTAAATTTCTTAGATACAGTCGTGTAGATACGATTACTTATTTTTAAACAGATTGCGTTTAATGGTCCAATAAAATTATTTCTATACCTTTATGTCGAATTGATTTTCTCCGACTACTTAGAACTCGGAAGAATCCATGACTGTCCAACCATATATAAAAACAGCAAAGTTTTCCGGCAGCCTGTTAATAATAACAGGACATATTTTATATTCTATATCATTAAAATGTATTTTCATTTATTCATATATTTTCCAATACTATGTCTGTTTAAATTCATTTCACAGGAATGCGGCAGGGCAATTTTGCTCTGCCACATGATCTCTAAAATGAATATTTCTACTTATTCTTCATTTTTGCATTTTTATTCGACACAACTTCCCAAAACGCAAAGAACCAATTGATTCTTCTATAGGGCGGCAACAGTAACGGCCTGTCGGTTAAACGGGCCTCATAGGAATTTCACCTCTCTCAGGATCTCTGCGAGCCGCCCCCATTGCGATGTCTGTGGCTGGACGGAAGTAGCATTAGCACTGTCCATTTCATTGCGAAACAGTCCACCATAGACTGTTTTATGACCAGGCGTTCTCGCTCGTCACCTTCGATGCCATCGGTTCGACGGATGTCTCTCAACCTTCCGCAGGCAGTTCTGGCGCGCCCGTCAATGTCGCTGCCGCTTTTACACGGCTGGACAGATCATGTATTAATGCTGCCGGATATGAAGTTTTCAAGGAGCAATAGAAGGAATAGATAAACCCCCTCACTTACTTTCACGTCAAGCGAGGGGGTTGAGCGGAATAATTTTAATTTTCCATCAGTTTCTTTAATTTGCTTAGGATTCTTACCTTTCGATCATGAATGGTCCTCTGTGCGATATTAATTTCTCTGGATATCTGATGTTCGCTTTTTCCTTTGAAAAACAGCTCATTTATCATTTCTTGCTCTTTTGGTGTAAGCATCTTTAGGCAGGAAAGCATTTTTTCAATTAACACCGCCTGGACTGCAGCATCTTCTACACTTATTTCATCCGATGCAAACAGGTGATTTGAGTCCTCCAGCCGTTCAAAGGAATCCTCCCTGCTGGGAATGAGAGTTATTGCACAGCTAACGCAGTCAATATGGTAACGTTCCACCTTTAAGTCATACTGCTGATACTCCATTTTGCGGTCACTTTTTTCCAGTACCTCAATAACCGCATCACTTGCTTCGGGATACCTCTCCCTATAATTAATTCTTCTTCTTTTTGCCATTTGGCTTATCCTCCATTTCGTGATTTTCAAAATCAAAGAATGAAGAACAAGCGGTGGAGACCTGCATCGGGGTATTGACGGGGTTCTGTTAAAAACGACTTTTTCAGTGATTACTT
>Ga0316604_10001643_pt1 | contig 19086 bp, 6 predicted proteins | sample OWC_soil_day20_C_FD_207650 | JGI IMG/M metagenome (GOLD analysis project Ga0316604, IMG submission 207650) | Wetland soil microbial communities from Old Woman Creek delta, Ohio, United States - OWC_soil_day20_CT | ecosystem: Environmental > Terrestrial > Soil > Wetlands | place: USA: Ohio... | reverse complement strand
CGGTAGCGGTTCCATGTGTTGGATCAGTAGCCTTGCTGTATGTCAGCGCGTCACCATCCAGATCATTACCAACCACACTTCCATTATAAGCTACATCTTCAGGGGTGGTAATATTCTGGTCTGCGCCAGTTGGATCATCATTTACTGCTGTTACTGTGATATTGATTGTTACTGTTGCTGTGCCGCCATTACCATCATTGATCTCGATAGTGAAACTATCTGGTCCATTATAGTTCGCAGCTGGCGTATAAGTATAAGTTCCATCAGCATTGACGGTAGCTGCACCATGTGCAGGATCAGTTGCCTTGCTGTATGTCAGCGCATCTCCATCCACGTCTGAGCCAACCACACTTCCATTATAAACTACATCTTCAGGTGTGGTAATATTCTGGTCCGCACCTGTCGGATCATCATTTACCGCTGTTACGGTGATATTAATTGTTACCGTTGCAGTACCGCCATTACCATCATTGATCTCGATAGTAAAGCTATCAGGACCGTTATAGTTGGTTGCTGGCGTGTAAGTATATGTTCCATATGTATTGACGGTAACTGTACCATGTGCAGGATCGGTGGCTTTGCTGTAAGTCAGTGCATCTCCATCCACGTCTGAACCCACCACACTTCCATTATAAACTACATCTTCAGCTGTAGTAATATTCTGGTCTGCACCAGTCGGATCATCATTTACTGCTGTTACTGTGATATTGATTGTTACTGTTGCTGTGCCGCCATTACCATCATTGATCTCGATAGTGAAACTATCTGGTCCATTATAATTGCTTGCAGGAGTATAAGTATAAGTTCCATCTGCATTGACGGTAGCTGCACCATGCCCTGGATCAGTTGCTTTGCTATAAGTCAGTGCATCTCCATCCACGTCTGAGCCAACCACACTTCCATTATAGGCTATATCTTCAGGTGTGGTGATATTCTGATCTGCCCCGGTTGGATCATCATTTACTGCTGTTACAGTGATATTGATTGTTACTGTTGCAGTACCGCCATTGCCGTCATTAATTTCGATAGTAAAGCTATCAGGACCATTGTAATTGCTTGCAGGCGTATAAGTGTATGTTCCATCAGCATTGACTGTAGCCGTACCATGTGCAGGATCAGTGGATTTGCTGTAAGTCAGTGAATCGCCATCCACGTCTGAACCAACCACACTTCCATTATAAACTACATCTTCAGCTGTAGTAATATTCTGGTCAGCTCCAATCGGATCATCATTTACCGCTGTTACAGTGATATTAATCGTTACTGTTGCTGTGCCCCCATTACCATCATTGATCTCGATAGTGAAACTATCTGATCCATTATAATTGGTTGCAGGAATATAAGTATAAGTACCATCTGCGTTTACTGTAGCGGTTCCATGTGCAGGATCGGTTGCTTTGCTATAAGTCAGCGCATCTCCATCCACGTCTGAACCCACCACACTTCCATTATAAGCTACATCTTCAGCTGTAGTAATATTCTGATCTGCGCCTGTTGGATCATCATTCACCGCTGTTACAGTGATATTGATTGTTACTGTTGCTATGCCGCCATTGCCGTCATTGATCTCGATAGTGAAACTATCAGGTCCATTGTAGTTGGTTGCAGGAGTGTAAGTATAAGTTCCATCTGTATTAACGGTAACTGTACCATGTGCAGGATCAGTGGCTTTACTATAAGTCAACACATCCCCATCCACATCTGAACCCACCACACTACCATTATAAGCTACATCTTCAGCTGTAGTAATATTCTGATCAACCCCAGCAGGCGCATCATTCACAGGAGTCACCGTTATACGAAGCGTACCAACACTACACATACCCGGCGTTCCATTATCACACACACTATACTTCACACTATCCACCCCATTATAATTCGCCACCGGAGTATAAGTATAACTACCATTCGTATTCAACACAATCGTTCCATGCACAGGACCTGTCTGCACACTAGCCGTCAACGTATTTCCCTCTACATCTGTATCATTTGTCAATACATTCCCGGTACCTACATTATCTTCCAATATAGTCAGCACATCATCCACCGCCACCGGCGCATCATTTACCGCTGTAATTCCCAATGTTACTGTCTTCGTATCCTGCATTGCACCCCCTGAACCAGTATTCCCATTATCATTGATATTTACTGTCAATGTAACCGTTGCAGGTGGATTCTGTGATGAAGAATAAGTAACTTTATTCGCAGTCAAAAATGCATTAATATCCGTAATCGTACCCGTCAATACCAATGCACTACCCGTACCACTCACCACTACCCCAGATCCCGACACCGCACTCACATATCCATCCGGCACAGAAAAAGTAACCGTCACACTACCCGTACCCGCATCCACATCCGAAAATGATATATCCTTCAATGAAGCCGGAATATCCTCAGTTACCGCAATACTCGTCGGCACTGTAATTACCGGCGCATCATTCACCGCTGTAATCACAATAGTCATCTTCGCCGCCGCTGTTGAATAAGAAGTTCCATCTGACGCCCTCCAGTCAAAACTGGTCGTTCCATTCCAATTGGCCGTCGGAATAAACGTGATATTCCCCAACTGTGAAGCCAGAATCTCCTGCCCTGCTGTAATCACCACCCCATTCAACCGGAAACTACCATTCAATGGCAAAGTGACAATTCGGATCTTATTCAACGCTGTACCATCCGCATCTGAATATTGTGATGTAAAATTAGTCGCCGTAAATGCCAGGGTATTATCTTCCACCCCTGTCACCGTACTATTCGTCACTACCGGTAAGTTATTGACTGTCGCCATGACAGTATAGGAATAATCTGCCCGGCCCGTATCCGCATCATTATTCAATATGCGCACTACTGCCACATAAGTACCTACTGTATAAGAAGCAGCATTGAAAGTAACCGTAAAGCTCGTACTGCCACCCGCTGTTATTGAGGAAACTGATGGCTGCGCACTCACGGTAAAGCCTGCATCACCACTGATCGCCACATTCGGTGTACCTGTCAGGTTAATCACCCCGGTACCCACGTTGTTGATGACAAATGTATTTGTTATCGTACCCGTCGTCAGTGTGCCAAAGTCAGTTCCATCTACCGTCGTCACCGTACCACTATTGTCATTGATCAATGTACCATTACCTGTTACATTAATACGCGGATCTGTTGTGATGACGATCGTTGTAGTAGAAGCCGGCCCTGTTTCTGTACCATCATTCAATGTTGTGGTGATGATACGGTTCGTTGTATTCGGCGCACTATTGCTGTTTCTATATTCAATCAGTTTCAGCGCAGCAATATAACTCGCCTGTGAAGCAGATCCCGTCAGCGTGATTGTACTTGTACCACTGCCGGTTGCAGTAATACCTGCTGGCAATGTACCATTGATGTACAATTCTTCACTCCCCGCATCCAACACATTCGTGAGCGTAATCACCGCCTTCACCATATTATCTCCATCATAATCTACGATACTCAGATCTGTATCTGTGATCTTCACACCTGAACCACCCGCATTGAAATAATTCAGGTAATTATATTTGCCCGTAGCACCTGAACTGTTATCCGCATCCAGGTTCGCCTTCGGACAATTATTGACATCCATGGCCTTTGTGATCAGGTTATTTTCGAAGTAACACTCTTTAAACCCCGAATTCTGATTAGCCAGCGATGATAATGTAAAAGGCGTACCCACTGCAGTTCCTACCCCACCACTTACAAAGCTACCATTGTCATTGATGATCAGGGTGACGTCGAAATCCAGGTTGTCAAATGCACTCAGATCCATGTCATAGGTAAATGTTTTACATTCTCCCTGCAGGATCGTCTGGTTGAAAGTACCGGTATACAATAAAATAGCAGCGGGATCCGTGGTAGGATCCCCATGATAGATTGAAATTGGCATTCCTGCACTGGCATTGCCCGCGCCCGGGTTGCACACTTCCACACTCGCCCTCACGATATTACAGGAGCTACCTTTTGCAAATGAAATATCGGCGGCGTTAAATGCAATATCCGGTCGGGCCCCATAATAATCCATGGATTCCAGGATCTGGTAATCCGGATTGGCCAGACCAGTTTTATTGGTAACCGTTAGCGTGGTTTTATCGGCTGAGAGGGAAAATGAAATATCATACCCATAATTACCCTTATAACCTACTGTATTCGCATGGTTCCGCGCACTGGTTCCATCCAGTGGTACACTTTTAAAAGCAAAGTTGTCATCTCTCCTGGTAGTACCATCCAAACCCACCTGCTGATAAAAATAGCCCGTAGCTGTACTTGTTGACAGATCAATGTATGCATATCCTGCCAGTGAGTTTTCATTACTTTCACGATCGGTATTCACCGCGTTACCCGTTTCATTCAGGTACATGGAGGTTGTACCCAGCGGAATAGTAAATGTTTTGGCAACTCCTGCTGAAGAACTGGTCCCCTTGGCTATAAATGCAAAATCAGTATTGAAGAATTCCGCACTCATCCCCTGTCCTACTCTTTTGTAAAATTCTACGACAAATGCATCGTCAAAGTCACGGGCATAATTCGCATCCCGCTTAATAACCAGGTTCGTTCCTGAGATGTACATCTGCGGGTTGCATACCCCTACTGCACCGGCGGTGGTCAGTTTGGTGGAATAATCACCCGTAATCGCTGATGATGAAAGGAAGCTCATGGTGGATGCACTGGACAGGTCATTGATCACATAAGTCGATCTTCTGTCAACAGAACCACCATTCGCCAAAGTAATTACGCCATCCGTCAAACCCGCATCCAGGTCGATGGTAAAGCGCATATTGGAATAACCTTCCTCTGTTCCGGAACTTGAATTCAGGTCAGTATAACTTGTATTGGTGCCCTTACCCTGGATACTGATAATATTGGTACCAGTTGGAATGGCAATAACCAGGTCTGTATTAGCAGTACCTGTACCATGCAATAACGCTTTTACCTGGGGATCGAGTGGAGTCAGTGAATTATTATAAGGGGAACAATATTCTACATAATAAGAAGAATGCGTTGTCGTAACGGTCTCTGTGATGGTAAGCGTGCTGCCGGAAATTGTAAACTTCACATTGTTCAGGTCTGCTGGTGTGGCATCCCCTACCTTGCTTCCGGCAGGGATAAAACTGCCCAGGGCAACTTTCTGCCACCCATACACATTCGTTCCCGAACCATCAGTATTCGTATTCTTTGCCACATTCACGTAACCGGATGACGTCCCTCCTGAGATGTCAATCACAGCACTGATATTGATGAAGTCCTCGTCTCCCTGAGGGTTATCACTACTTGTAGTGATACCGGTCTCGGAAGAAACATACACATTGATGGAAGAAGTCCCTGCTGGAATAGTAAAAACAGGGGCAGCACCTCCGGGGGCTCTGTATTTAGCTTCTACGCTCAAAATGTCTGCCTTTTTTCCACCGCTGGGGCTGCATGGACTGGTCGGCATTTGACCAAATGTCATCAACGAACAAAGCAATAAGCCGAAGCTTAACAATAATGTATTCTTCATAAAGATAGAGATAGGCGTCCCTTACAGATAGCCGTTAAAATAGTTAGGTACAGGGTATAACTTATCGTTAAGTATTCAGAGGGAAAATGGGGAATTGAAGATCGCCGAACGTTTTTTATTCATCCAAAACTACATTGTCAGAAATGGGATTCCATCCTACTTACGAAAGGTTATAAACTGGACCTACCCGCGGCAAAAGTATTAAATTTTCATATTATATTAAAATTATTTTAAAACAGTTATTTTATGAATATTATTATCCGATGTAGATGTGGAAACATATTGATTTTCATTAATAATTGTTCACAAATTATTAATTTTACTGATAGGTCTCCTAAATATGAGTGAAACAACAGCTTGCTAATATTTTTAGTATTTTTGTAAGCTATGCTACTTTTTGAAGACAATGAGCTGTTTGATCAGGGAAAAGTGAGGTACATTAACTATGCCCTGCCGGATACTACCCTCGAACTGCGGGAGCAGTTTTTTCCTAAAAATGAATCAGACCATTATTTTAAACTCCTGAAAGAAAATACCCCCTGGAAACAGCATAACCGAAAGATGTATGATAGGATACTGCCAGATCCACGCTTAATTGCTTATTACGGGGGTGAAAATGGACTGGAATGGACACAAGAGCTACTGGATATCAAAATGAAAGTAGAAGCTGCCTGTGGGGTTTATTTTAACAGGGTATTGCTAAATCATTACAGAGACGGCAATGATTCAGTCGCATGGCATAGCGATACGCTACCTGCAGATGGCATACATCATCCAATTGCCTCGGTGACCTTTGGCGAGACACGATTATTTAAAGTGAGACATAAGACGAGAAAAGATGTGCTGCCGCTGGATATACCGCTCACACACGGCAGCTTTTTGCTGATGGGTAAAACCATGCAGGATTTTTATGAACACCATGTGCCAAAGACCAGCAGAAAGATTGGTGCAAGAATTAACCTGACTTTCAGGATTTCGGATACCGCTAAGAAGGTGTACTGACTTCCTCATCCGCGGGCACCTCGTTTATTTCTTCATCATTCATAATTAACTGGACAGGATTTATTTTTTCAAATTCATCCTTACTGATTAACTGAATTTGCTCCATGGCAGGCAGACCGCTGTTGAACAAAGTGATCAGGCGCTGTAAGGTAGCATACAGATTTTCAGGCACGGCTTCTTTATAGGCTACGCAGTAATAAGGATAAAAACCACCATAGGGTTTGCCAAATAATACATTGGAATTTTTTATCTTTTTGTTGATTAGTTTGTATTGATTAGGGGTAATGCAGACCAACCAATATAAGTAGTTGGGGTTCGGATTGTCATGACCGGAATAAAGGTATAGCTGCTTTTGTGTAATTGATAATCTGTAGGAGCCATCTATTTCCGGCGCAAACCAGTAAATATCGTATCCGGTGTGGTGCTTGCCATCTCCTAATTCAAAGGAATAGTAGAGGGCATCGGCATGGCAGGTAAATGCACTATCGGGAATGACTAATCTCGTCAAGGTGCTGTCATCCACAAGGTGGAGAATCTTTCTATTGGAATGCTGGCCGATGGCAAGTTGACTGGTCAATAAAACAGATAAAACAAACAGCCTGCTTTTCATGCTTTAAATATACAAAAAACGGATCACCCGTTCCACACGAAATTATAAAATCCTGCGGTGTAAACCCCAGCTGTGCAACATCTGACAATACATCGAACCGCTTCCACATTGTACAGATTCTCCATAGCAGGTAATTAAGGAATATCCAAAGGCACAAAAGCAAACTATAATACCCCTACCACCAATGTAGATGTAATAAATGTTTGCTTCAGGAAAGAATTTTTTAATCCCCGTATTTCTTTTTTCATACTGAAATTAATAAGAAAAAGTCCCTGATAAATGTATGAGATAAACACAGGCATCTCATCCGCAAAAAGGTAATTTGTACCAGCCGGAATTCCCCATATACGTAACCGCTTCTCCAATGTCAGCATGACAGATTTCTCTAAAGAATAGTAAGTATTCACTGCTGTAAAAAACGCATTGATGACTGCACCCCTATTCATTCCATGACTTTTATCACGCAAAAATAAGCAGTATTTGGTTTTTCGGAATAAAAACTACCTTTGTACAAGTTCTTTAAAATTAAGACCTATAATCGCTATGAAAATCAGACCTTTCTTTTCCCTCAGGGTCTTTTGTACCCGCCTGGTCGTACTGCTTGGCCTTTCCATGTCTATTGGAACCACTGTACATGCCCAAACCACGGTTCCCTTTACCCTGTACAACAATTCTGCTTACACAGATGCCAACGTCTATGTTGCTGTAATTGGTATTATCAATGACAATCACGTATGGATTGACCCCAAAACAGGCGCAGTCAATCCTATGAGTACGTCTTATAATACAGTATCAGGTCCTGTCATCAATGGAAACTACGGCCCCGGTGGCAACGGCAAATACGCCGCCTGCTTCGCAAAGCTGAGTGAAATTCCAAACAAGGTGGTCAACGTTCCCGGCATCGCTGGTTGTCGTATCCTGATCTCCTTCAACTCACAGCTGTACCTTTATTTCTTCGGCGCTTCCGGCTCTCCCAGCGGTTATGCAGCACCCAATCTCGCTAATCCAACCGATCCCAACCAGGGCATCCGTTACGAGAACATTGAGCTGACAAACGCGTCTAATGGTCTGTGGGTAAATACTACGCGTGTAGATGCGTACCAATACCCAATGGGCCTCGAAGTATGGGGTAACAGCAGCTTCTATCAAAAAGTAGGGGAAACTGTCACACACAGTTACATCCTCAATCAGTGGCAGACTACCGCGCCTACTGAGTTTGCCGGTTGCTACGATGCGACCAACGGCATTATCCACTTCCCTTCCAAAACCACTGCATGGCAATCAGGCGGTGCACAGGCCAGCTACTTTGGCTCCTATGTAGATGCTATCTGGTCCAAGTACACCAGCGGTAACCTGATCTTCAATGCAGGTGATGCAGGTACATGGAGTGGTAAAGTGTCAGGTAGTACCTTCACCTTCACAAGAAGTTCCGATGGCGCTGTAGGCACCATCTCTGCCAAACCTTCCCAGATCGAAGTAATGGAAGGTAGTGGCGTGATGGCCAGCGGCGGTCAGTGGGACAAAGTAGTACAGGCACAGATCTGCGCTGCTATCAATCGTCATGCAATTGACCTGACTAAGGCCACTGGCGTGACACAGGATTTCTCTACGCCATCACTTTATTACCAGACCGCTCCTTACAACTGGTATTGTAAGTTCTGGCACCGTAGCGACATCACCTTTAATAGTCTGACGTATGCGTTCTGCTACGACGATGTTTTCAATCAGTCTTCTACCATCAATGCACCTTCTCCAACCCGCGCTACCATTACCATCGGTGGCTTTGCCGGCCTTACTTCCAACAGCCCGGTGACCGTCTACAAAGATTGTAACTACGCTGGCTATGCAGTAGGTCTGAGCACAGGTACTTATACCCTGAGTCAGCTGAATGCACTGGGTATTCTGAATGACGATATCTCCTCTCTGAAAGTAAGCTCAGGTTATAAAGTAACCCTGTACAAGAATGATAATTTTGGTGGTGCTACAGCTAGCTTCACAGCTGATGACGCATGTCTGGTAGACAACAACTTCAACGACTCTACATCTTCTCTAAAAGTTGAAACGACCAGCAGCACTACGTCTATCAAGATCGAAGCAGAGAACTACAATTACATGTCAGGCGTACAGACAGAAACCACCAGCGATGCAGGTGGCGGACTGAATGTAGGTTATATTGATGCAGGTGACTGGCTGAGTTATGAAGTAACAATCCCCGCTACCGGTTCTTATGTAGTAGACTATCGTGTAGCTAGTACCTCTTCCGGCAATACACTGCGCCTTGAAAAAGATGCTGGAGCTACACAACTGGGCACTGTCACCATTCCTAATACAGGTGGCTGGCAGGTATGGTCCAATGTAGCACATACTGTATCTCTGCCTGCTGGTACTTACAGTATCGGTATTGCCACTGCTACTGGTAATTTCAACTTTAATTACCTGACCATTACCAGTACTTCCGGCGCAAGAGTAGCTGCTGCTAACACTGTTACAGAAGACACGCACACTACGGTGACCCTGTCTCCTAACCCGGTCAGCAACCAGCTGTATATTCGTAATAATGATAAGATCAGAACCATGAGTGTTTTCGACATCAGCGGACATGCGATTATGCAGGTAACCAATCCTGGCACAAACATCAATGTATCTTCATTGGTACCTGGTGTTTACATTATCAAAATAGACCGCAAAGATGGTAGTCAGAAGACTGTGAAGATCCTGAAACAATAAAATATAAAAGCCCTGTATTCGTGAATGAATACAGGGCTTTCATATTTTTTTAAAAAGACCTTCTGCCACGCCCCTGTGTTTTACTGGGCGCTGGCTATAATTGAGCTGCTCAAGTTCATTCAATAAGGGTAATATATTTTCATTGTCTGCACGCTCAATCGCCAGTTTCAAAATCAGCACCCCACCAGGTTTCAGCGCATCGATAATAGCCGGAAATATCGCCACATCAAAATAATAATACAATACAATGAGATCATATTTGTCCGCAATTTCAAAAGCAGACAAATCCGCACACACTGTCTTCACCTTCAACCCCTCCGCACGCAAACTTAACTGCTCCATCGCCACATCCGAAAAATCTACCGCCGTCACCTCCCACCCTCTCTCGGCCAGGTACAACGTATGCCTGCCACTACCAGCCGCCAGATCCAAAGCCCTTCCACCAGCAGGAAACTGCTCATACATGCCAATAAAATAAGGATCTGGTATGTCCAATGAAGGAAGGCCTTTCGTGTATCGTTCATTCCACAGCATTCTACTCATTTGGACAAATGTAATGAAAAATGATTTCATTCGTTTTTGACGCGCCCTGTGCTCCTACCTAAGTCAGAAGCAGAGGGCCTGCGAAGCCATAAAATAAAAAATTCCTGCCGGAACCGACAGGAACTTTTTACTTTATAATTTGTTTTTTACTTACCAGGGCTTTGCACACACTTCAAATTTACCCTTCACTTCCTTATAGTAAACATTATCCTTGTAATAATACTTCACACCTTTATGCTCCTTTCGCTGGAACCCTGTGGGTACCTTATCTACCTGGATGCCTACCGGAGGTGCTGACACTTCTTCATAACCGCCAGATACAGGTTTGTAATACTTACCGTCTACCACCTGGTACTTTACACCCTTATAAGTAGTGGCTTTTGCATTCTTTGGTACAGTCTTCACTACTGGAGCCTTCCCCTTTGGCTGCTGCTGTGCAGATACTGTCATAAAAGTACCACCAGCAACCAACATCATAATTAAAATTCTAGTCTTCATTGCGCGTTCGCTTTTTATAGGTAAAAAAATACTCAGACAACAAGAATGACGAATAGTTTAACGATGTCTATAAAAAGGGAAGACGCCCCGGTGGGTACTCCGGGACGCCTTCAGCCTATTTCTACTTTACACTTCTCTTATCTTAATACGGTCACTTCACCTTTCACTATTTTCGTCTCTCCACCTGCCGTATTCTTGTAGCTCAACAGATACACATATGTTCCTACATCTACCAGTGATCCCTGGAATCTACCATCCCATCCTTTGGTCTGGTTTTTACTCAGGAATACTACCTGGCCCCAACGGTTGAAGACGCGCAGATCGTAATCGTACATCGGACCGTTTACGTGAGGTTTGAACGTATCGTTGTTACCATCACCATTCGGCGTGAACGCATTCGGGAAGTCTGGCTTCGCTTCACATTGTTTGTAAGTAACTGTGATGTCGTCGGTCACAGAGCCACAATCATTGTAAACAGTCACTTTATAATATCCGGTCGCTGTCACTACATACGTTGAAGTAGTAGCGCCATCCTGCCATCTGATGCTGTTACCGGTGCCGGCATCCACACTCAGGGTCAGGGTCTGACCGATACAGATAGTGGTATCATTGCCCAGAGAAATATCTCCGATACCAGCCACTGTTACTTTTACGCTATCTGTAGAAGTCAGATTACAATATTTGTCAAGTACTGTTACAGTGTAGGTACCTGGTGTGCTTACTTCCTTGATCGGATCGGTCGTACCATCATTCCAGAGGTAAGAGATCGCACTCGCGTTAGTCGCATCCAGTACTACCAGGCCACCGGCACAGATATCCTTGTCTGGACCGAGGTCTAAGCTGATGTTAGCCTTGTTGGTTACGGTCACAGTATCGGTCACTACACAACTATTCTTCGTTACAGTCACCCAGTAGTCACCAGGTTTTGATACGATGATAGAGTTTGTCAGCGATCCATCAGACCATTTCACACTGCCGCCATCTGGCTCAACCTGCAGCATCACTGTCTGATCAGGACATACAGAAGTATCAGGTGTCAGGGTCACATTTGGTGCAGTAGCCACTGTTACAGTTGCCTGATCAGTTACGGTACATCCATTCAGTGATACATCTACAGTATAGGTACCTGCGGTACTTACAGTGATAGATGGTCCGGTATCACCAGTGCTCCATGTGTAAGAAGCACCCTGTACATAAGCATTCAGTTTTACAGTCATACCATCACAGATAGTGGTATCGCGGATATCAACCGTTGGAGGTGTATTCACCGTTACCTTCACAGAGTCTGTAGCGGAACAACCATTGTTGGTCACCGTTGCGTAGTAAGTACCGGCAGCAGATACGGTGATCTGTTGGGTAGTTGCACCTGTGTTCCATTTAATTGTATAACCAGCACTTGCATTTGCCGCACCTGCATCCAGGGTTACTGAGTTGCCTTCGCAGATCGCAGTATCGTTACCCAGGTTGACAGTTGGTTTCTGTACATATTGCAGGGTATAAGTTACTGGGTCAGATACGCAACCGGTTACGCCATCAGTTACGATGAAGGTAGCCTGAGTCGCACCATTCAGGTCGAACACATTGCTGGTCTGACTCTTCGGTGTGGTTACGGTACCTGCAGGATATACGCTCTGCAGTGTAAATGTTGGTTTGCTTACTTTGGTCAGCAGCTGCAGTGCAAACTTCGTATTGTCAGAACAGTTCACTGGCAGTGTAGCATCCAGTTGTGGTTTAGGACATGCTTCTACAGTGATGATCTGTACCCTTTCGATCGCAGCATTACCACATGCGTCAGATACGTTCCATCTTCTGGTGATGGTGTAACCGTTACAAGCATCCACAGTATATGGATCGGTGGTCATGGTCGCTTTCTTAGGGAAGTTGCCATCGCAGTTATCAGTTGCATACAGGGTAGCAGCAGCTGGTATAGTACCTCCACATGATACAGTGACAGCAGCCGGAGCCGGATCCATCACTGGTTTGGTGGTATCTACTACTGTGATAACCTGACGTACAATATTAGTATTACCACATTCGTCTTTCGCTGTCCAGACTCTGATCAGCTGGTAGTTGCTTGCACAAGCACCGGTGATGGACTGACGGGTCTGAGAGTAGCTGATCTTCACATTGCTGGTTGCACTACAGTTGTCAGTAGCTGACAGGTTGCTTGGCGGTGTTGGCACTGCACTACAACTTACGGTAGTATCACTTGGCGGTGTGATGGTAAATGTTGGTTTAGTTGTATCCTGAACGGTGATCACCTGTTTCATAGTGGCAGTATTACCACAATCATCAGAAGCCGTCCAGGTACGGGTCAGACGGTAGTTGTTAGAACATGTAGTGCTCAGGAACACCTTCGTCTGGGATACAGATACTTTCACACTTGCAGAACAGTTGTCGGTAGCTGTGATAGTTGGCAGCGCAGGTACAGCGTCACAATTCACAGTCGTATCAGACACAAGGGTCATTGAGAACGCTGGTCTGGTCGTATCCTGAACGGTGATGATCTGTTTCAATACGGTGCTGTTACCACAATTATCGGTCGCAGTCCATGTACGGGTGATCTGGTAAGTATTACTACACTTAGCACCAGAGATTGACTGTCTGGTATCCACTGGTGTTACAGTGATAGTACCAGGCGTACAGTTGTCAGTAGCCGTCAGCGTGGCAGCTGTTGGTACCTTATCACAATCTACAGTTAAGTTTGCAGGAGCAGTTACTGTGAACACAGGACCAGTCTGGTCTCTTACCGTGATGGTCTGTTTCAGGGTGTCGCTGGCGTTACCACAATTATCAACCGCTACCCATTTACGGATCAGGTAGTAATTGCTGGTACACTGACCTGCGATGTCTATTCTTGTTTCAATTGGTGCGATGGTCAGGGTACCTAAACAAGCATCGTTTGCTGTCAGGTTCACAGCAGCTGGTACCTGATCACACTCTACGGTCACATCAGCAGGTGCTGTGGAAGTGAACACAGGAGCTGTGGTATCGATCACAGTGATGGTCTGCTGAGCGGAAGTCGTGAGACCACAACGGTCTACGGCTGTCCAGGTACGTCTGATGATAGTCGTACAAGCATCCGGTGTCTGCGTATTATCAGTGTAAGTCACAGTCAGCGCCTCGTTAGTGAATGGCTGGTGACTGAACACTGGTGTACCGAACAGCGTAGTGTAATCTTTACCCAGTACACAATCAGTAGTGATAGCGGCTGGTACAGACACTACTACCGGAGGTGTAGTGATCCTTCTGATCTTCACCACATTGCTGATGGTGGTGCTACAAGCGCCTGAGGTCACAATTCTTCTGAACCATACGGTATCAGCGGTGAGTGTACCTGGGGTATAGGAAGCAGAAGTACCGCCTGTACCTGTAGTCACGTTAGAGAATCCGGTGGTTGCACTGGTAGTGCTGATCTGCCACTGATAAGTGAAGGTACCGTCGCCACCACTCAGGGTAGTCGTTCCTTTCAGCTGCGCAGGTGTTTCAGAAGCACACACAGTCTGATCAGCGGAGATCGTATTGCCCATTACTGGTCCCAGGTTAGTCAGTGTTACAGTAGCTGGTGTACCAGTACATGTACCATTGCTCAGGGTCCATTGAAGAACAGCTGTTGTATTTACCAGCACTATTACTTTGGCAGTTGGATTGTTCAGGTCAGCAGCTGCGATGGTTGCAGTACCACTGATCACAGTCCATGTACCTTTAGAAGTAGCGATGGCGCCTGGCGTAGCAGTCATTATAAAGGCAGAGTCATTACAATGTGTCTGGTTAGCGCCGGCATTTGCAGCTTCCGGCATCATGTCGTTCTTCAGGAAGACAGTGCTGCTGGTTGCGCAGGAATTGTTAGTGATTGTCCAGATTGCAGTGGCAGTATCACCTGCTGGTACAAAGATCTTAGCTGTCGGATTATTCAGATCAGCCGTTGCAATCGTAGCGGTAGAACCAGTGTAGAATGACCAGGTACCGGTACCAATAGTAGCAGTGTTGGCAGTCATGACGAAGGCACTGTCAGAACAATGCGTCTGTGCAGAACCGGCATTTGCCACATCCGGCATCTTATCATTTACCAGTTTCACTGTGCTGCTGGAAGTACATACACCGTTGGTGATGGTCCAGGTAGCAATTACGCTATCACCTTCTGGTACGCTGATGGTCGCATTTGGCTTGTGCACATCCGCTGCAGCGATAGTAGCAGTAGAACCGGTTGGTAATGTCCAGGTTCCTACGGCACCGGCTACATCAGGTGTATTAGCTGCCAGGGTGAAGGTGCTGGTCGCACACTGGTGGGTATCGGTACCTGCAGCTGCTGCTGTTGGTTGCTGATAGTTCACCAGTTTAATGCTGTCTACTGTAGAACAAGCACCGTTTGTGATTGTCCAGTAAGCCATCACGCTGTCACCCGCAGGTACGTTGATAGTAGCGGTGATGCTGTTTGCATTCGTAATAGTAGCAGTTGTTTTAGATACTGTCCATGTACCGGTAGCGGTAGTCAGTGATGGTGCAGTTGCACTCATAGTGAATACAGCGTCGTTACAATGTTTCAGAGAATCAGGACCCGCGTCTGCCTGAGCTGGCGCTTCGTAATTCTTCAACAGGATCATATCATAGCTGGAGCAGACACCGTTGGTTACTGTCCAGATTGCGGTTGCGGTATCGCCTGCAGGCAGGGTGAATACTGCATGGATATTAGTAGAATCAGTCGCGTTAAAGCTTGCGGCACTACCTGGGTACAGAGACCACTTACCGACTGCTGTTGCCAGGTCTGGTGCGGTCGCTGCCATAGTGAATGTAGTGTTATTACACTGTACCAGGGAGTCAGAACCGGCATCTGCCTGCGCTGGCTGCTGATAGTTGTACAGTTTAATTGTATCGGCACTGTAACAGATACCGTTGGTCAGTGTCCAGGAGATGTATGCGCTATCACCATTTGGTACAGTGAAAGTAGTGCTGCTATTATTAAGGTCAGCAGCCGGGAAGGTCGCATTACCCTTCACTACTGTCCAGTAACCGATCGCACCCGGTACATCCGGAGCATTCGCCGTTACAGGGAAGGTAGTGGTCATACACTGTTGCATATCTGCTGGTACTGCTGCAGCGGTTGGTGACATGTAGTTCACCAGTTTCACTGTGTCGCTGGTAGAACATGTACCGTTACCGATTGACCAGATAGCGAGTACACTATCACCTGCAGGAACAAAGAGGGTCGCTTTCGGATCGTTTGGATCACTTGCTACAGCGGTAGTAGTACCTACGAACGTCCATTCACCGATCGCACCTGTTACATCAGGTTCGTTTGCACTCATCACGAAAGCACTGTCAGAACAATGTTTCACAGTATCAGCACCAGCATCTGCTTTAACAGGAGTCAGGTAGTTCGTCAGTATCACAGCCGCTGAATCAGCGCAGACACCATTTGTTACAACCCAATGTAATTCAGCAGAAGCGTCATTTGGCAGGGTTACGTGTGCCGCTGGCAAATGCTCTTCGCCGGTAGCGATAGTAGCAGAACCGCTGCGAACATACCATGTTCCGATAGCACCTGTTACGTTTGGTGTAGAACCAGCCAGTACGAAGGCAGAACCCGCACACTTGGTCTGGTCAGTACCCGCACTTACTGCAGTTGGCTGTTCGTAATTGATCAGCACAATGTTGTCAGAAGTGGTACAACCCAGGTTGGTGATGGTCCAGCTCAGTACCACTGTAGAACCGGCAGTTACCGTGAAGGTAGTGTTCGGATCATTCAACTGTGCAGCTGAGATAGTATAAGAAGCAGGAGATACAACACTCCAGTAACCGGTAGCACCAGCTACAGAAGGCGTATTCGCTGTCATTGTAAAGGCATCGTCGTTACAATGTTTGATCGTGTCTACACCCGCATCTGCATTAGCAGGAGGATTATTGTTTACAATCCATACCGTGTCTACATCCGCACATACACCATTTGTAATCGTCCAGAACAACATGCTGCTGTCACCCACAGGGATGGTCACAGTCGTGGTCGGACTATTGATACTTGCAATGGTTGCGGTAGAACCGGCTGGCTTAGACCATGTACCGGAAGCTGTAGATTCAGATGGAGCATTGGCCGCCATGGTGAAGGTCGCTGTGTTACACTGGTGCTGGTCAGGACCTGCATCAGCATCAGCTGGTTTCACATAGTTGACCAGTTTCACGCTATCTATAGAAGAACATGTACCATTTACAACTGTCCAGTAAGCCATTACACTATCTCCCACAGGCACAGTAATGATAGCCGTAGTAGAAGTTGCATTAGCAATGGTTGCAGTAGCTTTAGACACCGTCCAGGTACCGGTACCGATAGTAGGTGCAGTGGCAGACATGGTGAAAGTACCGTCCGCACAATGCTTAGTTGAATCAGGACCAGCGTTCGCCGTTGAAGGCGCCTGGTAATTCTTCAGGAAGATGTAATCAGTGCTGGAACATACACCGTTGGTGACAGTCCAGATAGCAGTAGCGGTATCGCCTGCTGGCAGGGTGATTACAGGATTGATCTTATGAATGTCAGCAGTAGCAATGCTTGCCATACTGCCAGTGAACAGTGTCCAGGTACCTACTGCTGTAGCAGGATTAGGTGTGGTCGCTGCCATGGTGAAGGAAGCGTTGTTACATTGTACAATTGAGTCCAGACCGGCATTAGCAGGATCAGGGCTCTGGTAATTAATTAATACAATACTGTCTTTATTAGAACATATACCGTTCGTCACTGTCCAGTACAGGATCGCAGTGGTATTGTTCGCTACGGTGATCACAGCATTTACATTGCTGCTATCGGCAGCTGCAATTACAGGGGCACCACTCTTCACAGACCACTTACCTGTACCGATGGTTGGGGTTGTTGCAGCCATGTTGAAGGCAGGCGTCATACACTGTTTAATAGTGTCAGGACCCGCATTAGCAGTAGATGGTGTAGCGTAGTTAATCAGTTTTACGTAGTCGGTAGAAGAACAAAGACCGTTAGTCACTGTCCATATCAGTGTAGCAGTATCACCAGCTGCCAGGGTCACCGTAGCCGCAGGATTGTTGAACATACCTGTAGTGATGGCGGCTTTGCTGCCTGTGAAGGTAGACCAGGTACCGGTACCGATGGCAGGTGTTGTCGCCTGCATCGTGAATGTGCTGTTCGCACACTGCATAATAGAATCAGGACCAGCATTCGCTGCTACTGGTTGCTTATAGTTGGTAATTGTTACTGATGCAGAGTCAGCGCAGACACCGTTGGTGATTACCCAACGTAATAAGGCTGTCTGACCAGCAGGTACAATAACAGTTGAAGTAGCACTGGTTGGTGTAGTCACCGTTGCTGTACCACTGCGTACGTACCAGTAACCGGTTGCACCGGTCATTGGGGTAGAACCAGCAAGCGTAAACAGACTGTCAGAACAATGTTGCTGTGCAGTACCTGCTGACGTAGCGGTTGGCTGTACATAATTGATCAGAACAATATTGTCTGAAGAAGTACAACCGATATTAGTAATAGTCCATTTCAGTACTACAGTCTGACCGGCAGTTACACTGAAGGTAGCAGTCGGGTTGTTCAGCTGTGCAGCAGAAATAGTATAAGTAGATGGAGAAACAACAGTCCAGGTACCCCATGCACCAGATACTGAAGGTGAGTTCGCGGACATTGTAAAAGTAGCGTTGTTACACTGCTTGATCGTGTCCGGACCGGCATTCGCAGCAGCTGGTGACAGGTTATTGACGATCCATACTGAGTCCGTAGTGGTACATGCACCATTCGTGATGGTCCAGTACAACCTGGTGCTATCTCCTGTTGGCAGGGTTACAGTAGTGGTTGGACTTGTTGGATTTGCGATCGTTGCTGTAGAACCGGTTGGTTTGGTCCACATACCTGAAGCGGTAGACACAGATGGTGCATTGCCCGCCATGGTGAAGGTAGTGGTCGCACACTGGTGCTGATCAGGACCTGCTTCTGCATCAGTTGGTTTCACATAGTTCACCAGTTTTATGCTATCCCTGGTAGAACATGTACCATTCACGATTGTCCAGTAAGCCATTACGCTGTCGCCCACAGGAACTGTGATCGTAGTAGTCGTGCTGTTTGGACTGGTGATCGTAGCAGTCGCTTTGGATACAGTCCACGTGCCGACACCTACGCTAGCCGCAGTGGCTGACATGGTGAAGGTTGTGTTCGCACACTGCTTGATAGAATCAAGACCTGCCT
>Ga0316604_10001642_pt1 | contig 19093 bp, 15 predicted proteins | sample OWC_soil_day20_C_FD_207650 | JGI IMG/M metagenome (GOLD analysis project Ga0316604, IMG submission 207650) | Wetland soil microbial communities from Old Woman Creek delta, Ohio, United States - OWC_soil_day20_CT | ecosystem: Environmental > Terrestrial > Soil > Wetlands | place: USA: Ohio... | reverse complement strand
GGAGGAATACAAGTGCGGCTACTCAGAAATCTGCTTCTTCTCGCCGTCCCGTTACTGTTATTGGCTGGTTGCGGCTCGCAACCGGCGGCCCAGACGCCGCTCCCGCAAAAGGCGGCTGCGACTGCGGGTCTTTCCGATTCTCCTTTTGCACTGCTGCGACAAAACAGCGACAACTATCTGAAAGCCAATCATCCCCTGTATATCGATGCTGGTGAAATCTATGAAAAAGTGGTGATCAAGGCTGATCCCTCATATTATCTTGTAGATGTCCGTTCGGATGAACACTACGCCAAACACCATATCCCCGGCTCAATTCATGTTGCCTACGCCGATACCTGGCGTTCCAGTAAAACTGATTTTCTGCCCAGGGATAAAAAAATCATCGTCATCGATTATTCGGGGCATACTTCCAGTCAAGTTGCCGCACTTTGGTCCATGATGGGTTTTGATGCAGTTGCCATGAAACACGGAATGGCGGGTTGGTCCAAAGATAAAGAGGTCATCGGCGGCTCTCCCATCCCCTGCGAACCCAAAAACTTCGCAGTAGTAAAAGATTCCACTCCCAGCCAAACGTATGACTTTCCATCCATGGAAACGAAAGCTTCCAGCTTCCCGGAACTACTGCAACAACGAGCGGAAGCCGTCACAGGTAAGCCGGTCGTAATGCAGGCCGATGAGGTGCTGGCCAAAGTTACTGCCAAAACCATCTTTGTACTTGACGTGAGAGCCTCGGAACATTTTGCTGCCGGTCATATCAACGGCGCCATCAATATTCCATTTCGCAGCTTGATGGACGAAGCTAACCTGAAAAAACTGCCGCCCAATCAGCAGGTCGTTGTTGTATGTTATGACGGACATGCCGCGAGTCAGGCAGTCCGTGTTCTTAACCAGTTGGGCTACGATTCCGTCGCGATGCGCGATGGAATGAGCCTCTGGACCGGAGACGTCAATGTCATTGGCGCCCAGTCAATCGCCTGCACGATTACAGAGCACGCAACCGCGCAACTTAACGCCCCACTCAGTCCAGGCCCCAGCACGGCCGCCACCTGAGGGTAACAACATTAGCAGCCGGTCGGCTGCTGTAACGGTAATCAAGCAAATGGATAAATCGAAATATTCTTGACCGAAAAGAGGATTATGGATGCGAAACATCAGTCGGAGAGCCTTTCTGCAAGTAGCGACCGGCACAGCCGCAGTAGGGATTGCCATCCCGCAGCTCATGGATATGAAGGCCTTCGGCGCTTCAGTCGCCGATGCGCCTGTGACCAAGGTTCCCACCTATTGCAACGGCTGCTCTACCGGTTGCCCGATGTTCGCGTATGTCAAAAATGGGCGGCTGTGGAAACTAGAGGGCCATCCCGTAGCGATGAAGAATTATGGGACCCTCTGCGCCAGAGCCTATGGCGTAGCTACCGACCTATACAACAAGGACCGGGTTCGCCAGCCGATGAAACGCGGAGCCGACGGGAAGTTCCAGCCGATCTCCTGGGATCAGGCCTTCAAGGAAATTGCTGAAAAATTGACTGGTATCATCGACAAGCATACCGGAAACTCAGTCGCGTGGATGGCCCACGGCGGCAAAGACACTTATGGCGGCATGTTTCTGGACGAGATTGGATCGCCGAATTTCATTACCCACTATTCGACCTGCTTCACCTCCAAAACCAACGCGTGGGACAAAATGGTGTCCAACCAGCTAACTGTTGATATCCGCCGGTCCAAGTATATGCTGTTCGCCGGCAGGAACTACGGCGGCGCGATCATTCCAGCTGCCATGAAACAATTGACAGCGGCCAAAGGCCTCGGGCGCAAAATTGTCGTAGTAGACCCGCGTCTTTGTGAACTGGCCAAAATAGCGGACGAGTGGGTTCCCATTCGCCCGGGAACGGATTTAGCTTTTTTCCTTGGACTTGCCCATACGCTCATCAGTGAAAACCTCTACAATAAATCCTTCGTGCAAAAATATGTTTTCGGGTTTGAAGAATTTTGGGCCGCCAACCGTGATTTTTCGGCTGAAAAAGCTGCTTCCATCTGTGATATCCCGGCAGAGAAGATTCGGGAGATTGCCCGCGATATGGCGAAAAACGCGCCGGCGGCTTTCCTTGATCCCGGTTATCATGGTCTGCACAATCACTATGTGAGCAGCACCCAGATCGCTCAGGCTAATGTCATTGTCAACGCCCTGCTCGGCAACTTTTATCAGCATGGTGGACTGATGCCCTCCGCGCGGCCCACACTGGGCAGCATTAAATTCGCCAAACGACTCCAGCCGGAAAAAGGCCCGCGCGCCGATGGCGCAGGTGTTCCCAATGAATATCCGACAGTTGAACCCGGTCGGGGTATTGCCCAACATATGCCTGATTTGATTGCCCAAGGAAAAATCAAAGCTGTCTTCATGTATCATTTCAATCCGTTGCGAACAGCGCCGGACCCCGAATATCAAAAAAACATCGCCAAGGCGGAATTAGTCGTAACCATACCGATTGACTGGAATGAGTCTTCCTACTATGCCGCTCATTACATCCTCCCTGAACATTATTTCCTGGAACGGATGGAAGCGCCGAAGCCGGTCTCCGGCAACATCAGTCATGATTATCCGCAAATCGCCATGCGCATGCCAGCAGTCAAGGCGTTGCACGACACGAAGCCTTTGCTCGAAATCATGCAGGGCCTCACCAAGGCAATGAAAATCGACGACCTCTATCCGTTTACAGTTGATGATGAGATCGCTGCGGCCATTGCCCCCCTCGGAATCGACAAGGCCCGTATTCAAACGGAGGGCTGCATTGAACTGCCGACTCCTATCCAGCCCGGATTCCCTGAAAAAGAAGGCAAACCGGCCTGTGGCACCTTCACAGGAAAAATCGAATTTTCCATTGGCGCTTTCAAACTTCACGGACGCCTTGGCGTGCCTACGTGGATCCCGCCACTCGTCAGCCCCAAAGGCGAGGACGAGTTCCGCCTCATCCACGGCAAACAACCCTGGCATTCTCATTCTCAGACCAACAACACCCCGTATTTGCTCGAAATGACCAAAAGCTATAACGGGACCTGGATGTGGATGAACCGGAAGCGAGCAGAAAAACTGGGTATAAGCAATGGCGATACCGCGATCATCGAGTCAAAAATCGAATACCCGGGACAAGCGCCGCGCATCGTGAAGAAAAATATGCAAATCAAAGTCACGGACATGCTTTATCCGGAATGCGTCTGGGTCCCTTCGGCCCATGGGTGCTTCTCACCCAACATGACCTACGGCTATGGTAAAGGAGCCAGCTATAACGATTTCGCAGCTTCCCGTGTTGAGCCGCTGTCTGGCGGCTGCATGGTTCAGGAAGTAATCGTCAAAGTCCGGAAGGGGGCCCTCTGATGCCCAGTTACGCCATGTTGATCGATGCGTCGAAATGTACCGGCTGCGGAGCCTGCCGTGTCGCCTGCCAAATGCAGTGGCAGTTGCCGCCTGATCGTTTCTACAATCGTCTGGAGTTCCGCGAAAAAGGACAGTATCCCAAAGTCAAACAGGAAATCTTCCCTGTGCAGTGCATGCATTGTGACAATCCACCCTGTGCGACAGTGTGCCCCACGAAAGCAACTTACAAAACCGCCGACGGCATCGTGCATGTCGACCCCAAGAAATGTATCGGCTGCAAAATGTGCATGATGGCCTGCCCTTATGACGTGCGTCAGCCCAACGAAAAAGGGATCGTCGAAAAATGCCGTTTCTGTGACGATTATATCGCCAAAGGCGAACAACCGCCCTGTGTCACTACCTGCATGAATACGGTTCGCGTATTTGGCGATCTGGATGACCCCAAGAGCGAAATTCGAGCCTTGCTGGAAGAAAAGCAGGTCTATACCCTGCTGCCACACATGGGCACCAAACCCCGAGTATTCTATGTCCAAAAATAACATTGCCGCAGCCGATCTGTTCCTTGAATTGGCAAACTTCTGGCAGCCACCTGATCAGGAATTGTGGCAGGATCTGTCGGTCGGTCTGGTTGACAGGGAGCTTGCCGAACTGGCAAAACACGCCGACTATTTCCCCCAGTTGCAGTTGCCTGGTCTTTTCGCCGATTGCCTGCCATCCCTTGCCTCGCTGCAGTCCTATTTCATCCGCTGTTTTATCGGCATCGGCCAAAAGTCAGCCATTCCCGTCGAATCCATCTACAAAAAATGGACGGAAGATCAGACGACGCGCCTGCCGATCGCTGGAAGCACTGGCTATCTGATGGGAGATCCTGCGCTCCATGCCCAATATTTACTTACCCATTACGGACTCAATATCCCACCTGATTACCGGATGATGCCGGACCATTTGTCCCTATTGCTGGAACTTGCCGCTTTTTTGCTCCGAAATCGCACGGATGAAGAAGCCCAGCTCTTTTTAACCCAGCATCTTGACTGGATCGGCAAGCTTGAAGAGGCGCTCATGGAGTTGGAACCTGAAAACGCAGCAGATCAAGAGGCCCAACGATTTTACCAGCTGGTACTGCAAACGATCAGACAAACTGTCGATTGCCAGCTGATGAAATATTTCCTTGTTCAGTAAAAACGGCACAAAATAAAGGAGGATTTTTCAATGTTTCAATTCATGAACAAAAAACTCGTGACCTATGTTGCCCTGCTCGTTCTGGTGGTATTTGCCGCCGGCTGCGGCTCCTCGCCCGCACCTGCTCCGGCGCCTGCGGCTCCCGCCGCCTCTGCTCCCGCCATTGACAAAGCCGCAGTAACCAAAGAAGCTGCCTGGGATGGGTACAAAAAAGTTCTGACCGATGTCAGCGGCAAAACGTTCCCGCTCGACCCTGCCAAAGCTAAAGAGCTGCTCACTGGCAATGAAAGCAAGTATCTGGTTGTTGACCTACGCAGCGCCGAAGACTATGCCAAAGGCCATGTCAAAGGCGCAGTGAATATTCCTCTTGCACAATTGCCGCAAAACCTGGACAAACTGCCGATGGACAAAACCCTGATGTTGTACTGTTATTCGGGACAGACTTCAGCAATGACCATGGTTCCGCTGAAGTATTATGGCTACAAAGTGGTATCCATATCCCGCGGTTTCCCTTCTGTTGAAAAAGCCGGTTTCGCCGTTGACACCACAGCGGTTGCCTTTACTCCTGTCGCCGCCAAAGCTCCGGCCGACCCCAAAGCGGCTGCCGCTCAGGAAGGCCTGAAAGAGGCACTCGACTCGCTGGTCAAGCAATTTGCCGCGAAAACCCTCATCGTTCCTGGCAAGGACGTCAAAACGCTGGTTGATGCTGGCGCTGACAAATACTACATCGTCGACCTCCGCGCTGCCGATGACTTCGCCAAAGGAGCTGTTAAAGGCGCAGTGAATGTTCCGCTTGCCAACTTGGCCGATGCGATGAAATCGTTCCCGAAAGATAAGACTATCGTTCTCTACTGCTACAGCGGCCAGACTGCCGCCATGTCCACCGTTCCCCTAAAAGCCGAGGGCTTCAAGCTGATCTCCATCTCCACCGGATTCCCTGGCGCAGAAGCGGGCGGCTTCGCCATCGAGAAGAAATAGGCTCACTGAACCTGGCCTGTGGGGGGGCTGCAAAAGCCCCCACGGCCCTTGTTTTCATCTTGAGGAGGATATGTTGATGAACCGAACAAAAATAGGTTTTCTTATTTTCGCTGCATTAACCTTATTTGGGATTATAGGGTCCACGGTTCTCCTGCTCAAGGGGCACCATGCTATGGGAACGAGTTATCGGTTCCCGTGGGGCCTGCTCATTTCGACATACGTGTTCTTTGTTGTCAGCAGCACAGGATTGTGTCTGGTATCCTCTCTGGGGCATGTGTTCGGAATCAAACCGTTCCAGGAAGTTGCCAAACGCTCCGTCGTCCTGGCAATCATCACATTAGCAGCGGGCTTCATCGTCATGGGCATTGAAACTCCGCAGCCTTTGCATATGCTCTATATGGCGGTCAGTCCGAACTGGGCAGCAGCCATTTTTTGGATGGGAACCTTATATGGCGTCTATCTGCTATTTTTGGGCGGAGAATTCTGGCATATGCTAATCAGGGAAAACCACTCCCGCTCCCGCCTCTTTGCCATCTTGGCATTTGTATCGGCCATTGCCGCTCACTCCAATTTGGGCGCAGTCTTCGGGTTCCTCCATGCCCGCCCCTATTGGGAAGGCCCCTATATGCCTATCTACTTTATCCTTTCCGCTCTGCTTTCCGGTGCGGCCATCTTAATTGTGTTATTTTATCTCAGAGAAGATCGCCAGACAGACTCGACTTTACTCCCTGCATTATCTAAATTATTGGCGTTTTTCTTATCCATCACCATATTCTTTACAATTTGGAAAATAATCACGGGGCTTTACGGCCATATTCCAGGAAAGGCAGAGGCTTATCAGGCGCTTTTGACTGGACCCTATGCTTTCAATTTTTGGTTTTTTGAAATTTGTATTGGGATGTTGATCCCGTTGTTCCTATTACTACTAAAGAAAACCAGACTGGCTGCTTTCTGGGCTGCCTCTTTGTCTATCCTCGGCATTTTCTTCATGCGTTATGATTTGGTGATGGTCGGGCAAGTCGTTCCTCTGGATGTCCTTGACCAGTCGCCACTGCCTGTCACTTACCTGACCTATTCCCCTACTTGGGTAGAATGGGCGGTTGTCTCTCTGGGTTTTGGTTTCGTCGGACTCGCCTACTTGTTCGCTGAAAAGAAACTGGACCTGGATGTGCGAACGCCAGCTCCGTTTCCAGAAAAAAACAACTCGGCAGAATTTGCGGGGTAAGATCCCGCTGACACCCTATGGTTCAAACAAAAAACGGGGAAGATGCGAAGCCGACACCGGCTCCCTATCTTCCCCGTTCTTCTGTATCTTATGCGATTACACTCACCCTTTTGCGTTCGAGAGTGCCAAATTCCAGGACAACAGCACTTCCGTTCCCTCACTGTTATAAGCCATCCGATGAGTCGTAGACAGCATAATAGGAATTCCCCGCCCCATTCCGGCATCTTCACCGAAGCTGAACAGTTCCTCCGGATTCGATCGAAAGCGCCGCAGAATAGCGTTACCAGCAAACCCCATGCGCGAAGTTTTCACTCTTACATTCAGCCAATTTCCGATTCGACTGAACCTGACTCTGGCCCGGTGTTGACGCGGAACTCCATCCCTGCATTCCAGCGCGTTGGCGATCGCCTCATTAACCGCTACTTCCTGGATTGAATGGGGTAGTCCCGTAACTTCGGCCAAGATACTCGCAATTACATCTTTGAAGCGTTGATAGTCTCCATATCCATTGAACCGCAGTATTCGCGGCCAACCGTTTTGGGGAACCAATTGCTGCGGTAGAGAGCGCACGCAAATACAAATAGCCGTCGCATCATCCCGGCATGCCTCGTCTTCGGCCAACGATTTCAGAAATTGGACCATTTCAGGATAATGAGCAATTGGGGCCTCTGATCGGCACACCAGCAATTCAGACAAGCCATCCGTCAAAAAATAGCAAGAATCGCCAACATCAACCTGTACCGTATGCACATCGAAGGTCTCTTCAACGCTCACCCCCAGATACATACCGGGCTTCGCAACGACGCCCTGGTAGTTTTTCGTTGCGATCCATATCTCGGGAATCCCGGCGCAAACCCACTGCAGCTGTCGGGTCTGGAGATCTAGCTCGAAGCCCAGTGCTCCCGCAAACGTCCCCTCATCAAAATATTGTCCGGCACGCCGGTTAAGCCACTTCATCTGCTCGGCCAATGGCAGATCAAGTTCATTGACCTCCCTGAGCAGCACATGCATCGATGCGGTATGAAGGGCTGTTCCCAATCCATGCCCTGTTGCATCGACAATAAAGCCGCGCAACACCTGGTCGTTATATCGCCAATCCATGAAATAAAGATCGCCACCGACATAGCTGTAAGGTCGATATACGGTTTTCAGTTCCAGATATTCTGTCGGTTTCGGCATTGTCAATAACGCATTCTGCACTCGTGTCGCCAACTGCGCATCGCGGTGGATTTCCTGTTCGCGCCGTATTTCATCTGAAACATCCCGGATTGTTAGAACCACCAGACTGCAATCCCGATATTGTATTAACGTTGCTGCCCTTTCCACCTGAATAAGGGTTCCGTTGCGATGACGCAATACCCGGCGTTGCAATGGTAAAACGCGTTCATTTTTTACCTGGTCCAAAAAGTTCCTGATATTTTCAGGGGTATCCGCCGCAATGTGAAAAAACTGCAGTGGAGCATCCTTAAGCAAATCGTAACCAAATCGCTCTGTAAAACGCGTATTAGCCTTAATGATATCTCCAGTATCTGGATTGAAAATGACCACGGCCTCCGGAGCCTGTTCCATCACGGCCCGATATCGGGCTTCACTCTCTTCCAGTTCCTCTTCCATGCGCTTTCGATCCGTTATGTCGCGGGAGATCCCCAGAATGCCGATGAAAGATCCACCCGAATCCAACATCGGAACCTTTACCGTTTCCACCAAAACCCGTTGCCCGCCGTCCGAAAAATTCAGCCATTCCTCGTTTACACAGGGTCCGCCTGCCATCATTGACTTGCGGTCATTTTCGCGAAAGAAATCCGCCAAGTCCTTGTCGACAAAATCGTAGTCTGTCTTCCCGACAATCGCCATTTCTTTTGCGCCAAAATAACGCTCAAACATTTGATTGCATGATAAATAAACGCCCTCAGCATCCTTCACCCAAACCAGATCGGGAATGGTATTGATCAACGTGCGCAAACGAGTTTCCTGATCCGCCAGGGTGCGGGTCAGACGCCTTCGCTCGGTGATATCAATCCCGATTCCGGCAAAGTAAGTCCGCCCATCCATCTGCACAGGTACCGCTGTCAAATACATGGGGATTATGTCGCCGTCTTTCTTGCGCAAATCGGCTTCCGCACTGGCGAACCCTTTGTGAAATGCCCTTTCCACTTCCTTGGTGATCATCGCACAGGTTGCCTCATCCCCTTTGTACCAGTCCAGAAGCATCGTATGGGATAATTCCGACGCCGAATAACCGGTCATTATTTCATGCTGCTTATTCCATCGCACCAGATTCCCCAGATCATCATACAGATATAGCATGCCGGGGACACTATCAAACAATGCGTCTGTCATAGCTCTTTCCCGTTGCAGGTTATGCTGAGATTCTCTGATTTCTTCATATTGTGCCGTGAGTTCCTGGTTGGCAGCCGTGATTTCAGCCGTGCGTTCCGCAACCTGATGTTCCAGTCCCTCATTGGTTGTCGCGAGAATTTGATTCAGCGAATCGATTTCGGTATTTTGAGCGATGATCTCTTCGTTTTGCGCGGTCAGTTCCTCGTTCATCGCTGTGATTTCTTCATTCTGCGCACTTAAATTCTCATTCGCGGCAAACAGCGCTTCGGTGCGTTCCCTCACTTGAAATTCCAGTCCTGCGTTCAATGAATGCAAGTCCGATTCAATTTTCACGGCTCTTCTCGCAATGAAACCTGTCAAAATCAAGGCAGCACCAAGTCCGAGGATAACAACCCAAAGGGTGTTCGTCCGGGTATCCCTGGCGCCGATGAGAAAAGTGTGCGCCCTGCGCTGCGCGAAATCACGCAACAAAGCGATTTTCCCATCAATTTCTGCCGTCTGCCTAAGCCCCGTAGTTTGGGTAATCAGCGCAGCTTCCCGCATCCTGCCGTCCAAACTCATTTTAATGACCTCATCACGAATCGGACGCCAGGCCAAAAAGCTCTGCAACGCATCCTGAACCATAGCAGGATCCCCTTCGAACCGGTCCCTGACTAGTGAGAAATCAGATATTGCCTTCAGCTCCGCCTCGTCTACCAGAACCATATGTTTGGCGATTTCCGCGTCCGATGTAGACAATGCCACATCCTTCATTGACCGATGAATAGCAACAATATTAGCATCAATGCGCAATACTGCCGTCCACACGGCAAGGGGATGCTCATACAGTTCTTCCGTCAGTCCAGCTATCCTCGCAACTGATGTATAGCCGATCCAGCCCATCCCTACAACGATCAGGGCCAAAAAGCCTATCAGATAGGGCATCCTCCGTTGTCTTTCCATAGTAACCAAATCCCGCCTTGTTATTCCTTATTTTCAGGGGGTGTTCCAATCTCACTTAAAACAGTTCAACTCGTCAGCAATACTCCAATTCCTGCCGCCAGCATCAGCACCCCAACCGCCAGATGCAGCCGTTTCGCATTTTGCGCCTGCCAATCGGATGCTCTTTCCACCGTTACCTTTCCCATGTAGACCAGGACAGCAATCAGAATCAGTGGCGAAATAAAAATCAAATTATATAAAATGAGATACATAAAAAAAGCTGAATTCATTCCCCATTTAGCCATGATCCCCAAGGCAAAAAAATAGGGGCCGCCTGTACATGGAAGCTCGATGAGTGTTACCACGCTGCCCATCGCAAATGCAGCCCAGGGGGTTGTCGCCTTGCGCAACAGGGAAAACAAAAAAGGCCGCCAGGCCTGCGGAATCTCAGCGGCAAACCCACCAGCCCCATAGGCAAAATAATCCTTGAGGTTGAGGAGCCCAACGAGAATGGCCAGAGCTCCCACAAAATTTCGCACGATATCAGATATGCCCAAAAAAGTTAGAGCCTTTACTATCCCGATCCCGACCAAAATATAGGTAATAAAGACTGACAAAATAAAGGAAGCGGCTGAAAGAATCAGTCGCTTTTTGCTCTCATGATACAGGCTGATGAAGCTGAGTAGAATGACCAATACCAATATCGCGCAAGGATTGATGGAATCTGCCAACGCGGCTCCCATGATACCCATCAGCCCCATAGGATCCGACGCGGTTGTGAGCGATCCCGCGCCACCTGTGTCTACGGCGGTCATCAGTTCTTTCTCGAGGTCTAGGATCCGTGGTACCCCCATATACATCTGCCCATTATAAAATGCGACTGGAATGGCCCAATCCTGTTCGGGAATTCCATACATTTTGAAAGACATCACCATGCGATCAGCATTTTCCCTGTTATCATACACTTCGTACTTCTCTACCGGAACTCCTTTTGCAATAATGCGTTCCATTACAGGCGCCACCTCTTTGCAGGCAGGACAAGTATTCCCATAAAAATACATGACGGTTTTCATTGGCGCAGCCTGTACCGGAAATGCCATCATAGCACCCACTAGGAACAGCCCTGCAAGAATGAGGGCAAACTTTTTTTTCAATTTAACCATTCCTTTGCTTTTCACTTGCCAAAATATCGAATCGTACTTCAGCTTACTACACACGTGATTAATTGTAATCATATTTTCCGATATCGGCAACAACCATTCCCGGATAACCAAAATCCCGCAGAATATCACATAGCAAATTGTGAAACCAATTAGCGGATCCGGCACAAAATATATAATACGACTTTTTATGTCGTATTATATATTTTCAGTTATATTCATGATTACCCAGCCAGTATTTCGCCAAACACTGCTACAGTTTGTCCTTCAACTTTTGAACTACGCATCCTTTTCACATCTTTACTTCGGCAACAACCTGAGGATTTTCATGGCCGTCGACAGCGTCAGACGCGTTTCCATGTCGTCGATAGAAACACCCAGGATCGATTCGATGCGGTTTTTGCGGGCCAGTACAGTCTTGTGATGAACAAAACTTCGTTCCGCCGCCTCTTTTAAATTGGCTGCAGACAAAATGTCCTCCAAAGTCGCCACCAATTGGGTCCCCTTGGTCGCATCCTGTTGGATCAGCTTCCCGAGAGACCGGTCAACAAAAGAGTGCAGTTGCTCGGAATCCTGAAACTGCGTCAACAGCTGACAGATTCCCAGATCTGCATAATGGTAGACGTCATTTCCGCCCCACACCCTGCGCCCCACATTGGCCGCTTCTTTCGCTTCCCGATAACAGCGCCGAATATCCAACACATCAGTATAACTGGAACTGACTCCAATCGTCAGTTTGACACCAGGCATTTGGCGAATGACTCGTTCTTTGCCTGACTTGGCACGGGCCAACGCATGTTCCTTTGAATCGATGCAAGCCACAGGCAAAGGACATAACACTGCAAAGCCATCATAACGCGTCCAGACGATTTTATCCTGTTCCGCTGAACAAATATGAGTCACATGACCCAAAAGATCCTTCATCTCCCGCTGATCCTTCTGCAATTCGCAATATGATTTCCCACAATATTCATCGATACTGATAGCAAACAAAGCATAACGAACCGACAAGTCCATCCCCAGGGATCGAGCCCTTGAGATCGCCACTTCACTCGTGGCAATCTCACCATCGGCGATCGCATTCAGCAGATCCGCTCTCTGTTGCGTTTCATCATTTTTACGCAAAGTCTCCGCTTCGCGGGGTCCATAGCCAGCGCGCGCTACATATAGCACCGTCTCAGCTTGTTCGGACTGCCCTGGCAATGCCGCAGACACGATACGAATCGGGAAAGGTTCGCCATCAGGCATCAGGCCGGTTCCGGTGAATTCAGCGCTGCCCTCTGCCCCGGCGATTTCCGCCCAAGTTCGGGGCCCGTTATTTTCCTCCGAAGCAAAAAAATCCGTTACCGTACGTCCTTTGGCGTCTTTCGGCAGCACGCCAAACAAATGGAAGGCCGCGTTGTTCCAATCCGTCACTCGAAGTTCTGCGTCAAAAGTCAATATCGCGATCGGCGCTTGCACAACGATTGTATACAGACGCTGGTCCAATGTTTTTCCATTCCTCACAAAATCAGCCTCCCGTGCTTAGTCCAGCGGACGGATCATAGCGATTTCATCGCAATTGGGAAACTTACTGCAGTTGATGCAGTCCTTCCAAACCTTCTGCGACAAACGCTCCTTCGGCACTTCGTGAAAATTAGCCTTGGCAAAAAATCCGGGTTGGTACGTCAGCGTGAACAAGGTTTTCACTCCTAATTCACGAGCGTCTTCCGCCAACCGCTCAACGATGGACATACCGATTCCTTTCCCAGCATATTCCGGCGCGATAGCCATCGCCCGAATTTCGGCCAATTCATCCCAGACGAGATGCAACCCGCCGACCCCCACCACTTTTCCATCATCTTCGGCGAGAATGAAATCCCGGAGTGACTCATAAATGGAGTTCCGCGACCGGGCCAGCATCAGCCCCTGCTCCGCGTAATAGTTGACGATTTGGTGGATACTCTCCGTATCACTGAATTTTGCCCTGCGATATTTCATGATGAAACCTCCTGAATTAAAGTAAGCTTGGCGGTGCTTGACGGACAGATGTCACTTAGACAACACTGGGCGCAAATCGGGTTTCGGGCCCGACAAATCTTACGGCCATGCCAGATGAGCCAATGATGGGATTCCGACCACTGCGGCCGTGGAATGAGCTTCATCAGACCTTGTTCCACTTCTTCGGGACTCTTCCCTTTCGCCAGGCCGGTCCGGTTGGCAACACGAAAAACATGCGTATCTACGGCGATAGCCGGTACACCGAACTGGTGGCTCAAAATCACATTGGCTGTTTTTCGTCCGACTCCAGGCAAGCGTATTAACGCTTCCATTGTTCCGGGAACTTCTCCACTGAATTCGTCGACCAACATGCGGCAGGCAGCCAGAATGTTCTTCGCTTTCGCCCGGAACAGGCCGCAATCGTGAATTAGTTCTTCCATTTTTTCAACGCTGAGAGTCAGCATTTTTTCGGGTGAATCCCACAGGGGAAACAGGCGACGGGTAATGATGTTCACACGGACGTCCGTGCACTGCGCCGATAATACAACGGCAACCAATAATTCGAAGGAGGATTGGAAAACCAGTCCAGTAGTTGCGCCATGATAGGTTTTTGCAAGCCGCTGCAACATTTCACGGCGAAGTGCAAGTGTCAGTCGCATGGAAACCTCCTGTGGTTGAATTCTTCTATTAGGTGCTTCCACATAACCCGCTTTCTTTCCTCCATCCTGCGCAGAGGTTTTTTTTGTATAGGGCTTGAATTAGTGGTAAAATAGGTAGGTAATATTAGTTTAGGAGGCTTTTAATAAATGTTTGGTCTTGGGATGCCTGAACTCATTTTAATACTTATTATTGCACTGGTCATTTTCGGACCGTCCAAGCTGCCGGAAATGGGTGCTTCCGTTGGCAAAGCAATCCGTGAATTCCGTAATGCAACCAAGGAACCGGACCCCGAACCGGACCGCAAAGTCATCGTAGCCGAGTATCACGAAGCTCCGAAACAGATTCTAAACGAAAAAAAACCAGAAGTGAAGGATAAGGAATGATTCGTCTCAAGTTCAGTCGCCGCGATTTTATGATCGGCGCCTTGGTTGGAGCCGCGGCCGGCGCCGGAGTATTGGGCGCATTGCAGCGAAAGTCAGCTTCTGACCCGTCCGGTAACTCGGGCGGGTCGGTTTTTCATACAGATCGGGCGGCCCGCATCACTACTCTAAGTTTTATCAGCGTAGATCATGCCCGCTGCACTGGCTGCGGAATTTGCGAGGCTGAATGCGCCCTTGTCAGAGAAAAGACTTACGACACTTGGCGAAGCCGCATCCGCGTCCATCATTTTGAACCGCCACTTGATATCGCCTCAATTTGCGCATCCTGCAACGATGCCCCTTGCGTGAAAGCCTGCCCGCCAGAAGCTAACGCGCTGACGCGGGACCCATTGACCGGCGCGGTCCTTCTCAACGAAGCCAAATGCATCGGTTGCCGCGCCTGTCTGACGGCCTGCGCCAAAGACCGTTCTGACGTTATCAGAATGAGCCGTGACGGGAAAAAAGCGCTCGGCATCTGTGATCTTTGCGGCGGCGATCCCGCCTGCGTCAAGGTCTGCCCCGAGCAATGCCTGTCCCTCGTTCCCGCCAATCAAGATGGCCGTGGCCTGGCCGCCAATCCGCTGATTATTGCCCGTAGCCTGGCCCACAATATCTATCGTTCAGGGAGGGATAGCTGATGAGTGGCGGATTCACAGGGCGCACACTGGAAATAGACCTCAACCGACAGCGGCACTTCGTCAGCGATACCGATATGAAGGCCGCTGCCTTGTATCTCGGGGGCCGGGGAATGGGTATCAAGACACTGTGGGATCGTATCCCGACGGCTGGCCTGGATCCCTTGTCACCGGAGAATCCTTTGATGTTTTGGCCGGGTCCGCTGTCCGGTCTTCCTTTGGCAGGCGCCTCCCGCGTCTCAGTGGTTACCAAGGCAGCCAATACTTCTCCTTTGGACGGCAGTTTGGAAAATGCATCGACCGTTACCTATTCCTCGATTGGCGGGCACTTCGGCCCAGCTTTGAAAATGGCGGGATTTGATGGCCTGATCCTGTCCGGCCGCTCTGATCGGCCGGTTGTGTTGATCATTGACGAAAACAAGATTTCATTCCGGGATGCTGCCGATCTCTGGGGGCAAACTACATCGATAACGCTTGAAACGCTGGGCCGTGAACTGGGACCTGATTTCCGGCTGCTGGCGATCGGACCGGCCGGGGAAAAAGGTGTCCGCTTCGCCGGCATTGTTAGCGATGTCCGGCGCACCACAGCTCGTGGCGGCTCCGGCGCTGTAATGGGATCAAAAAACATAAAAGCGATTGCCGTACGGGGTACGATTCCTATCCCTATGAACAAGGCTGAGGGACTAATGGCTTTGCGCCGCGACACAGCCACGCTTTTGTCCGGTTGGAGCAATTATACCCACTGGCGACGGTGGGGTCCAACTCCGCTGTTATTGTCGTCGGCCCAAGCCGGCATGCTGACCACGAAAAACTTCCGGGAAGGTTCCTGGCAGGATATCGCCAATCTGTCAATTCCCGCCACCGAACGCGAGTTTTGGGTCCACCACACAGCCTGTGCCCACTGCACCCTGAAATGCGTCAAAATCGGCCAGATATCAAAGGGTCCGTGGAGAGGCGTGATTGCGGAAGGTCCCGGCTATAGCGCCGGCGCAATGTTGGGCTCCAATTGCGGCGTTTCCGATCTGGGTGGTCTGATGAAACTGATCTCCCGGGCCGATGACCTGGGAATGGATCCTATCGCGGCCGGCAATGTGCTAGGATTTGTTATGGATTTATACGACAACGGTGTGCTTGGCAGCGCAGAGCTGGGCGGATTGTCTCCCGAGTGGGGCAAGGTTCCCGTGATGTTGGAATTGCTCGACCAAATTGCCTTCAGGCAAGGAATCGGAGAAGTTCTGTCACTCGGCGTTAAAAAAGCAGCCGCTGTCCTCGGTGCGAAAGCTGTGCCTTTTGCCATGCATGTCAAAGGACAAGAACTAGCCGGCTGGAATGTGCCTGCCAGTCATGATTTTGCGCTTGTCTACGGAACCGCCAACCGAGGCGGCAGTCATCAGGAAGGCGCCACGATTCAGGAACAGCATCGCCGCACGTTTTTGGATGCGTTGTGCGTCTGCCGATTTGTTTATGGTGCGGTCGGCTTGGCTCCGTATCAGAGAGCTCTCTCGCTGGCAACCGGATGGCAAAGTGACGACGCTTCCATGCTGGCAGCCGGCGAACGCATCTGGACGCTGGAAAAAATGTTCAATGCGCGGGAAGGCTTTCGTCGCGCAGATGATCGGCTTCCCCCCAGCATGACTTCCATCGTTTTCACCACAGGACCGAAAAAGGGAGCCAGCTTTCCTGCGGAAAAACAGGAATCTCTATTGGACAAATATTACGGGGATCGCGGTTGGGACATAAAAACCAGCCTGCCGACACCCGCAAAACTCAAATCGCTCGGGCTCGACAAGCTGGTTGAAAAACAGTCCTGATTGCTTAGGTTAGTTGGTCAGGCTGCGAATCGGCGCCGGGATGCGGCCGCCGCGCGCAATGAACACATCCGGTGCGAACCGGTTGACAGCCATGACTGGCGCATGCCCCAGCAAACCGCCGAAAACGACCGAATCGCCCACGGTTTTACCGGGAACGGGAATGATCCTGACTGCGGTGGTTTTGTTGTTGATGACCCCGATCGCCGCTTCGTCGGCGATGATGGCCGAAATGGTAGCTGCGGAAGTATCGCCGGGAACTGCGATCATGTCGAGGCCCACAGAACAGACGCAGGTCATGGCTTCCAATTTCTCAAGCGTCAGGGCGCCTCTTTCCACCGCAGCGATCATGCCAGCATCTTCGCTGACAGGAATGAATGCGCCGGATAGTCCGCCAACATGGGAAGAAGCCATCAAGCCGCCCTTTTTCACTGCATCATTCAGCAGCGCCAGCGCCGCAGTGGTTCCTGGAGCGCCGGTGCTCTCCAGACCCATCTCTTCGAGAATGGCGGCCACACTGTCTCCGATGGCCGGAGTCGGCGCCAATGAAAGATCTACGATGCCAAAGGGAACGTTCAGCCTGCGTGAGGCTTCCTGCGCCACCAGCTGCCCCACACGGGTAATCTTGAAGGCGGTTTTTTTGATTGTTTCCGCGACCACGCCCAAATCCGCGCCCCGAACTTGTTCGATAGCACGCATAACCACACCCGGCCCGCTGACACCGACACTGATGCAGGCCTCCGCCTCTCCCACTCCGTGAAAAGCCCCTGCCATGAAAGGATTATCTTCTACGGCGTTGGCAAATACAACGAGTTTGGCACAGCCAATGGCGTCCCGGTCTCGGGTGAGATGAGCCGTTTGCTTGATGATTTCACCCATGCGGGCTACACAGTCCATGTTGATTCCGCTGGAGGTCGAGGCCAAATTGACGGAGGAACAAACGCGGTCGGTGACTGACAGTGCTTCCGGAATAGATGCCAGCAGCACCAAATCGCCCTTGGTGAAACCCTTCTGCACCAATGCGGAAAATCCACCTATGAAATTCACGCCGACAGTTTTTGCTGCCCGATCCAACGCTTCGGCCACCGCGACATAACTATCGGTATGGCACGCCTCAGCCGCAATGGCGATCGGAGTCACCGAAATCCTTTTATTAATGATGGGAACGCCGTATTCGGCTTCAATATCCTCGCCTACTCTTACGAGATGTTCGGCTTTGTGTGTAATTTTTTCATAAATATTCTGGCAAAACACTGTCAAATCAGGATGAGCGCAGTCACGCAAACTGATTCCCATCGTGATGGTTCTGACATCCAGATTCTGTTCCTTGATCATTCGGTTCGTTTCGAGTATATCCTGCAGTTCAATCATTCAAGCACCCCCCTCATACCCGGTGCATGACTTGAAAAATATCGGCGTGCTGCGCCCGAATTTCGAGTCCAATGGCTTCGCCTTTGTTCTTCAGGATCTCCTGCAATTCTTTGAGGCTGATTTTGGCCTCAGCCATATCGGCCGTCATGATCATGTTGAAAAATCCATCCAGGATGGTCTGATCAAGATTGAGGATATTGACGCCGTTTTCAGCCAGCACGGTGGCAACCATTGCGATGATGCCAACCCGGTCGCGTCCAAGAACGCTGATGACGATTTTCATGATTCCGCTCCTTTATCCGATGGTTTCATTGATTGGGTTAACTATTATTGTATTTTCCACAGCCAAATAAAGCAAGCACACAGCCGCTAAAATCTGACAAGGGGGTAACAAAGCCATGAATCTGTTCGATGTCATTGGCCCCATCATGATTGGCCCTTCCAGTTCTCACACCGCCGGCGCGGTTCGTTTGGGCAAACTGGCTCTGGCCTTGCTGGGAGAACCTGTTCGCGAAGCCTACATCGGCCTCCACGGCTCATTCGCCAGCACTGGCAGGGGACACGGAACAGACAGGGCTCTGGTTGCCGGCCTGATGGGCTGGAATACCGATGATTCCCGTATTCCCAAGTCATTCGAAGCGGCTGCCGCCGAAGCCCTGTCTTTTCACTTTGAAACCGTTTGCCTGGGCAACGGCGCACATCCCAATACAGTCCTGTTTGCCCTGAAAGGAAAAGGAGAAGGCGTACTGCGCCTTACAGGTTGTTCTGTAGGAGCCGGTCGCATAAAAATGACTGAGCTCAATGGGTTCCCTTTGGAATTAACAGGTGAGTTCGCCTCCCTGATCACTTTGCATCATGACCGACCGGGCGTTATCCATAGCGTAACCGGCGTTCTCGCGTCAAGGTCTGTTAATGTGGCTGAAATGCGGGTATCACGAAGGAAACGGGGAAGCACAGCCGTCATGGTCATCGATGTGGACGGAACGGTTCCACAGGATGTCGTAGAAGCTGTCGCCGGACTCCCTCAGATCATTGCCGCACGGCGTT
>Ga0316604_10001641_pt1 | contig 19093 bp, 19 predicted proteins | sample OWC_soil_day20_C_FD_207650 | JGI IMG/M metagenome (GOLD analysis project Ga0316604, IMG submission 207650) | Wetland soil microbial communities from Old Woman Creek delta, Ohio, United States - OWC_soil_day20_CT | ecosystem: Environmental > Terrestrial > Soil > Wetlands | place: USA: Ohio... | reverse complement strand
TTGCTGATATCAATCCACTTCAACCCAATGCCATAAGCAGATTTGCATGTAACCAGTGTACTTCCTACAGTATTACAATCCACGGTATTGATGACCTAGTTATTTCGACCAGCAACACGCTTGACGGCCCACCTGTTATCCATCAAGTTAGTTCCACCACCTATGGTGAAAATAAAATAACTCTCCGCGTAAATGCATCACAATCTTATCTAAACTACTATCGCCATTTTGGCTGGTTAGTATCATTTTTCATATCCATTACCATCGCCAGTCTTGTTTCTTTTTGCATATATCGCTTACTTTTAGCACGCGATTCATTTGATCATCTAATTTCAGAAGGCTTGCGCAAGCAGCAATTTATTCCTTTTTATCAACCGATTGTTGATTCTAGGACTGGCAGGCTACTTGGGGCTGAAGCACTAGTCCGCTGGATTGGTAAAAATGAAAAAATCATCCCCCCGAACGAATTTATTCCATTTGCAGAAGAGTCAGGACTGATATTGCCAATTACAAAGCAATTGTCTAAGCATGTAGCAAAAGATTTAAAAAAATTCTGTTGGCAAGACAGCGAACTATTTATCAGCATCAACCTTGTCCCTGAACACATATATGACGAACAGTTTTGCCATTGGTTAATTAAACTAATAAGAACACATAATCTCAAAGGGCAGAATCTCTCGATCGAAATCACGGAAAGACGAAAACTTGACGATTTGGAAAAGGGCAGAAAAAACCTAACATTGCTGGTTAACGCAGGCATCAATATCAAACTTGACGATGCTGGAACTGGTTATGGCGGATTTTCATATGTTCAGGAGTTACCTATTCACACATTAAAAATCGATAAAATGTTTATCGATACTCTTGGACATGAAGAGGATGTAAAAATTTCTGTACTCAACGCCATTGTTAACTTTGCGCAAAATGCCAAATTGGAAATAATTGCTGAGGGAGTGGAAAGCATTGATCAAGTTAACCGTCTAGCAGACATGGGCGTATTTGCCATACAGGGATATGTCTACGGGAAACCCATGAACTCAGCAGACTTTATTCAGTGGATGACTTCTCACCAACCAATTCTTTCTGAATAGCATTCATTGCGCAAGTATTGGCCGCATCAAGCAGTTTGACATGCCTAATCCCCCTCCTTGTGCTTCCACAAAATCTGCTTGGCAATGCCGCGCAGGATGTTGACTTCCTCCGCTTCCAGATCGGCGCGGGAAAACAGGCGCCGCAGGCGCGGCATCAGTTTTTTCGGGTTGTCTGCATGCAGGAAACCGAGCGCAATCAGCGCTTGTTCCAGATGCGCGAACATGCCGTCAATCTGCTCGACACTGGCCGCCTTGCCACGAAAACCGACATCGGTTTCCGGCGGCCTGTCGCCCAGTTCAGCCTGCCGGCATTCATAAGCCAGCAATTGCACCGCCTGCGCCAGGTTCAGCGACGAATAATCCGGATTGGCCGGAATCGTAATCAGCACATTGCATTTCTCGATCGCTTCATTCGGCAAGCCGAAGCGCTCGCTGCCGAATATCAGCGCTGCGTTCAGCTCCGGTTCCGCCACCAGTCGGCCAGCCAGCGCGCGCGCAGTCAGCACCGGCGGTGAAAACACGCGCGGCCGCGCCGACAGCGCGGCGGCAAAATTGCAACCTTCAAGCGCTTCATCGAGCGAGGTGACGATTCTGGCATTCGCCAGCACATCGTCTGCGCTGCTGGCAAACGCCAGCGCCTCGTCGTGAGAAGTCACTTGCGGATTGTGCGGATTGACCAATACAAGATCGGAAAATCCCATGGTTTTCATTGCGCGTGCGACCGAGCCAACGTTGCCCGGATGGTAGGTTTCGACCAGAATAAAGCGCAGGCGGGAAAAGATGGGCATGACGATGTTGGGCAGATTCATTTACAATATAAGGTTTCGGCAGGCGCTGTGCGCCGCCCTGTTCTTTCTCATTTCATGCCGTGCGCCTGTTTGCGCCGGCAAAACGACATTTTAACGGAAGCCTTATGCACCCCATGCTCAATACGGCGATCAAGGCCGCCCGCCGCGGCGCTTCGATCATCAACCGCGCCTCATTCGACCTCAGCCAGATCAAGGTCACGGAAAAGAATCAGAACGACTACGTCACTGAAATCGACCAGGCGGCGGAACAAGCGATTGTCGAGGTGCTGCAAAAGGCATATCCGGGCCATGCGGTGCTGGCGGAGGAATCCGGCGCATCGGCCAACCTGCACGACGAAGCCGAATTCGTCTGGATCATCGATCCGCTCGACGGCACCACCAATTTCATCCACGGTTTCCCGCAATACTGCGTGTCGATTGCGTTGCAGCAGCGCGGCGTCACCACGCAGGCAGTCATCTACGATCCGACCCGCAACGACTTGTTCACCGCCTCCAAAGGTGAAGGCGCGTATCTGAACGACAAGCGCATCCGCGTATCGAAGTGCACAAAACTGACCGACTCGCTGATCGGCACCGGCTTTCCGGCGCGCGATCTGAGCAAGCTGGACGAATACATGGCGATGTTCAAAACCATCACCGAAAAATGCCAGGGCCTGCGCCGCCCTGGATCGGCCGCGCTCGATCTGGCATATGTCGCCGCCGGCCGGCTCGACGGCTTCTTCGAAAAAGGCTTGAACACTTGGGACATGGCCGCTGGCGCACTGCTAATTTCTGAAGCAGGCGGCATCATCGGCGATTTCAAGGGCGAGCAAACCTACCTGGAAAAAGGCGACGTGATTGCCGGCAACCCGAAAATCTTTTACCAGATGATCTCGCTGCTTGGCACCTACGCCTGACTCTGATGGGGTATATATCAAAAACAAGCTGCCAGGCCTCATATTCTCTGACGGTTTAAAAATACACCCACCAGTATATTTTTCCCCCTAACTGACCCAAAGTGCACTTTGGGTCAGTTATTTTGGTCTGTTGCCGGCAAGCGATGCGCGAAACAGGCGCACACGCACCACTTCCCCCATTCGCAGACATCATCATAAACTGCTATACTGCGGCCACGCGGCAGTTTGACCAGTCCCCCTTGCCGCTGTCTAGCGACTTATTCCTCTCCGTTTGCCTGCGACTGGCGCCTTCAATGGCGACAGGCCGATATTTTTTGAAATATTTATGTCTTTTTCCAAACTCGGATTGTCCGAGGCCATTGTTCGTGCCGTGACTGAATTCGGCTACACCACCCCGACCCCAATCCAGAGCCAATCGATTCCTGCCGTGCTGGCAGGTGGCGACCTGCTCGCTGGCGCGCAAACCGGCACCGGCAAAACAGCCGGCTTTACTCTGCCGATCCTGCATCGCCTTTCGAGCAATGAATCGGGCACCGCGCAAACCAGCAAGACCTCGCGCCGCCCAATCCGCGCACTGATCCTCGCGCCGACCCGCGAACTGGCGGCGCAGGTCGAAGAAAACGTGCGCATTTACGCCAAATACCTGAAGCTGAATTCCGCCGTGATCTTTGGCGGCGTTGGCATCCATCCGCAAATCAAACTGCTGGCGCACGGCGTCGATATCCTGGTCGCCACGCCGGGCCGCCTGCTCGACCACATCCAGCAAGGCACGGTCAAGCTCGACAAGATTGAGATCCTGGTGCTGGACGAAGCCGACCGCATGCTGGACATGGGCTTCATCCGCGACATTCGCAAAGTGCTCGCCGTGCTGCCGAAAAAACGGCAAAACCTGCTGTTTTCCGCCACATTCTCCGATGAAATCAAAGCGCTGGCTGATGGCTTGCTGAATTCGCCAGCGATGATTGAAGTCGCGCGCCGCAACTCAACCGTCGAAGTCATCACACAGCTGGTTCATCCGGTTGACCGCAACCGCAAGCACCCGATGCTGACGCATCTGATCAAGACCAACCGCTGGCAGCAAGTGCTGGTGTTCACGCGCACCAAGCATGGCGCCAACAAGCTGGTGGAACAACTCGGCAAGGATGGCATCTCCGCGATGGCGATCCACGGCAACAAGAGCCAGTCGGCGCGTACCAAGGCGCTGTCGGAATTCAAGGATGGCAAGCTGCAGGTGCTGGCGGCAACCGATATTGCCGCCCGCGGCATCGACATCGAACAACTACCGCATGTGGTCAACTACGACCTGCCGAACGTGCCTGAAGATTACGTCCACCGCATCGGCCGTACCGGGCGCGCCGGCGCCACCGGCGAAGCGGTTTCGCTGGTCTGCGTCGATGAGCACCAGATGCTCAAGGATATCGAAAAGCTGATCAAGCAAACGCTGCCGCGAGAAATCATCCCCGGCTTTGAACCTGATTTAAATGCCAAACCCCAGCCAATTCAATTGCGCAGCGGCAACGGAGGTGGCCGGCAGCAACCGCGCGCCCAAAATCCGGGCGCCGGCAAACCCGCCGCTCAAACGGCTAAACCGCATGGCGGCGCACCGGCGCCCGCCAGCGGCCGCCGATTTGCCTCCCGTTCGCCGAAAATGCAACCCGGCGGCGCGCGCGGACGTTAAACTTCTGGTGTTCCTCCTCACCCCCGTCGGCCATAGCCTGACGGGGTAATATCGACCAACCATCTCGACTCGGTGTTCGATGCATTCTTCAGACAAACTTCACATTTTTTGCCGCGTTATCGACAACTTTGGCGATGCCGGCGTCTGCTGGCGGCTGGCACGCCAGCTTGCGCATGAGCACCACGTCGAAGTCACGCTATGGATCGACGAATTGGGCAGCCTGAAGCGGATGTGCGCCGAACTCGATGCCAGCGCGAACATGCAGTCCGCGCGTGGCGTGACTGTGCGCCGCTGGCCATCTGACGACACAGCTTTCACGCCGGCCGACACGGCCGATGCCGTGATCGAGGCCTTTGCCTGCGAACTGCCAACCGCTTACATGCAGGCGATGGCGAAGCGGGAAAAGACACCTGCCTGGCTGAATCTGGAATACCTTAGCGCTGAGGAATGGGTTGAAGGCTGCCATGCGCTGCCCTCGCCTCACCCATCGCTGCCGCTGTCGAAATACTTCTTTTTCCCCGGTTTCACCGAACGTACTGGCGGTCTGTTGCGCGAACGCAACCTGTTTACGCAACGTGATTCGTTGCAAAATGACCTGGTCGCCCGCGCCGCGTTTTTCTCGCAGCTTGGCGTTCAGTTGCCGCTATCAGCGACTGCCGTTTCACTGTTCTGCTACCCGCAAGCGCCATTGAATACGCTGTTCGAGGCGATGCAGGACGATGGACACCCCGTTGTTTGCGTCGCCCCGGAAAGTGTCGCCACCGACGCTATCGGCCAGTTTTTGCAGCAGGCACCTATTGCCGGCGCGAGCGCCACGCGAGGTGCGCTGACCGTGCAGGTACTGCCCTTCCTCGATCAGGACGATTATGACCGGCTGTTGTGGGCCTGCGACCTGAATTTCATACGCGGCGAGGATTCTTTGGTGCGCGCACAATGGGCGGCCCGGCCGTTCATCTGGCACATCTATGCGCAAGACGAGAATGCGCACGTGATCAAGCTTGATGCCTTCCTCGGCAAATACACCGAACGGATGCCACCAGCCGACGCGCTGACTGCAACCCGTTTTCACCTCGCATGGAACGGCATCCGTGATACCGGTTCGATCGCCTCGCAATGGCGTGATTTGCGCGCCGCACTGCCCGACATCACACAGCATGGGCGGCAATGGGCGCAGCAACTGTCGCATCAAGACGACTTGGCAACAGCACTAATGGGTTTCCTGCGAAAAATCGGTTAAAATTCAGGGTTTTGTAAGTTTGCAGCATCTAGGGCGGCATTGGGGCATGAGCGCCAGCGCAACCGGATGATTCCTCCCCATCCAATCGATACAGATAGATATTATGAAAACAGCACAAGAAGTACGCGTCGGCAACGTGGTCATGGTCAATGGCGAACCTATGGTGGTGCTCAAGTCGGAGTACTCGAAATCCGGCCGCAACGCCTCCGTCTGCAAGATGAAAATGAAAAACCTGCTGACCGGCTCCGGCCTGGAAGCGGTTTACAAGGCTGATGAGAAATTCGACGACATCGTGCTCGACAAGAAGGAAGTCACCTACTCCTACTTCGCCGATCCGCTGTACGTTTTCATGGATGCCGACTACAACCAGTATGAAGTCGAAGCTGAAAACATGGGCGACGCGCTGAACTACCTGGAAGACGGCATGCAGTGCGAAGTGGTGTTCTACAACGAGCGCGCCATTTCGGTTGAACTGCCGACCACCATCGTGCGTGAAATCACCTACACCGAACCGGCTGTCAAGGGCGACACTTCGTCCGGCAAAGTACTGAAATCGGCACAAATCGCGACTGGCTTCAATATCCAGGTACCGCTGTTCGTCGAACAGGGCGAAAAGATCGAGATCGACACCCGCACCGGCGAATACCGCAGCCGCGCGAAGTAATCCGGCAAAGCCATTCTCGCCCCTGCGGCAAAAAAGCCAACTCGCGCTGCGGGTTGGCTTTTTTTATTCGGCAATCACCGTCGGTCCACCAGACTTCTTGTCCTTCTTGCTAAACAGCGAACGCAAGCGGTCACCCATGCTGGGCGGCGGCGTGGGAGGCTGATCTTTCTTGACTTCGCTGGCAGGCGCCAGCAAAGCCTTATGCAGTTCAAACAGGCTCTGTGGCCGATCGAGCGGATTGATTTGCAGGCAGTTGCCCACAATCCCTAAGATTTCTGGCGAATACATGCCATCAAGCTTGGCCAGATACAACTCCATCTTGTCGTGTGCTTTTCGCTGATCCCAAGGCTGGGGAGGCACGCCGGCCATGCAGGCGAAGATCGACGCGCCCAAACCGTAGATATCAGTCCACGGGCCTACTCCGGCAGTTTTCGAATACAGTTCCGGCGGCGCAAAGCCAGGCGTATACATCGTGTTCCGCTTCGGCATGTCTGAATTGAACGACGCCTGCCGCGCAGCGCCGAAATCGAGCAGCAGCGGCGTGCCAGTTCCCCGCAGATAAATGTTAGCCGGCTTCAAATCCAGATGCAGCAGCTTGTTCGCATGCACTTCACGCAGTCCGCTGATGATTTGCGCGAAAATGCTGCGAATGAACTGTTCCGACAGCAGCGGCTTTACGCCCATGTCGCGCCGGTGCAGGATATGATCCTGCAGCGTGCGGCCAGATTCGTACGCCATCACCATGTAAACGGTTTCATTGGCGCGGAAGAAATTCAATACGCGCACCACGTTCGGGTGCGCAATCTTCGCCAACGCGCGCCCTTCCTCGAAAAAACATTTCATGCCGAGATGGAAGATCGGCATGTTGGCCGCCGACACATGGGACGACAGTTCGCCCGGCTTGCGCAATGCAAGCGCACTTGGCAAATACTCCTTGATCGCCACTGCATTGCCATCCTCGTCATAGGCAAGGTAGACGATGCTGAACCCGCCGGACGCAATTTTCTTTACAATGCGGTATCCGCACAGTTCCAGCCCATCCGGCAGCGGAGAATTGTTTTGAGTGGCCATGTACTGTCCGCCCTTAGCGCGGTAAATGAATTGTGCTGGCAATAACAGCTATTGTAACGAACAGGTGCCAAATTGACGATACGCAGCATGACAGGCTATGCAACTGCCACGCGGGAAACCGCCGCCGGCACTCTCACGTTGGAAATCCGCAGCGTGAATTCCCGCTTTCTCGACTTGCAGTTCCGCCTGAACGACGACCTGCGCGCAATTGAGCCAACGCTGCGCGAAGCGCTGATGAAACAAGCGACGCGCGGCAAGATTGAATGCCGGTTAAGTCTTGGCCGCAAAGCTGAAACCAGCGCCAACCGGGTACTGAATTCGGAGATGCTGAAAGAACTCGTTCGCTTTCAGGATGAAATCCGCGGGCGTTTCATCGACGCAACACCAATGTCGGTCAACGAACTGCTGCGCTGGCCAGGCGTGATTGAAGATGCCGAAATCAGCCAGGAAACGCTGCAAGTCGAAGTGCAAGCTGCGATGGGCGAGGCGATCGACGCCTTCATCGCCTCGCGCACACGCGAAGGCGCGGCACTGACTGCAATGCTGCTCGACCGTGTCAGCGCGATGGAAGCGATCGTGACTCGAATCGAACCACTGATTCCGCAAATCGTCACGCAATTCCAGCAAAAATCACTTGCGCGGATGCAGGAAGCGCTCGGTCTGGCCGCGGCCGGCAGCAGCGCCGCGCCATCGCTGACACGAGATGAAGCGATGGAACGCATCCGACAGGAAGTCACACTGTATGGCATCCGCATCGATGTATCCGAAGAACTGTCGCGCATGAAAGCGCATCTGGCCGAAACCCGCACCATTCTGGAAAAAGGCGGCCAGTCCGGCAAACGGCTGGATTTCATGATGCAGGAACTCAACCGCGAAGCAAACACGCTCGGTTCCAAATCCACGGTCAAGGAAGTGTCCGATGCGTCGATGGAACTGAAACTGCTAATCGAACAGATGCGTGAACAGGTGCAGAACCTGGAATAGCATTCCACACCATGCCGCAGCACCTCAGATGAACTATGAAACCACTATCCATGCCAACCATTCCCGAACGCTACCATCCAGAACGACTTGATCCTGCTTCGCTGCCAGGCTGGCTTGGCTGGTCGCTGAAATTCTTCAGCGAGCCGGTATTACAAAACCCGCATTTCGATTTAACGCTGCAACTGGACGTCACGCACGCCTTTTCGCAGTACCAGATGCAGCAATCTCCAGAAGCACAGCGGGGGTCGTTCTTTGCTTTTCTGGTCTGGCATCTGGCGCAGACACTGGCGCGACACCCATCGTTCAATCTGCGATGCATCAATAGCGAGTGGTATGTCCTGCACAATCCGCCGATTTTCATTCCGGTGGCGGTTGGCGGCGAGGTTCGCTTCAGTGAGCTTGTTCTGGAAGATGTTTACCAGCAGGATTATCCGGCATTTCTGGAAAACTATCTGAACCGGCTTGCCCTGGCACGCTCACCCTCAAACACCCCGCAAACCGCAAGTGAAACCATTTGCTACGCGCATTTCATGGGAAATCTGCCCAACCTGCGTTTTACCGCCCTGTCACCGCACTGGCGGCCAGACCAGATGATCGGGCAAAGCAGTTTCTATTTTGGTCAGCGCTATGATGACCAGGAACGGAAGCTGATCCCGCTGGCCATCAGAATGCATCACAGTTGCACCGATCCATTCGTTCTCGACCAGCTGCTCACCGATTTCAACCTTCGCTTTCCCTCGCTTGGTGCCGGTGGATGACCCCGGCATCCTGCTGGATGTCGATACGCCAGAAGATTACGCCGCTCTATGCGGCCGACCGCGATAAATGGAGGCCACCGCCCTGCCTGCAATTCTGGCATGGCGACGCCATCAGCGTCCGCCTCTGTTTGTTGCAACCCAGAATAACTGACCCAAAATGCAGTTTGGGTCAGTAAGACTGAAAAACATACTCCCTCCAGTATTTAAAAACAACCAGAAAAACTGTGGCCCAGATGCTGGTTTAATCAATATACCCCAGCGTTTCAACCAGACCAGCACTGCAGTACACTGTTTCCTGCCACAATTGATGCAGCACAATGCGGCTGCCGCGCGAAAGCGCCAGAATCAACCCGCATGGAATGTTCCGCGCCACCAATGAAGGGATACGCATGTTCCGCCCCATTCTGCCGTTTCTGCTGTATGTACTACTGCTGGGCGATGCGCTGGCGCTGACGGAAAACCACCTCAACTCCGGCAGCATCGACCGCATCCCGCGCGTGGTTGCAGCGTTGGAACAAGGCGAAGCAGCCGAGCGTGGGGTTGGCATGCGCAAGAATATTCCGCAAGCCATCACGTTCTACTGCGATGCGATTTCCATGGGCAGCCCGGAAGGCTATTTCCGCGTCGGCCGCCTGCTGTCGCAAGGGCCGCGCAAGGTACGCAACCAGCAGATGGCCAACACCTATCTCGCGTGGGCCGCGCTGCTTGGCCATCCGGAAGCGATGAAATACCGCGACAAGCAAGCCGGCAATGCCCCGCTCGGCTATTGCGGCGGATTCCTGTACAGCGGCAGAAGCGCGCCATTTGACACCTCCGGCTATCTGGCGCGACAGTCTGCATCGAAACAGCATATCGCCACATTCATCCGCAAGACTGCCCCGAAGTATGGCGTCGATCCGCGTCTGGCGCTCAGCATCGCACTGGCCGAATCGAACCTGAACGCGAATGCCGTTTCACCGAAAAATGCGCAGGGGGTAATGCAGTTGATCCCAGGCACACAACGACGATTCGGGGTGCAAAACCCGTTCAATCCGGAACAAAACATTCACGGCGGTCTGGCCTACCTGCGCTGGCTGCAGAAACGCTTTGGCAACAACTGGGTACTGGTCGCCGCGGCCTACAATGCGGGTGAAGAAAATGTGCAGAAATACGGCGGAATTCCGCCATTCCGCGAAACGCAGTATTACGTGCGGCGCGTGCTGTATCTGGCCGGCAGGCGCCATTGATGCAGGGCGCCCGTCGCATTCGCCCCAGGGACACGATTCATGGCTGCAAGTCAGCCCCAGGTGCGCAACAACCCGACAGCCAGCCCTTCAAGCGCGAAATCGTCGCGCCCTTCCTCGACAACAATAACGTCGAAATCAGGATTTTCCGGCAACAGTTCGACGCGCGAACTGGTCTTGTTCAGACGCTTGACGGTGACATCGTCGCCCAACCGCGCGACGATGATCTGACCATTGCGCACGCGGTCGGTTTTTTTCACCGCCAGCAGGTCGCCGTCGAGAATGCCGGCATCGCGCATTGACATGCCGCGCACCTTGAGCAGGTAATCCGGCTTTTGCGAAAACAGGCCTGGATCGACCTGATACGTGGTTTCGATATGTTCCTGCGCCAGGATGGGCGAACCTGCAGCAACGCGCCCAACTAGCGGCAATGACAGTTGCTGCAAGGATGCGTGCGGCAACGTCATTTGCGCATCAGCCACTTGCAAGCTGGCGTTGCACAACCGGATGCCGCGCGAAGTACCTGGCGTGATGGTGATCGCGCCTTTGCGCGCCAGCGCCTGCAAGTGCTCCTCGGCCGCGTTGATTGAACGAAAACCCAGTTCGGCTGCAATTTCGGCTCGCGTAGGCGGAAAACCGGTATTTTCGATGGCGCTCTGAATAAGGCCAAGTATCTGCTGCTGGCGTGCGGTAAGCTTGAGCATGTCGTTGCCCTCCTGAAAAAAACGGCACGGCGCTGTTTATTTGAACAGACTGTATTTTTATACAGCAACCACCAAATTGCAAGCTGCTTGGAGGCCGTTTGCGCAACATTCCGCCCGCATGGCGACAAAAGTCAGCAGGTCGTTGATTTTCCAGCAATTACAGGGTAGAATAATCGGCTTATCTCTTCCCACACCCGTCCTGACGCCGGGGTGGGCGATTTTTCAATCCGACCACAAGGAGTCTACATGCGTCATTACGAAATCGTATTTATCGTTCACCCCGATCAAAGCGAGCAGGTGCCCGCAATGATCGAGCGGTACAAAAACATGGTCACCAGCCACGGCGGCAACATTCACCGCGTCGAGGATTGGGGCCGTCGCCAGCTGGCTTACATGATCAACAAGCTCGCAAAAGCGCACTATGTCTGCATGAACATCGAATGCAATGGCGAAACGCTGACTGAGCTGGAAACTGCGTTTAAATTCAACGATGCAGTGCTGCGTCACCTGACCGTTCGCATGAAGAAGGCTGAAACCGCGCCGTCGCCGATGATGAAATCGGTACAAAAAGACGACTCCGCGAAACAGCGTTCCGCAGAAACGGCAGCATCGGCCTGATATTGCTGAAAGGAGCGTGTGAACCGGCTAGAACTTGTCGCCAGCATTGCCGAACGTGACGCGTTGCGCTACACCCCGGCAGGCGTTCCGATAGTGTCTGCAAAACTGCAGCACGATTCCAGACAAGTGGAAGCCAAGACCGAAAGGTTGGTTGAACTCGAAATTCCCGCAGTCGCCGCTGGCGAAATTGCAGGACGATTCAATCAGGCGGAACTGGGCAGTACGCACCATTTCACCGGATTTCTCGCACGCAAGAACCGCAACAGCAAAAGCCTGGTGTTTCACATCATTGATTTTTAGCCGCCGAGAGCAAAACTAACCCGGCGCATTGACATAGACAGGAGCCAAACATGGCATTCGCTAAAAAATTCGACAAGAACAAAATGAAGGAAAAGCGCAAGCAGCAAAATCCGCTGTTCAAGCGCAAGAAATTCTGCCGCTTCACCGCAGCCAAGGTTGAGCAGGTAGATTACAAGGATATCGACACGCTGAAGGATTTCATCCAGGAAAACTGCAAGATCATGCCGGCACGCCTGACCGGCACCAAGGCGCACTATCAGCGCCAGGTTGATACTGCAATCAAACGCGCGCGTTATCTCGCGCTGCTGCCCTACACCGCCCTGCATACCGCGTAATCGGCGACAGTGCAAGATATCGGAGAATAAACATGGAAATCATTCTGTTGGAAAAAGTTGGCAAACTCGGCAACCTGGGCGACATCGTTCGCGTCAAGGATGGCTATGCACGCAACTTCCTGATCCCGCAAAAAATGGCTCGCCGCGCAACCGAAGCTGCGAAAGCCGAATTCGAGGCACGCCGTGCCGAACTGGAAAAAGCAGCAGCAGAGAAACTGGCCGCAGCCCAGGCTCTGGGCGAAAAACTGGCCGGCATGACGGTTCAGATTCTGCAAAAATCCGGCGTTGACGGCCGTCTGTTCGGCTCGGTCACGAACATCGACATTGCGGATGCGCTTAACAAGCAGGGGTTCGCAGTTGAAAAGTCGCAGGTTCGCCTGCCGCAAGGTCCGTTCAAGACCGTTGGCGATTTCCCGCTGGCTGTTGCATTGCATGCCGACGTGGTAGTCGACATCACCGTTTCGGTACTGGGCGAACACGCTTAATTCCCGCGAACAGGTACAAAAAAATCCCGCAGGTTTGACCCTGCGGGATTTTTTTCGTCTGCTGAATCTGTTAAAAACTGGCAGATTCTGATTTCCCTCCTGCCGGCGCCTGCTCCTTGTCCAGCCTGTCCACCAGCACCGGCACCATGCTCAGCGCCAGCACGCGCGTGGTCACGCTGCCGAGCAAGAAGCGTCCAAGGCCAGTGCGACCGTGCGAACCCATAAAAATAAGATCGCACCCCTGCTTCTGCGCCGCATCAACGATCTGTTCCGCCGGCACGTCCGAAAAAGTGGTGATGCCGGTAGATTTAATTCCAGCCGCCTGCGCCGCATCCTGAATCGGCTTGAGGTGAACTTCGCCCGCCTTCTTCATCGTGCTCTGATATTCTTCTTCGGACGGATACGACGGCGGAATAATTTCAACATAAATCGGATACTGGTATTCCGGCGCGACATAGATCGCAACAACCTCGGACCCGATGCTGGCGGCAAACTTCACCCCCTTGATGGCTGCGGCGGTAGAAACCTCCGAACCGTCTGTGGGAACCAGAACTTTCTTGTACATGATGGTTTCTCCTGGTAAAGGACATCAATGCTGCGTGGATACAGCTTCATCCGGACGGCATGCCGGAAATTATACCGAACGCAAATGCCGCTTCGATAACGAGGGATTTGCGTTCGGTCAGACTTTCGAAACAAATTGAATCAGGTGAGTTCTTCTAGCCGTATCTTGGTCACCTCGCCCAGCACTGTCGGCAATGCATTGATCTTTTCGATCGCCGCCAGCATGTTCTTTTCCTGTGTCTGATGCGTCAGCATGATGATATCGGTTCGGCTTTCGCCTTCTTCCGGCTCGCGCTGAATCATCGCATCAATGGAAATCGTCGCATCAGCCAGAATACGTGCCACGTCGGCCAAGACACCAGGCTGATCCATCACATGCATCCGCAGATAGTAGCTTGTGGTTACTTCGGTCATTGGAAGCACCGGCGTGTTCTCCATCGCGTCCGGCTGGAACGCCAGATAAGGCACGCGGTGCTCCGGATCGGCATTCGCCAAGCGGGTGATATCGACCAGATCGGCAATCACCGCCGACGCAGTCGGCTCTGCGCCTGCGCCCTTGCCGTAATACAGGGTCGAACCAACAGCATCGCCCTGCACCACAACCGCATTCATCGCGCCTTCGACATTCGCGATCAACCGCTTTTCCGGGATCAGCGTCGGATGCACGCGCAATTCGATCCCGTTTGGCATCCGCTTGGTGATGCCCAAAAGCTTAATGCGGTAGCCTAGCTGTTCGGCGTAGCGAATATCTGCCGCTTCGAGTTTGGTGATGCCTTCAACGTAAGCCTTATCGAACTGAACTGGAATGCCGAACGCAATCGCCGACATGATGGTCGCCTTGTGCGCGGCATCCACACCCTCGATATCAAAGGTCGGATCGGCTTCGGCATAACCAAGACGCTGCGCCTCTTTCAGCACGACATCGAAATCCAGCCCCTTGTCGCGCATTTCGGAAAGGATGAAGTTGGTGGTGCCGTTGATAATGCCCGCGATCCACTGGATTCGGTTTGCAGTCAGCCCTTCGCGTAGCGCCTTGATGATCGGTATGCCGCCAGCGACTGCAGCTTCGAACGCGACGATCACGCCTTTTTCCTGTGCCGCTTTGAAGATTTCATTGCCATGTACCGCCAGCAATGCCTTATTCGCAGTCACGACATGCTTGCCATTGGCAATCGCTTTCAGTACCAGATCCTTTGCCACGCCATAACCGCCGATCAGTTCGATGACGATATCGATATCAGGATTGTTCACCAGCAGATCAGCATCACCTACCACCTCGCATTCGCCACGGGTGATTTCCTTCGCACGCTCAATGTTGCGGTCGGCAACCATCGCGATTTGAATGCCGCGACCAGCGCGGCGGGTGATTTCTTCCTGATTGCGGCGCAGCACCTCGTAAGTGCCGCCACCGACAACGCCAATGCCCAGCAGGCCAACTTTGATCGGTTTCATAAACTCCTTTTTCAACTCTTTCAATTCATGCGTGCACAACATCAGGCCAGGCGCAATTCCGGCGCGGATGCGCTGAGAGATGCGCCAGACGTCCCATAACGCCTGCGATAGCTTTCGAGGAAGCGCGCCAGCCGGCCAATCGCATCGGTCAAATCATGCACGTTCGGCAGGAACACCACGCGGAAGTGGTCGGTGTTGGGCCAGTTGAACCCTGTACCCTGAACGATCAGCACCTTTTCCGCTTCGAGCAATTCGTACGCGAACTGCTTGTCGTCGGCAATCGGATACATCTTCGGGTCAAGCCTCGGGAACATGTACAGCGCCGCCTTCGGCTTCACGCAGCTGACACCTGGAATGCTGGTAAGCAGCTTGTGCGCCGCTTCGCGCTGTTCGTACAGACGGCCTCCCGGCATAACCAGATCGTTGATGCTCTGGTAGCCACCGAGCGCAGTCTGGATCGCATACTGCCCCGGAACGTTCGAACACAGACGCATCGACGACAGCATGTTCAGCCCTTCGATGTAATCCTTCGCATGCCGCTTCTCGCCGGAAACGATCATCCAGCCGACGCGGTAACCGCACGAGCGGTAGCTTTTCGAAAGACCGTTCATCGTGATGAACAGCACGTCGTCCGCCAGCGACGCCATCGACGTATGCGTCGCGCCGTCGTACAGCACCTTGTCGTAAATCTCGTCGGCGAACACAATCAGCTGGTTCTGGCGCGCGATCTCGACGATTTGCTTCAGCACCTCGTCCGAATACAGCGCGCCGGTCGGGTTGTTCGGATTAATGACGACAATCGCCTTCGTTTTCGGCGTAACTTTTTTCTTGATGTCGTCGATGTCCGGATTCCAGTCCGCCTGTTCGTCGCAAATGTAATGTACCGGCGTGCCGCCGGACAGCGAAACGGCCGCGGTCCACAGCGGATAGTCTGGCGCCGGCACCAGCACCTCGTCCCCCTCGTTCAGTAGCGCCTGCATGCTCATCACGATCAGTTCGGACGCGCCGTTGCCAATGTAAATATCATCTACCGTCACGCCCGCAATTTTCTTTTCCTGCGTGTACTGCATGATGGCCTTGCGCGGTGCGAACATACCCTTCGAATCGGTGTAGCCAGCCGCATTTTGCATGTTGCGCATCATGTCACGCACAATCTCATCCGGCGGATCGAAACCGAACGGCGCCAGGTTGCCGATGTTCAGCTTGATGATCTTCTGGCCTTCCTCTTCCATCTGCCGTGCTTTCTCCAGCACGGGCCCGCGAATGTCGTAGCAAACATCGTCGAGTTTTTTGGATTTCTGTATCGGTCGCATGGCACAATCTCCCCGGTTCCGTTGCCAAGGCGGCATGCATAAGCGCGCCGCCAAAAGATTCATTCTGACGAAACTAAACCGATTTATCAAGGCATATCGGCAATAACGAACACAAACGCAATCACAATCGACCAATAACCTTCTGGCACACAATGGAAAGGCTACAATGCGGTCACAATATATCAGCATGCTTTTCTGACGATGAAGCTCCAACCTGCCGACCAGAACTCATTCCAGCACCTCACCGCGTGCGACGACAACAGCGTGACGATTAACGGCATGGTGCATGAGAAAAGCCTGATTGTGATGCCGCATGTCGGGCTCGCCGCTTGGCCTGTCACCTCATTTGATGCGCTGACTGCCTCTGATCTGATGCCGCTGGCCGAGGCAGCGCCCGATGTCGTGCTACTAGGCACAGGTCGTCGCCAGCGCTTCGTCCGGCCGGAACTGACTGCTACGCTGTTCGAGCGCCGCATTGGCATCGAGTGCATGGATAACCGCGCAGCGTGCCGCACCTATCATCTGCTATCCACCGAAGGGCGCAAGGTTGCGCTGGCGCTGATATTTGATGCAGAAACATCTGATTATTCAGGGGTATAACCAAAAAATGTTCAGTTCATCCACAACTTCTGCTGTCGCTGAAAAATACACTACCCAGTATATTTACCCCCCCAAACCAGATTCCAGCGCAACAATCCGCTTGCCGACGGCGGAGGTATCATGGCAAGCTAGCGTCTGCAATCATTCAGGAGTAATGCATGTCTGACACCCCTTCAGCAATCGGCCTGACCGTGCCCGAATTCTCCGCACCAATGACAGGCAATGGCACTTTCACTCTTTCCTCTTTTAAAGGCAAAAACGTCGTCCTGTTCTTCTACCCGAAAGACAACACCCCTGGATGCTCCGCCGAAAGCATGACATTCCGCGACCTGTATGCAGAATTCCAGGCGGCGAATACCGAGATATTCGGTGTCAGCCGCGACAGCATCAAATCGCATGAAGGCTTCAAATCCAAACTGGCGATGCCGTTCGAGCTGATTTCCGATGCGAATGAAGACCTCTGCACAATGTTCAACGTACTGCGCGAAAAAACGATGTACGGCAAAAAAGTGCGTGGCATCGAACGCAGCACATTCGTCATCGATGCCAACGGCACGCTGCTCAATGAATGGCGCGACGTGAAAGTGCCCGGCCATGTCGAACAGGTGCTGAAATATGTCACCGCGCTGAAGCAGAATTGAACATTTCCTGAAACCCAACAGTCGAGATTGCGATGCCCCTGCCGAAAATGCCAACCAAACCGGCGACCCTGCTCGCCACCAAGGATTACCCCAAAACGAAAAGCGGCAAGACCGCCAAAGCCGCCAGCAAGACCAGCACGCCCAAAGGCAAGCCTGCAGCCAAACCGGCAACACCTGCCGTGGCAGCTCCCGCTGTAGTGGCGACTCCGACAGCGCAGGCACAGCCCGCGCCTTCGCTGAAAGCAAAATCGAAACCGCTACTGGCGGACAACTCGGCTCCGGCAGCAGTCAAGCAACCGAAAACGAAACTCAAGTCCAGTGCCAGCCGCGCCGCTGACCATGCCGGCACGACCAAGCTGTTCGTGCTTGACACCAACGTGCTGATGCACGACCCGACCTCGCTGTTCCGCTTCGAGGAACACGATATCTTCCTGCCAATGGTCACGCTGGAAGAACTCGACAACCACAAGCGCGGCATGTCCGACGTCGCACGCAATGCGCGTCAGGCTTCGCGCACGCTGGATGCGCTGGCAGCCGACATCGACGAAAATACCATCGATAGCGGCATTCCGCTGTGCAAGCTGGGCAACAAGGAAGCGAAAGGCAACCTGTTCTTCCAAACCAAGCTGCAATTCGGCACGTTGCCAGAAGGCCTGCCAGCCGGGAAGGCTGACAACCAGATTCTGGGCATCGTTCGCGCACTTACCAACGAACAGCCAGGCCGGCTGATCGTGCTGGTGTCAAAAGACATCAATATGCGCATCAAGGCACGCGCACTCGGCCTGCCGGCGGAAGATTACTTCAACGACCAGGTGCTGGAAGACACCGACCTGCTGTATTCCGGTGTAATGCAACTGCCGGACAATTTCTGGGACAAGCACGGCAAGGGCATGGAATCCTGGCAGGAAATGAAAAACGGCGTGAACCGCACCTACTACCGCCTGTCCGGACCGCTGGTGCCGTCGATGCTGATCAACCAGTTCGTCTATCTCGAACCGAAGGATGGCGATGCGCCGTTCTACGCTCAGGTCAGGCAAATCAACGGCAAAACCGCGGTGCTGGAAACACTGCGTGACTACACGCACGCAAAGAACAGCGTCTGGGGCATCACCGCACGCAACCGCGAACAGAATTTCGCTCTCAACCTGCTGATGAACCCGGATTGCGATTTCGTGTCGCTGCTTGGCCAGGCAGGCACCGGCAAAACCTTGCTGGCGCTGGCCGCTGGCTTGGCGCAAGTGCTGGACACCAAACGCTACAACGAAATCATCATCACCCGCGTCACCGTGCCGGTTGGCGACGACATCGGCTTCTTGCCCGGTACCGAGGAAGAAAAGATGTCGCCTTGGATGGGCGCGCTGGACGACAACCTCGAAGTGCTGCACAAGACCGATGCAGAAGGCGGCGATTGGGGACGCGCAGCGACCCAGGATCTGATCCGCTCGCGCATCCGCATCAAGTCGCTGAACTTCATGCGCGGCCGCACCTTTGTCAACAAATTCGTGATCATCGACGAAGCGCAAAATCTGACGCCGAAACAGGTGAAGACGCTGGTCACCCGCGCCGGCCCGGGAACGAAAATCCTCTGTCTGGGCAACATTGCGCAGATCGACACCCCGTACCTGACCGAAGGCTCCAGTGGACTGACCTATGCGGTAGATCGCTTCAAG
>Ga0316604_10001639_pt1 | contig 19105 bp, 15 predicted proteins | sample OWC_soil_day20_C_FD_207650 | JGI IMG/M metagenome (GOLD analysis project Ga0316604, IMG submission 207650) | Wetland soil microbial communities from Old Woman Creek delta, Ohio, United States - OWC_soil_day20_CT | ecosystem: Environmental > Terrestrial > Soil > Wetlands | place: USA: Ohio... | reverse complement strand
TGAGTACGCTGTACATGGTAGAACAAAATATCTTACCGGTTGCCCTGCCGCAAGCGGCCGCCAGCCAAGCCGACCAAACGGCGCTGACACCGATAACCCTTACGGCACAAGGCAAAATTCTCCTTGGGCAGGAAGAAATTTCCCGGGAAATGTTTACTGCAAGGATTCGGGTTGAAATCAACCGCAATCCGGAGGCCGCCTTTCTGCTGCGGGCCGACCGGCAAATTGAATATGGCCGCGTCATTGAACTGTTGGATGAATTAAAAACACTCGGCGTCCGGCGGGTCGCTGTAGCCACCGAAATGAAACGGTAAGCACGAAGGAGGAACGCCCATGCAAATCTATAAACGTTGGCGGCAAGCAATCACATTATCCCTGCTGTTCCACTGCTTCCTGCTAATGGCCGCCGGCTGGCTCTCAGCCTTTGCCTATGCCCCGCCCCCGCAGCAAACCTATATGGAAATGGAATTGATCAATGAAACCGCTGCACCCTCGCCGGCTGCCCAGACATCGCCGCCGCTTATCCTTCCGGCAGCGAATACTGATGTGATAGAAACAACCCCTATGCAAACCAGGGCAGCCGTTGTCGCAGAAACAGAAACTGTTGCAATCTCTCCGGTGAGCAATCCGGTTGCAATAGCCCCTGCCGGAGCAACAAGCGACGCAAAGGGACAACTGGAAAACGCCGGGATGGACGGATCTGCCGAACCAGTGAAATTCGTAATATTAGCCCCGCGAATTTTAAGAAAAGTTGATCCTGTTTATCCGGAACAAGGACGGCTCGAGGGTTGGGAAGGCATCGTGAAAGTCCGGTTTCAAGTACTAACAACCGGCAAAACCGATACGGTCCAGATCGAATCTTCCTCCGGGTTTGCCCTCTTGGATGAAGCAGCCGTCGATGCCGTGCAACAATGGCAATTCATCCCCGCTAAAAATCAAGCCACAAATCAGCCGATGGCCTGCTGGACTTACGTGACTCTTGCGTTCAAACTGAATAATGGCCACTCAAAATAACCCTAAATTTAACGGCTGTCCCGAAAGATGCAAAATTTCGGGACAGCCGTTATTACTATGTCTTATAGAGTTTTTCGTTTTAGATATTATCTTGTGCCTAAATTTTCACCCTGGCTTACCGCAGCTTGCGCAGCAGCTAAACGGGCAATCGGAACCCGGTACGGGGAACAGCTGACAAAATCCAGACCAATCTCATGACAGAATTCTACTGAATTGGGGTCGCCGCCATGTTCACCGCAAATGCCGATTAACAAGTTCGGACGGGTTTTGCGACCGCCGGCGACGGCAATCTTCATTAACTGGCCGACACCTTTGCGATCCAGTACAGCAAATGGATTTTCCAGCAAAATTTTATGTTCCAAATAATCCGATAAGAATTTTCCTTCTGCATCGTCACGGCTAAAACCGAGGCAGGTTTGCGTCAGATCATTTGTGCCGAAGCTAAAGAATTCAGCCTCCGTAGCCAATTCATCCGCCAGCAGGGCAGCTCTGGGCAGCTCGATCATCGTTCCGGCAGAATAGTGGAACTTCACATTAAAGGCATCCATGACTTCTTGGGCAATGGTGATAATCTTGCCCTTGAAAAAGGCCATTTCTTCTTTTCCAATCGTCAGCGGAATTTCAATCTCCGGTATTACGGTGAATCGTTCTTTGGTCAGCCGTGCAGCCGCGTTCAGGATCGCACGGATCTGCATCTCGTACACTTCCGGATACGTGATCCCCAAACGGCAGCCGCGATGTCCCAGCATCGGGTTGAATTCATGCAACTGACGGACTTTTTTCAGCAGGGCTTCCTTCTCCGCCAACAGATGCGGGTCATTGCCGCGGACACGCAATTCCGTTGTTTCGATCAGCAAATCTTCCAAGCTGGGCAAGAATTCATGCAAAGGCGGATCAAGCAACCGGATACAAACCGGATATCCTTCCATCGCCTTTAAAATACCGTAGAAATCGCCTTCCTGCATCGGCAGCAAGTGCGACAGCGCTGCCTGGCGCTGCTCAAGCGTTTCCGCCAATATCATTTGTTGTACGTAAGGCAGCCGATCCTGGGCCATAAACATATGCTCCGTACGCGTCAGACCAATCCCCTGCGCCCCGAATTCGCGGGCTTTTTGCGCATCTTCCGGCGTATCGGCATTGGCCCGTACGGCCATGCGTTTGATTTGATCAGCCCATCCCAACAAGGTAGTATATTCCACGGAAAGTTCCGGATCTTTCAACGCAATATCGCCTTTGATTACCCGGCCGGTGGATCCATCAATCGAAATTATATCGCCTCCCTTGATCACAAGGCCGCCAACGGTAAATTGCTTGTTATTGTAATCCAGCTTAATTGCTTCGCATCCGCATACGCATGGTTTTCCCATGCCGCGGGCTACTACGGCAGCATGGCTGGTCATACCACCCCGGCTGGTAAGAATTCCCTGGGCCGCAACAATGCCATGGATATCATCCGGCGTTGTTTCCGTACGGACTAACAACACCTTTTGGCCTGCTTTGCCTAAATGTTCTGCCTCATCAGAATCAAATACAACAGCGCCGGATGCCGCTCCCGGTGAAGCGGGCAAACCTTTCGCAATGACATCCAACTGAACCGAAGAATCAATTTGCCGATGCAGTAATTGATCCAGTTGTGCCGGTTCCACCATTAAAATCGCACTTTCTTTATTGACAAGCCCTTCGACAACCATGTCATGCGCAACTTTAACAGCTGCGGCCGCAGTTCGTTTGCCGTTGCGGGTTTGCAGCATATATAACTTGCCTTTTTCAATGGTAAACTCGATGTCCTGCATATTCTTATAATGTTTTTCCAAATTCAAGGCTGTATCGGCCAGTTGCTTATAAATATCCGGCATCTCTGTTTTTAATGTAGAGATCGGCTGCGGGGTGCGGATACCGGCTACTACATCTTCCCCTTGGGCATTGATGAGATATTCACCATACAGAACATTTTCACCGGTGGACGGATTTCTGGTAAAGGCTACGCCGGTACCGCAATCATTGCCCATATTGCCGAAGACCATAGACTGCACATTGACGGCCGTCCCTAAATTGTGGTCAATTTTATTCAAGTTCCGATAGATTTTCGCCCGGTCATTATTCCAAGAACGGAACACCGCTTCAATCGACATAAATAATTGTTCGCGCGGTTCTTCCGGGAAAGGTTTGCCAAATTGCTTTTCTACAAAAATTTTATAATTATCAATCAAGGTCCGCAGGGATTCGGCCGTTAATTCCTGGTCATATCGTACCCCTTGCTTTTCTTTTTGTTTGGCAAGGATATGTTCAAATTCATGTTTAGGAATATTAAGGACTACATCAGAAAACATTTGAATAAACCGGCGATAGGCATCGTAAGCAAAAGAAAGGTTTTGCGTATTCTCTGCCAAGCTCAATACCGTTTTTTCATTCAGGCCGAGGTTTAATACAGTATCCATCATTCCCGGCATGGAAAAGACAGCGCCGGAGCGAACCGAAACCAGCAGTGGATTGGCAACATCGCCTAGTTTTTTCCCTGTGGTTGCTTCCAATTCCGCCAAATGCTCCAAAATTTCCTTTTTCACACTGTCGGACAATTGTTCGCCAGCCCGATAGTATTCACGGCAAGCATCGGTTGTGATCGTTAAGCCGGGCGGAACAGGCAGGCCAATCTTTGTCATTTCCGCTAAGTTTGCGCCTTTTCCGCCCAATAACGAGCGCATTGCGGCACAACCTTCATGAAACTGATAAACATATTTTTCCATATTATTCTACCCCTCTACTATAAAATTCCAAGACCTTGGCAGCAGTCTCTTCCGTGCCCTTGCTTGTTACATCAATTACCGGGCAGCCCAGCCTGCGCATTACCTTATCGGCATACTCAAGTTCATCCAAAATACGGGTATAATTTGCATAATCAACATCTCTGGACAAGCCCATGGCTTCCAGGCGTTCACTCCGTATTTCCAATAATCGGGACGGCTTAATCGTCAACCCGATAATCCGGGATGGCGGAACAGAAAATAATTCATTCGGAGCTTCCACTTCCGGAACCAAAGGGACATTCGCCGCCTTATAGCCTTTATGCGCCAAATAAATACATAACGGTGTTTTCGAGGTGCGGGACACACCAACAATCACAATCTCGGCCTTCAGAATTCCCCGCGGCTCTTTCCCATCATCAAATTTTACCGCAAACTCGATAGCTTCCACTTTCTTAAAATAAGCGTCGTCAATTTGCCGGATCAAGCCTGGTTGGTTTTTCGGCGACACATGATAGGAATTTTCCAATGCTCCGATAATTGGTCCCATCACATCAATGGCAGTCAACCCCAGCAAACGGGCCTTTGCCTCCAGAGCGGCTTTCAGAAGGGGAGAAACCAACGTGTACAAAACAAGCGCCCTGGCCTGCCTCGCTTCCGTAAGAGCGTCTTCAACCTGTTGCAACGAATTCAAAAAAGGAGCCCGGCGGATTTCTAAATGTGCGAAATTAAATTGACTCGCAGCTGCTTTTGCTAAGGTTTCCCCTGTCTCACCGACAGAATCCGATAAAATGAAGATAATCGGATGCTCATGGGTCATTTCTTGAATAATCGCAATCCCTCCCGCATCAGCTTGTTTTTCCTGCGGCGACTTCTAAAACAAACGTAAGAAATAAACGTCTTTATTGTTAATTATGCTATACTATTTATGCCGCATTGAGTATATTATACTACATTATTTCATTATTTGCCGCAATTATACTAATATTTCTTCAAAAAATTATAATTAATTATAATTTTTCTCACCATTTGCGGCATCTACTTTTTTTATGTGGTAGTGAATTGCCTCACAAATTGGTTCATTACCGGCAATCAATGAAATTCCCCGGTCCTGGCGAAAATAGATAATCATGCCGCCGGCCTCTTCTATCAATAGCGTCGCCGCAGCAACATCCCATAACGAAAGCTTCAATTCCCAAAATCCATCCAAAAAACCAGCCGCTACGCAGGCTAAATCGTACGCAGCCGCTCCCATTCTCCGTATCGCCCGGGTTACAAGCAACAAATCGCTGAAATAAGCAAGATTATTCACCGGGTTCTCCCTGACGTCATACGGAAAACCGGTTGCAACAACGCTTTCCGTTAAAATTGTCTTCGGCGATACTGCAAGACGCCTGCCGTTCAAAAAAGCGCCCTGCCCCTTGATCGCCGTAAACAATTGATCCACAACCGGCGCATACACAACTCCCAATACGGTTTCTTTTTTATACTGTAAAGCAACAGACACAGCAAAAATCGGCAGTCCTTGGGAAAAATTTGTCGTACCGTCTAACGGATCGACAACCCACAAGTAATCTGTCTTATTGGCCTCTAAGCCGGATTCTTCCGCAAGAATGGAATGGGACGGATAATTTTTTTTGATAAACTCGCGGATCATTTGTTCCGATTTCTTGTCAATTTCTGTTACCAAATCAAGCGAGTTCGATTTCGTGTCCACTGCCAGATCTTTTTTTCCCAGATTATCCTTTTGCATCTGCCCGACTTCCAAAACCAGTTCCTTTACTTTTTCCATTGCTGCGAAAAGATCAACCATTCTCATCCTTCTTTCCTTAATTGCTTCCTGGCTTCCCTTCTTTATTTTCCGTACTATTCGCCGCTCTTTCCAACGGCGGCAGCGGGGGAGCCAACGGCGCAGGCGAATCTTTTGCCAGCTTGGCGGATGCCTGCATAACCTGTACATTGCATTTTTCCAACTGGGCTTCCAGCTCTTTTATCCGGTTTCCGCTTTGCCGTAACCGCAGCCGCAATCGAACCTGAATCATCATCTCAATCGACAGAGCAATCAAAATGCCTATCCCAGCAGCCCCTACCACAACCACTGCCAACGAGCTTTCTGTTTTCCAAGTCAAAAAACTGACCGTCACGAGCGCGGCATTTTGCACAGCAAAGATTGCAATGATCGCAGAAAACACAACGGCAAAGAGAAGGTAAAACATAATTTACACCATCCTTTTTCATTTTTGTGTTTTAGTTCACGCTTGAAAATTGAATATTCTAATTCCATAATAATTTTCTCGCTTTAATGCAAAAAATCCTGTATTGCACCTGTGCGCTCTTTGAAACAATTCCTTCTCTTTTCTATTCCGCCATTTCATGATACTCTTTTATTAGGAGACCATTGCAATACCACAGACACATAAATCTATTGGCTGGGAGGAGTGTTGCAAATGTACCAAAACAGGTGGGAAGCCGGCGAATTGCTGGCCCAGCGACTTGCCGAATACCAGTTTAAATCAGTTTGCGTTCTTGGTATTCCTCGCGGGGGTGTTGTTGTTGCAGCTCCCATTGCCCGTTTTTTCAAGACCAAATTAGGAGTGCTGGTAACCAGAAAAGTGGGACATCCTTTAAATGACGAATTGGCAATCGGCGCCGTAATGCCCGACGGAAGTGCAGTTCTCGATACGCTGACCATTCAAACCCATCATATAGGGAAGGACTACCTGGAACGTACAATTGCGACCCAATATGCGGAATTGCGCCGTCGAATGAAGCTGTACACCGGTTCCGAGATGCCGCCGGACGTAAAAGGAAAGACCGTGATTGTCGTCGATGACGGCATCGCAACCGGCTATACAATGAAAGCGGCGGTCGCTTGGCTAAAAACATTACAGCCGGAAAAAATCATTGTCGCCGTGCCGGTCGCCCCGCCGGAAACAATCGCCGAGCTGGCAAAATCAGTGGATACGGTTGTTTGTCCCCAGCAGCCGGCCGATTTTATGGCCGTCGGAATGCACTACCGGGAATTTCCTCAGACTAGCGACGCCGAGGCCATCGAACTCCTGCATGAATTTTAACAACCTGGCCTGCACCGCACTTACGCCAGTGGTTGCATTTATTAAGCAAAAGAGGGATACTGTTTATAAGGCAAATCAATAAGGGTAATGACACCCTCAATACTTAACAGAGTTCTTCCTGCTGAGCGCAGGAAATCACACTCGCCTGCCGAAGTATCTTTAAGACAACGAAATGAATAGGAGGGGTACCGCCATGCAAAAAAACGATCTGTTTGAAGTCAAGATTGGTGATACCGAGCGAACGGTTGATGAAGTGATCAGCAGCATTCAACATTCCGACCTGCCAATCGCGCAAATCCAGCCCGTTTCTACAACGGAAGACCGACGAGGCGTCGGAGCCGTCCTAACCTTGCATATGGTTCCCGGAAAAATGAACGAAGACCAATTAAAACGTCAACTTAACGAATACGGGGCCTGTATGTTTCAGGTTGAATCCGTTGTCAAAATACCAGAGTAGTATATCACGCCTGATTACTTCTCAGCTAAATAAGGAGGCCCGCTTGTGTACGAGCGACAAACCAGGGCCGAAATTCATCTTGATGCCCTGGCCGACAATGTAAAAGAAATAAAAGGATTATTGAGCAAGAAAACGAAGTTCTGCGCGGTAGTGAAAGCAGATGCTTACGGACACGGCGCAGTCCCGGCAGCCAAAGCGGTATTAGCCGCCGGCGCCGATATGCTGGCGGTTGCAATCGTAAATGAAGCGATTGAATTGCGGGAAGCAGGGATTACAGCGCCAATTCTTATTTTGGGTCATACGCCGTCGGTTCAGGCTTCACTCCTTGTATCTTTCGGCATTACGCAGGCGGTCTTCTCACTCGAGATGGCGGAAGCGCTTTCGCGGGCCGCTGTTGCTGCCGGAACTACTGCGAAAATTCATTTGAAAATAGATACCGGTATGAGCCGGATTGGCGTTGATTACAAAGAAGCCGGCGCATTTGCAGCCGCAATCGCCAACTTACCAGGATTGGAGATTGAAGGCGCATTTTCCCATTTCGCAACTGCCGACAGCACTGACAAAACGTATGCCCGCTATCAGTTTGAAAATTTTCAAATCGCATTGCAGCAAATCGAACTGCATGGGATTAAAATCGCAATCCGGCATATTGCCAATAGTGCCGCCATTATTGATATGCCGGAAACCCATCTCGATATGGTACGAGCCGGCATAATCCTTTACGGTTTATGGCCTTCTCCTGAGGTAAGCAAAAAGATCCACCTGAAAGCGACGATGCACTTTAAAACCTGTGTGGCGTACTTAAAAGAAGTTCCAGCCGGCACACCGGTCAGCTATGGTTGTACCTATACGACCGATCAACCCCGGCGCATCGCTACGCTGCCGGTCGGTTACGCAGACGGCTGGCCGCGTTCTTTGTCGAATAAGGCCCAGGTGTGGCTGCACGGACGGAAGGTCCCGCTGGTAGGCAGGATTTGTATGGACCAGTGCATGATCGACGTTTCCCAAGTTCCTGAAGCAATGCCGGGAGATGAAGTAATCCTGTTTGGCGGGCCGGAAGTGCCGGCAGACGAAGTGGCGGAACAAATCGGCACGATTTCCTATGAACTTGTCTGCATGGTTGGCAAACGGGTTCCACGCCAATACAGAAAACATTTTTGCAATGAATAATTAATAGAAAAAACCGCCTGCAGGAGTTACAAGACTCTTCTGCAGGCGGTTTTTCCGTTTCTTATTCCGGATGATGGCGTGAAAAATAAGCATCCTTCATTTTTAGCAAAAATGCCATGTTTTGGCCTAATGCCTTCATACTGCGGACACCCTCATCATCCTTTATCACGTCGCCAATTTTATCGGCTAACACATGATTCGTTCCACCAACAATATACATCTGCATAATGGAAAAGAAATGGTTCATCGAATCCAAGGTATGCGCCGCGCCGGTTCGGCGTAAAACGGCAACGGCCGCTCCCGCCTTTTGCGAATACATGCGCCCATTCGCCCGGCCAACAAAACCGGCCCGGTCGATAAACGCCTTCATTTCGCTTGTCATGTCATAAAAATACACCGGCGAACCAAAAATAATGCCATCCGCGGATACCATTTTTTCAATCCACTCATTCACGGGATCATCGGTTATGACGCAGCGCTTGTTTTTAGTTTTGTAACAACCATAACAGGACGTGCAGCCTCGAAGCGCAATTCCGCCCACTTGCACAAGTTCTGTTTCAATATTGTGTTTCGCTAATTCTTCAAACACAATGTTAATGATCTCCGCAGTGTTTCCAGCGCGTCGCGGACTGCCATTAAAAGCAACAACTTTCATGCTGGCCCCTCCTCTATTTTTCGTGTTATCCGCAGGCAAAACTCCCGTTAGCCTAAATCGCGGGCAATCACTTTCATCCGCTCCCGAATTGGCAAATTGTATGGGCACCGCTCTTCACAGACTCCACATTCAATACAGGCAGACGCTTTTACTGGAAATTCGGCATACCGCCTGGGAATTGCGTCCTTCATTCCATAACGGGTATACTGCAAATGAAAAATGAACGTTTGCGGAATATCGATTCCTACTGCGCAAGGCATGCAATACCCGCAGCGACGGCAAAAATTCGGTCCGATTGCTTTTGCTTCCTGCATTAAAATTTCCCGTTCCTGGTCAGTTAGAGGACGGAATTGTTTGGCAGCCGCCAGGTTTTGTTCGATTTGTTCCACTTGATCCATTCCGGGAATCGCCGTTGAGATATCATGTTCCAAAATATAGCGGAGCGCCAGGTCAATATTCTGGATCTGGCCGCCGCCCAGCGGCTTCATGACAATCCGGCCGATATTCATCTCTTTCGCCAGCGGAAATAATTCCTCCAAGGCCTGGGTTTCAATACAGTTAAACGGTACTTGCACCGTACTGAACTCACCCGTACGAATTCCTTCCACCAACAAGCTGATGGAGTGGCCGGTAATCCCAATATGGCCGATCTTACCGGCTGCCTTGGCTTCCTTCAGGGCTTCCAACGCGCCTCCCGGCGCTAACACAGCATCCAGGTCTTCCCGTTTTTTTATATTGTGGATCTGGTAAAGATCGATGTAATTTGTCCGCATCATTTCCAGGCTAAGATCAACGTCCTTCGCCATTTTATCACGGTCTCTCGCCATGCTCTTGCTGGCCAGATAAAATTCCTGGCGACGCCCCGCCAAATGCCGGCCGATTTTTTCTTCACTATCTGTGTACGCCCGTGCAGTATCAATAAAATTGATCCCGGCATCCAAAGCAGCCTTAAGCACCGGGCCGGCTTCTTCCATGGTACAACGCTGCATCGGCAGTCCGCCAAAACTAATTTCCGTTACTTCCAAACCCGTTTTTCCCAACACGCGTTTTTTCATCATAATAGGCTCCCCTTTTCCTTGCAATTCCTGCATTTTTTCCGCTATGATTAATTTCGTTAGCTGCTTACAAAACCCTTCCTTTTCTTCAGCAAGAATCGCAAATCAAAATTAGCAAAACCGCGGCTGTTACCCAAAATAGCGGCCCCAGCAATAAGCAAATACGATCCCTTCGACAAACAAAATCGCACTGAAAACCCCATTCCAAGAAATAGAAATGTCAACCGCCCGGCAATTAATGAATTTGGAGAGCATGAGGATCATTCCCGCAAACGGCGATACAATATAGGAAATCGTCCCGCCCAAGGCTAAACATAGCGCAATGGAAATCGCCGGAATTGGCAATTGTAAGGACGTCAAGATATGGCCAAACATGACAATGGAAATAAAAGGATGGATGCCGACGACCGCGCATAAAATCAACAATACCGGGATCACTGCCAAGGCGGCAATCCCGATTGCATTGGCGCCGGTTTGCAAGTATGGCTGGATCAACATAAGAGCACCGGTACTTTGGAGTGCGGTTGAAAAAATCCCCATAGAAATAAACAATGGAGCTAAATCAACCGTCTTTAACAGATCCTTCTGCCAATAATTCCGCAAAGTTGCTGTAAAACCGGGTCGTTTGACAAAAAACAGGATCCAGAACAACACAACAATCGCTCCGGCAAACATAATCCGGTTCGCGGCGGAATACCCAAAGTTGTTTTTTTCTAAGAGAATAATAAAAACCAATAGACCTGCCACAACGGCAAACACGTGAACAGCCTTGCTGACTGCGGAACTTTCCTCCGCTTGCGGCTCAGCCCCAGAACCCAAGTTCAAATCCGCTGTAACGGCTAAATACGATCTCGCTTCAAGAAAATAGGAAGTCGCCATGCCGATCACACTGAACACCATGCTGGGAAGCAAAATATCACTCCATTTAACGCCTGTTGCCTGAATAACCAGCATAACATTGATGGCTCCCGGCGCCCATAAGACAACAAGGCCAAAACCGCGGGTAATCGCTGCCGAGATAAACCGTTCATAATGGGAAATCTTCCCTTTCAATGTATCCCCCAGTAATGTAACCATAACCGGAATAACACCGAAACTCAAAATACTGGCCAGAATATGACTGACAAACGTAGTAAACAAAAACAAGGTTTTTTCTTGTTTAAACGATTTCGTCAGCCAGTGCTGAACTGCCATATGATAATTACCCAATTGAATAGGAATGGAGTACAACTGCATGATTGCCAGTATGGAAATTAGGCTGGTCATCGAAGTTACTGCCGTCATCCATACCGGAAATGGTTGGTGAAAAAACAGCAGCAAGCCAACGCCCAAACCTAAAAATACCATGGTAATTTTTTTAAACCCTTTTCCCATAAGCGGGAGGCTCGAAAAAAGAACAGCAACCGCAGCCACAAAGGCAGCAAACGATAAATTTACCGATATAAGCGGCATCAAAAACTGCAAGGCAGCTAACAGCAAAATAGCAATTTTACAAAATAACGACATTGGCACGCCCCCCAATCTCCCTAAAAACTCGTAAGACTCCACCCGTAAAGGCGGAGTCTTATAACTCGGTTAGGCCCGCGATACACGACAAGGCAAACCGTTATAGGTTGAAGTTCCTATCAATGGATCGGAAGCCTCGAAATCGGCGTTCGTTAAAATATTGGCATTGGCAATCCATAAACCACCTAAACTTGGCTCGGCTTCTTGCATCTCCGGATACCACCAGCCATATTCAACGCTCACGACATCATCGCACATAGTAGAAATCTTTACCACGAAGCGGGCTTTGCCCCGTTCTGTTTCCACCCATACCGGGCAGCCATCTTCCAATCCTAACCGGGCAGCTGTTGCAGCGCTCATTTCCGCCCATGCCTCCGGATGTACGGCCCGCAATGTATCGAATTGGCGAAAACTCGACGCATAATACGGCTGAAACCGCGCACCGGTGATCAGGCGCAAGGGAAACTCCTCCTGGTTTGCCAAGGTCCCTTTCGGTACCGGCAGGGGGTCATAGCCAATCTCGGCAAAAAGCTCGCTATACAGTTCTATTTTGCCACTGATTGTAGCAAAACCAACCGGGTTTCCGGTTTGCGGATTAACTTGCATGTATTTTTGATAATCATCCGGCGGAAAGTATAGACCCTCGGCACAAAAATCATTCCAGGTAAAGCCAGTCGGTTCCAGCGTTGCTTCCAAGCTATCGACCAGGTTTTCCCATGGCCATTCCTTTTCTTGTCCGAGCCGCACACCCAGTTCCCGCCAGAAATCATAATCGGTCCGTCGTTCATAATACGGTTCAACCGCCGGAGCGCCTCCATAAGCAATGTTCGCTGTCCCGGCTTTGGTTTCAAACAACGGCCGTTCCAAGGCACCGGCGCTGGGTAATACATAATCAGCCAACATCGAAGTAGGTGTCGGGAATAGTTCTAAAACAACCAACAAGTCTAAACTCTTCAGTGCTTCATAGATCAACTGCGAATCCGCTTGGGTTAACAACGGGTTCGTCGCCATGACAACCAGCGACCGTACCGGATACGGATCTCCCGTCACCATAGCCCGCCATACCAGGTTTGGCTGGGCAGACGTCAAATAACGCATCGGCAAGCGTTTGCCATGTTTCATCGTCAATTCCCGTACCCGCTCATAACCGGCATAAGACTGCAAGGATAATTTGTTTAATTGTTTCTGCCGCGAATCTTCCGGGAACTGCTCGCTCAATTCCAAGTCGAGTTCGGGGATAAAGTCCGGCATTTCATTCAAATGCGTAGCGCCCGGCAAGTCAACGTTGCCGGTAATCGCTTTTAAGATCGCTAATGTATGGTGGGTCGGAACACTGTCGCAGCCGATTTGGTCAATTCCGCGCCCGGAAAACAAAGTAGCCGGTGCGCTTTGCGCATACAATCGCGCCGCTTGCATAATCGTGTCCGCTGCAATGCCGGTAATGTTTTCCACATGGGCAGGAGTGTAAGCAGCGACATGATCTATTAACCTTTCAAACCCATGGCACCACGTTTTGACAAACTCTTTATCATACAGCTGTTCTGTAATAATGACATGCACCAATCCCAAGGCTAAAACACTATCGGTTCCCGGCCGCACCGGCAGCCATAACGTAGCCAGTTCCGCAGTCCGGGTTCGCCGGGGATCGACCACAATGATCGGTTTCCCTGTTTTTCGGAACCGCACTACTTCGCGCCACAGCAAAGAATTATCCGATTCGGACGGATTCACGCCCCAGAACATCGCACAACTGGTGTTCTCCGTGTCCAACTCACTTTCCATCGGCCAACCAAAAATCAACGTATTGAGCCAAGTCCCGGGGTTCCAGCAAATTTGTCCAATCCCCATGTTGTTCGGACTGCCAAACAAATTCATGAAGCGATGCAGCGGCCAATAAATGGCATGTGGTCCGCCGATGCAAGTAGCCAGCATCTCCGGACCATACCGTTCTTTGAGAGCCTGCATTTTTTCGGCAATTTCATCCATGGCTTGCTCCCAGCTAATTTGCTGCCATTGTCCACTGCCACGTTCCCCCACCCGTTTCAGCGGGTAATTCACCCGCTTGGGATGGTCAATAAATTCTGGTGCCAGCCGCCAGCGACGGCAGCCACGCTGAATATTTTCATCACCGGGATATTGCGTTGGATCCGGTCGAACTGCTTTTACCTGTCCATTTTCGGTTTCTGCCATCAATCCGCATTGATAACCACAAAACCGGCAGTTTGTTTTCACGAGTTTTTCTTCTGCCATCGCATTACCACGAGCGATTATCGTTCGCTCTTCTTCTTCCCATTAATATCAGTTAATTGGAAAACGCAAAACGGAACAATTTTGCCGTCCGGCCCGGTAACCGTCATGCTGCATTCCCGCAATTTTTTCAGATCAATATTCATTGCATCCATATAATTCATCATGACAATCGACAATCCCGGCCCCAGATCCGGAAACAGTTTGTCGGCGATATCCGGGAACACCGAACCCTGCGGACTGTCAGAATCAAAATTATCCATATATTCTTGAGGGGTGATCATAGCTGTTACCGGCTTTATTACGCCGTTATCTTCAACAAGATACGTGGCAGAATCACATAACGAGTGCGAACAACCTAACGGCCAAAGATCGTATGGCCGTAAAATACCGTTGCTTTGCTCTGCCAACATAAATGCCGTATTGCCAATCGTTAACCGTTGTTCCGGCTCTACATCAAACCGACCGGAACCAAACGCCGGTTGGTAGGCAACACCCGCAATCACATCCCGATTTTTCAAGGCAAATTCCAGTACAGCGCCCATTTGGTCATCATTGATGCCGGCGATGACGGTCATCGCAAGAACGACCTGTATCCCAGCTGCACGGCAATTCTCAATGGCTTTCAGTTTATTAGGGAATATGTCTGCACCGCGGATCGTTTTATATACTTCACTTGTCATCCCATCAAATTGGAGGTAAATACCGCTAATTCCCGCTTCTACCAACCGTTCTAAATACGCGGGGTCTTGCGAAATGACCATACCATTGGTATTCACTTCAATGGCCATAAAACCGATTTCCCGCCCTAAGGCGACAATTTCCGGCAAGTCTTTCCGAGTAGTGGGTTCGCCGCCCGTCAATTGAATACTCGTCAAGGGACTGGTTTTCACCAATAGTTCCTGAAACATGGTTTCAAATTGCGCCAAGTCCGGGTCCGGCGGGGCGGAAGCTTGCGCTTCGCCCGCCGCCATGAAACATACCGGACAACGTAAATTACATTTTTGTGTCGTTTCAAACTCAACCAAGGTAGGGTGTCTGCGATGTGATGAACATAACCCGCAATCTTCAGGACATCCTTTCAGAGAAGGAGTAGGCTGCTCTGGCCGAACATACGGAAATTGGAAACTTTGCATCCATTGGTAATGATCAACATCCGGCCACAGATACGCGGTAAACGGACCGTGCTCCGGGCATGTTTTTTCCATGTACACGGCTTTGCCTTTTGTGACAATTTCCGCATCAATAACATTCAGGCAAACCGGACAGACGCTTTTCGTCGTATCCAAGATAGTATTTGTTTTAGTAGTTTCAACTGATTGCATAACCTAATCTCCTAACCGAATTAATGTTCATATTATATCGCATATCCCTTATTTATTCCAGGCTTTCAGAAATGCTTCATTCCCTTTCGGCAGTCTGGACCGGTATTTTTGTTCACCGGGGAACCAGGTCCGGTCTTCGCCGCCACGGACAACCAGCATACGCATGAGGGCGCCGCCTAAGAGAACCAACACTGCGCCAACTGCTTGTGCAGCAGGGGAAGAAGACAAGGACAGGATTAACGGAACGATCGTTCCTAAACCAATAAAACCAACTTTAAAACTGGAAGAAAGATCGCCACTAAGCCAGCGTTCTGTCGCAACCGCTTCCGCTGTAGTACCGCCGCTTTTCTTCACCCACATGTAGCCAAACCACAACAGCAGTTGGAACGCCAATAACCCAGCAGTCCATGCAGGGAAGGTTCCCAAAACATCAGTGATCGTAGCCGGCTTGACGATCAAGCCGCATAAAACATGCGCCGCTACGCCGGTAACGAGAGAGGAGAGTAGGAACAGGATCATGATCCCAGGGCCATGCCAGAACGGGCGGCCTTTATGACGGCCCAGCAAAATGCCCGGGTAGGTAGCCACGATTAGACCGAAAACGAAGCAGAGAATTGCAACGATCTTGCGGGCAACGATCCAACTGCTCCAGAAAAACATGTCGAAGCCAAACGACAGATAGACCAACGCAAAGGTGAGCGCGAACGACATACACCATGCACCAAAGGTCAGGATAGCTTTTGGATTCACGAAAACCCGTAGTGCCTGAAACGGACGGCCCAATTCCAAAATCAGCAAGGAAGATCCGATTCCAATAAATACCGCTGCCATAAAAGGAGCCAAAAGCGAGATTCTTCCTTCGCCGACAAACAGATCCAGAATTCCTAAAATCACAAGCATGCCGCCGCCCATTCCGGCAAAGAAGAAATCGACAGCCAACATCCAGCCCCAAACTTCATGTTTTTGACTCATCAGAGCTTCACCTCCGAATCGACAATATAAAATACGTAAGGTTCCGTGTTCAATTCGCCCAATAAACGTACAGGGTGTTTGGTATGTACCAGTTTGTATACTTCACTGGTTTCATCTTCCAGATCGCCAAAAATACGGGCTTTCTGGTGGCAGGTTTTTACGCAGTGCGGCAGTTTGCCTTCATCGACCCGGTCCATGCAGAAATTGCATTTCTGGACCGTTCCTTTTTCGTGGTTACAAACCCGGGCACCATAGGGACATGCCATAACGCAAGCCTTGCAGCTGATGCATTTTTTCTCTTCGACGAAAACAATTCCGTCCGGACGCTGCTGCGAAGCGCCGGTAGGACAAGCATCCACGCACGGCGAGTTGCCGCAATGCATGCATATAAGAGGCAAATGCGCCATCTTCACATTAGGGAAAACCCCAGTGGGTCCGACGGTAACTACCGGATTATAGATCATTTCAAGAGGCAAGTCATTGTGCACCCGGCAAGCGACTGTGCACGAATGGCAGCCGACACAACGCCGTGTATCCATAACCATTGCATAGCGTGCCATCTTATTTCGCCTCCTTTTCATTCGCTGGTGTTACTTTATATACTTTGCACAACAAACCACGGTTCGCCCAGGCCCCGCTCATCGGATCACAGTCATCATCAGCAACACTGGTCAGGATATTCGTATTGGATTCCAAACAACCGCCCAATTCCGGATCCCGCATATCGCGTTCCGGGGACCACCAGCCGCGCGGCGTAAAGATAACCCGCGGATCGATGCCGTTCGTTAAATTGGCTTTTTGTTTAATGCGGCCGCGCTTGGTTTCAACCCAAACCCAATCGCCCTCTTTAATGCCCAGTTTTTCAGCCGTTGCCGGATTCATGCTCATATACGGTTCATGGCTGAGGAAACGCAGTGTCTTAATTTGGAAATGCTCGGAATGATGGTATGGCATATGGCCGCCGCCGGTCGTTAATACCAACGGATATTCCGCTGCAATTTCCGGATCATCGGTCTCATTCTCCGATGGTCCAATATATGGCGGCAGTGGCGGATAACCTAATTTTTCAAGAGTACTGGAGTACAATTCCACTTTTCCGGAAGGAGTAGCGAAACCAATGCGTTTGTATTTCTGGTATTCGCGCTCGGGGAAATGGAAACGATACGACTCTACGAACTCATCATAACTTTCGACACCATAACCAAGCGGATCAACTTTATGGAAATAGGCTTCTTCTACCGTTTTCCACGGCCAGTGTTCTTCCTGTCCCATTTTACAGCCTAAATCACGCCAGAAGTTGAAGTCGTTACGACGTTCATACATCGGCTGGATGGCCCGCTGCGACGCCAGCATGAAATCGGCGCAGCCGTAAGAACTGGTGATCGTCGGCCGTTCCAACGCGCCGGCGATCGGCAGCACATAATCCGAGAGCATGGCGGTCGGAGTCAGCCAATATTCACAGGTAACCATGAAATCTACCGCTCTCAACGCTTCCATTGTCAGCTTCGTTTCACCATAAGAGTTGATCGGATTCGTAGCCGAGACCAACAGCGCTTTCACCGGATACGGTTTTTCCGTCAAAATCGCCCGGAAAACAGAGGGCGGATGAGCTTCACACATCCACTCGGCCGTGGGAGCCTTGCCCCAGACTCGTTTGGTCTGTTCAGCGATAAGACTATAACCCGGCCAGGTAACCATCTTAAATTTATCGGAACCAAGCTGTTTCGCTTTTTGTTCTTCCGGCAGAAATTCATTGCCTTCCATTTCTTCGTCAGTGATATACTCCAGACTAGGACCGGTCAAGAGGTCCGAACCAGGAGCATCCAGATTCCCGGTGATAGCACGTAACAAAGCACGGGCATGCATCGCTGCGCCAGCCGGTTTACCGATTTGGTCAATGGAAGTCCCCCATTGGATATTCCCCGGTTTATTGGAAGCGTACATCATGGCACTCTCACGGATTTGTTCCGGAGTCAACCAAGTCAGCGGCGCCGCCCACTCTGGCGAGAAGTCCGCGACATGTTCCGCCAATTCGCCGAAGCCAACACACCATTCATCCGTAAATTCGGGATCGAACAGTCCTTCATAAATAATGACATGCAGCCAAGCCAAGGCTAGCGCCAAGTCCGATCCAGGACGAATCGGCAGCCACATATCCGCTTTGGCAGCAGTTTCCGAGTAACGAGGATCAATTACGATCAGTTTAAGCCCTTTTTCTTGCAGTTCCACGATATGGTGAATTTCCGGCATACCGGACACACCTGGGTTTTGTCCCCATAACACCAAACAACGGCTGCTGCCTAAATCCAAGTCAAACGGACACCAGCCATAAATCGCCGTCTCCACCATAAAGGTAGGGATCCAGCATAAATGCGAATTGTGAAATCCGTTAGGGCTGCCAAACAGGTTCATAAATCTCCGGCGAGCCCAGTCATCGGTCCGTTGGGTACCACCGGCCGTAGCAACGGCTTCCGCGCCGAATTCATCGCGAATCTTGGAAAGTTTTTCAGCAATTTCCGTCAACGCCTGATCCCAGGAAATTTCTTGCCATTCGCCGGCACCGCGTTTGCCGACCCGTTTCAGAGGATAGTTCACTCTCGCCGGATGGTCAAGATGATCCATTGCAATATTTCCCCGGCAGCATAATCCGCCCTGGTTAGTAGGAAACTCAGGGTCTCCTTCGATATCAAGCACCTTGCCGTCCTTTACGTAAGCCAGTACTCCACAGTTCTGGTGGCAAAAGTAACAGGCAGATTTTTTTACTTGAATACCTTCTTGTGTTAAATCGATATTCTTGCTCATGTTGCCTCCCTTCAGGCGTTCCCAGATTACCAACTTTGCTTCCAAAGCTCGACTATGATGACCTGCTTGACGCAAGTTATAGCTTTT
>Ga0316604_10001638_pt1 | contig 19108 bp, 13 predicted proteins | sample OWC_soil_day20_C_FD_207650 | JGI IMG/M metagenome (GOLD analysis project Ga0316604, IMG submission 207650) | Wetland soil microbial communities from Old Woman Creek delta, Ohio, United States - OWC_soil_day20_CT | ecosystem: Environmental > Terrestrial > Soil > Wetlands | place: USA: Ohio... | reverse complement strand
TGTCCCCTCCTTAAAGTAAAGCACGGTTTGCTTAACAAATCTCATGAGCTAACAACAATTTATATATATAACTGCGGCAAAATAAATATTTATTTCCGAAATTTAAAGATTCTCTCTTAATTTCCCTCTCCGACAAATCCATTTATCATGAAAAAACACTTTTGCCTGTTCCTGATTTGTATGATGACCATACAGTTACAAGCACAGGAAAAATTTTCAATCATTAAAAGTAATGACCCACACATACACTATATGGGCCGTGTCATCCAGACAGATAATAGTGCACTGCTATCCTGGTCGGCAACAACGGCAAGTATAAATTTTAAAGGAACGGGGGTGAAGGTAAAGCTGAAAGATGAGCGGGGAGATAATTATTATAATGTAGTGGTAGATGGAAAAGTGATCAGTAAACTACAGCCTGATAGTACCGTACATACATATACGCTAGTAAGTGGATTGAAAAACGGGAATCATACCTTAGTACTCTTTAAGCGCACAGAATGGGCCATGGGTAAAACATGGTTGTATAATTTTGAAGTGGATGGTACGCTTTTACAAGCCCCTGTTGCGAAAAAAAGGAAGATCGAGTTCTATGGCAATTCCATTACCTGTGGGTATGCGGTAGAAGACAGCAGTGGCAAGGATAGAGGTACAGGTCCGTACGAGAATGCCTATATCAGCTATGCATCGCTGACAGCAAGACATTTTAATGCTGAATATCATTTAGTGGCAAAGAGTGGAATAGGAGTCCTTATCAGTTGGTTCCCCCTGATCATGCCTGAAATGTACGACCGTACTGATGCCACGGATGCTGCAAGCAAATGGAATTTTAGTAGTTATACGCCTGATCTGATCGTGATAAATTTATTTCAGAATGATAGCTGGCTGGTCGCAAAACCGGAACATGAACAATTCAAAGCGAAATTTGGTGATAAGGCGCCGGATGCAAAGACGATAGTAGCGGCTTATAGTAACCTGGTGAAAAAGATCCGGGATAAACATCCGAAAGCACAGATCATTTGTGCACTGGGCAATATGGATGCAACACGGAAAGGTTCACCATGGCCGGGCTACATAAAGGAAGCGGTACTCGGATTGCATGATGCGAAGATCCATACCTGCTTTTTCCCTTATAAGGACACACCGGGGCATCCAAATGCAAAGGAACAGGAGGCAATGGCAAATGAACTGATCGCGTATATCAGTAAAAATATAAAATGGTGATGTTTGATCTTTAAAGCCGGCCGCAGGCCATCCCTTTCCGCCGTTGATTGCTGATGCCGAAGGTATCTACAATCAACGGCGGTTATTTTTTTGCTGTTTTATGCCGGTTTACGAAACTTTCTTGCATTTTTCTGCATGAATGTTCTAAATTGGAAGCTGTAAATTTACGGTATGATCAAGGAACAACTCAAGCAGGCTTTTAAGGAACTCAAACCACAACTGGCAGGCGATCTCTACTTCTCAGAAAACTCTCTGGACCGCACCATACTCATGGCATACTCTACAGATGCCTCCGTATACCAGGAATACCCAATGGGTGTCGCACTGCCAAAGAACAAAGCCGATATCGCTGCGTTGATCCGATTCAGCAAAACCCACAAGATTCCTCTCATTCCCCGCACCGCAGGTACTTCTCTGGCAGGTCAGGTAGTAGGACAAGGTCTGATCGTAGACATTTCCCGCTACATGAATCGCCTTTTAGAGGTCAATAAGGAGGGAAAATGGGTCAGGGTGGAACCGGGTATCGAAAGAGACGTTTTAAACGAACTATTGCAACCTTATGGGCTTTTCTTCGGTCCGGAAACCTCCACCTCTAACCGTGCGATGATCGGTGGTATGATCGGGAACAACTCCTGTGGGTTGCATAGCATGGTCTGGGGCGCTACGCGCGACAATCTCCATTCCGTCGAAGTTGTCCTCGGCAATGGCGAGACCACTACATTTGAAGATATAGACACACAGGGCTTACAGCATAAAATGCTGCTCAACAACCTGGAAGGCAGTATTTACAGAACCATGCACGCCCTGCTCTCCAATAAAGAAAATCAGCAGGCCATCCGGGATGGCTATCCTACCCGTACTGTAAAAAGAAGGAATAGTGGCTATGCACTCGATGCCCTTCTTGATACAACACCTTACGGTGGTGCTGCCCCATTCAACCTCTCTCACCTGATTGCCGGCTCAGAAGGTACTTTGGCATTCGTGACTGAAGCAAAACTCAAATTGCTGGATGCGCCTCCAAAGGTGAACGGGTTGGTAGCCGTACACTGTACCAGCGTGAAAGAGTCGCTACAGGTAAACCTCATCGCTGTCAGACACCCGGTCACGGCTTCAGAACTCGTGGACGACGTGATCATGAACTTTACAAAAGGTCACCCTGAGCATCAGCAAAACCGCTTCTTTATGGAAGGTGAGCCGGCAGCGATTCTCATGGTTGAGTTTATGTGTCATACAGAAGAAGCATTACAGGCACAAACCAGCGCCTTCATTAACGAAGTCAAAGCAAAAAATTTAGGGTACGCTTATCCATTGCTGCGCGGCAACGATATCAATAAGGCCTGGAACCTGCGTAAATCAGGTCTCGGCTTACTCCGCAATATTAAAGGCGATGCACAACCCGTGAACCTCATCGAAGACTGTGCAGTAGCACCGGAAGATCTGCCTGAATACATCGACGACCTGCAGGAAATGCTCAAATCCATGGGATTGAAAGCCTCTTACTACGCACACGCTGGCGCCGGTGAACTACACGTAGAACCTATCATCAATTTAAAAATTGAAGAAGGCAGAAAGCAGTTCCGTGAAGTATTGGAAAAGACCGCCGCCATTGTGAAAAAATACAAAGGCTCCCTTAGTGGAGAGCACGGCGATGGTCGTTTGCGCGGCGAATTTATCCGCTTCATGATGGGGGACAAATGTTATGATTGCTGCAAACAGGTGAAGCTATTATACGATCCTGAATATCTCTTTAATCCGGGTAAGATTATCGATCCGCCACCCATGGATCAGTTCTTCCGTTTCAAGCAACCTGCAGCCGGAGGAAAGATAAAAACATACTTTGATTTCTCTGAAACCAATGGCATATTATCACTAGCAGAAAAATGCTCTGGTTCAGGCGATTGCCGTAAAACGCATTTCGCGGGCGGTACAATGTGTCCCAGCTATATGGCCACCCGTTTTGAAAAAGATACAACCCGTGCAAGAGCGAATGTATTACGTCAGTTCCTTGCTCAGGATAATACAGCACAGGCTTTCAATCATGAAGAGATTGGTCATGCTATGGATCTCTGTCTCAGCTGTAAAGGCTGTAAAGCAGAATGCCCATCCAGTGTGGATGTATCCAAGCTGAAAGCAGAATACCTGCAACAGTATTACGATACCAACGGTACGCCTTTGAAAGCGCGGATGATAGGAGAGTTCCCTTTCCTCAGCAAAATGGCGTCCGTCGCACCTGGTTTATACAATTTCGCCTTCTCCAATAAATTTACTTCCGGCATACTCAAAGGCATGATGAACATGGCGCCGGAGCGCCATGTTCCTGCATTACAGCCTCAAACATTACGCGCCTGGTACAAACAGTTCAGGCAACAACAAGCTGGCAAAAATTTCACACACAAAGTCTTCCTGTTCTGTGATGAATTTACCAATTACAACGATGTACATATCGGACAACGTTGTATAGAACTGTTGACAGCACTGGATTACGAGGTGATCATACCAGATCATATTGAAAGCGGCCGCACGCATTTGTCAAAGGGTTTGGTGAAGAGAGCCAAAACAATTGCAGCAAAGAATGTGCAGCTATTATCGTTCCTGATTGACCAGCCACATTTTTTGATCGGGCTGGAACCTTCAGCCATCCTTACTTTCAGGGATGAGTATATCGATCTGCTTTCAGGGGAACTGAAAGAGAAAGCAAAAGGATTAGCATCCAGGGTGAAATTGTTTGAAGAGTTCTTATCAGCAGAAATGGATGAAGGCCGTATTCGCAAAGAGTCCTTCAGGAGTGATGCGCGTAAGATCGTGATCCATGGGCATTGCCATCAAAAGGCGTTGTCCTCGGTCAATTATATCAAAAAAGTGCTGTCATGGCCGGCGCATTATGAGGCAACGGTGATTAATTCCGGTTGCTGTGGAATGGCTGGATCATTTGGCTTTGATAAAGATCATTACGAAACTTCGATGAAGATAGGGGAACTTGTTTTGTTTCCTGCTGTAAGAAGTCAGGCGGATGATGTGATAATAGCTGCACCTGGTACCAGCTGCCGTCATCAGATATTGGATGGTACTGACAAGACAGCATTGCATCCGGCAGAGGTGTTGTTTGCTGCGTTGGTGTAGTTACTGTTTTTTGTTTTCAGATACATAGATGACGATATAATATTTGGGTATTTAAAAGCATGTTAGTGGCCACTTTCGGTGTAATTCATTTTGTTCTTTAAACTTATTAATATTCACCTGGCGGTTGCCTGAATTTTTGTATTTAAATACACAGCAGCATCACTTAGCAACTACTTTCCGTGCAGATATTTTCTTATATCCAATTACACCTGCAATTGTCAACAATACAAAAGGCCATAATTGCAGCAGGAACAAAAACACATTACGCAGAGCTGTTGCACCCGTGCCCAACGCTGTCAGCAGCTCTGTTCCAAACCCTGCACGGATGGCACTTTCAGGGTTTACGACAATTTGCACATCTGCCTGTTGTGGCTGGGATAATTTCACAGTTAAAGTCGCGAAATTCGCATCGTCCAGAATAGCAAAATTTGCAATCTTCCGGTCTATCGTTTCATTACTTTTAGTCTCCTGGTAAGTTGCAGTTGCTATCGGATCAGACTTTTTTGTCACGGCTACGGTAGGCACAGGGACCTGATTCTTCATGGAATTTCCCAGGTATTCCAGTGTTTTATCATCATCCTTTAACGTACGTGCACTCACAAAAGTAGCAACATTGGTGAGTGTGCTCACAAGCGAATCCAGCTTTTCGACAGGTACTTTCATAGTTAGGTTTGCCACCGCAGTAAAGAGCTGTACATGTTTCATGGAATCGCCTTTATAAGGTAGATCCTGTGAGGTTCCAAATTCATTTGAAAGCGTACTTTCCACCACATAACCATTGAATTTGTTTGTAGCATGTTCGAGTGTAGTAGCGGCACTAAATACATTGGCTACACGACAATTTACATCAGCCGTTCTAACATGTTTACGTGAAGGGGAATTGAGTGCCGGCACTTCTTCGCCGGACTTTGCTGCGGCTTCCACCGCTTCTGTATAGGAGTTGGAATCCTGAGCGACAGTACTATCCAGTGTACTGCGATAGCTACTACCTGCAGAACAGGCATAGAGGGTCATGGCGGGGACCACCAGGTAACAATAAGGACGCATAAGAATGTGTTTTCTTTTTATACTCCGAACCGGTAAAAGGTAACCTTTGATGAAAAGTTTAAAAAATGTTAAATTGGGTCAAACCCATTCAGATGAAATATTTATTATTACCATTGTTCATCTTATGCTGTAGTATCACGTTTGGACAAAACCTGGAAGACACGCCATTCAAAGGAGCTAAAAAAGTAATAGCGGCATACAAGGAGATGAATTGATTACTTATCTATGTCAGCAATTACTCGATTATGGTTACACGCCGGACAAGATAAACAGGGAGTTTCATTTCATTACCACAGAAGAGAAAAATCAGGAAACTATGGTGTATGTGATGAGAATATACATCAGGGGAGATGTGGTGGAATATAGCGCAAGAGAGGCGTCTGCTTATGAAAAAGGCAAACAGGAAAAACAGCAGTCGGAGTATGGGTCGAATACAGGATTGTTTGCACACCATGAGTGCTTTAATGACATGATGGAATTTATAAAAAGGACAAAACCTGATAAGATTCGATTTAGTAAATAAAATGATATTGGGACGTATCCTAAGTAACAGGAAAGCCCTGAGAATTGCATATACGAGGATTCTGTTACCCGAATAAAACATTCATGAAAGCGGGAATTCACCAACAGGCATGAAAACCATTTTCAAAGAAAAAGGGGCCGTCCCGAAGTTTTGAGACGCCACCATAAGCATTGATTCTTTAAAAGGGGAGAATAGGATCGCAGAAAGGATTATCTGTTTGACATAAAGTCGGCAAAATGGGAACAAACCCTATCCCATAAAGAAATTATCTATTTAACATAATATAAATTATAAGCCTTAAATAGTAAAGGGAATCATTGCCGCCTGCATGAGATTAAATGCCGGCAGCGCCCAGGTTTTTTGTACACTAAACCCAATAGCGCCGTATAAAACCGAATCGTCTCATCAAAATTATTCGCACGAATCGCAACATGATGCAAACCTAATACCATGTGTTTCTTACTTTTGTTCCACGACTAAGTTATTCGTGATAGCACCTCCTTGTGCGTGCTTACAAAATTGTTAGGTATATGTTTAAGATCTTGTGTATTTCCGGCAGCCTGCGCCCAACCTCTTCAAATACAAACATTTTAAAGGCCATCCCGCAATTAGCAGAATGGCCGGGCATTTCATTTTCGATATATGAAGGCTTAGATCAGTTGCCGTATTTTAGCCCTGAACTGGATTATGAAGGATCTACGCCAGCCGCTACTGTAGCGGATTTACGCGCACAACTCAGCATAGCAAATGCTGTAATCGTATGCACACCGGAATATGCTTTTGGCATACCCGGCGTGCTAAAAAACGCGTTGGACTGGATCGTTTCCAGCGGAGAATTTGTTGATAAACCTACAGCCGTAATCAGTGCTTCACCTATGATGACCGGTGGTGACAAAGCAAATGCCTCACTGGTACAAACATTAAAAGTGATGACGGCAACAATTACAGACGATCGTATCCTTACTATACCAACCGTACGTACGAAAATCGATGCTGCCGGCAATATTACTGACAATACACTTAAAGCAGATCTCGTTAAAATTGTAACCAGTTTAATCTCCTAAAACCGCCATCTCAACCCAACATTACCACCCAAACCGCCAATATTAATATAAGACTTCAAATCATTCGAAGGCTTACTATCGTCCTTATACGTCACCGTCGCACCGGACTGACTCACCGCCGTATTAGAATTCTGATCCAGCGTTGACTGATACTCTGTATGCCTTTCTGCCGTAGACAGATCATCCAGCCCACGATGCTGGGTTGCAATTACCTGACCCGTAGTCGAACTTAGAATATTCGTTGTCTCATCATATGCAGTCACTTCTTTTTTCTTGCTGCGCACCGGAATATTTCTGTACTCAGTTTCAATGAATACATCCAGCTTCGCCGCTACCGGGAATACAATCCCGAAAGCTCCCTGAAATCCAACGGTGATATTCGGATCTACACGCTCATCGCGTGAAATCGTCGTCTTGGTCACCACCGCCGTACCGCCAACCACCGCAGAACCAGTCTGACTCGCATCTGTATGGATATTCAACTCACCCCACAACGGCACTACAAATCCAACACGTACATACGGATCGACCCTGGCAAAACCGGGATGAATCACGACTGCAGGTGCAAAATCAACCGCATTAACATATCCATGCGATTCTATCTTACCCAATTCCGTACTCGAACCAGCCAGTACTGTTACCTCACGGGTCATAAGGTTTTTCTTACTGTGATAGTAATTAAAAGCAGCTTCCACAGCGATGTACTGATTGATATTCCAGCCGAAGGAGAGTCCTCCCCTGCTGCCTGCGCCATACGATCCGGTCAGGACCTTTTCAGAAACTGTTGTTGTAGTTCCTGTCGAAGAATTATACGATTTCTGCTCATCATGTGGCTCATAAGGACCCACTTTGGGAAACTCACCAGGAAAAACACTGAAGAAATAGCCACCGGCTACTTTAACATAAAACTTTGAGGGCGCTGCTATTTTCTGGTCTTGCGCGTGTAAGGTGTACGAGCTTGCTACCGTCAGAAATAACGTGGTAAACAGGGCTAAGTTTTTCATTTTAGTGGAACATTTGGGTGAAAACTAACGTGTTCTATCAATTTAACGAATTTAAATGAAAAAGAAAAAACATTGAGATGCCACTGAGTATGGCCAATGAGTAGGGTGTAGCTTCGTCATCATTACGGTACTAATAGTACATCAAAAGGGCACCTCAATATCCCTTGGATATACAAGTGCCCTTTTAGTGACCTTATAGTATACTAGTAGTAACGAAGTCGTACTATAGCCGTGACCTGATTGCATACTAGCCGCGACCCGGTTATTTACGGATTATATGTTTGATTTTGATGCCCTTTGGAAGACCTGGCTGGTTGGTACAAAGTGTTATTAAGGTTGGTACAAAGTGTTATTAAGGTTGGTACAAAGAGTTATTAAGGTTGGTACAAAGAGTTATTAAGGCCAGTGACCTGATTATATACAGCTTATTTTATGTAAATAGAACCTGATTATTAACTACTTATCTTTTATCTAAAACGCCTCTGCCAGCGACAAATACAAACCCGACTGCCTGTCCTCTCCTGTCCGCTTCTCTCCCCACGCATAATCAATCCGTATGGTCAGCTTTGACCCCTCATCATAGAACCACCTAACCCCCATACCATAAGCCGGCTTAAAATGATCCACCCCAAAATCATGGTTATTAAACACCGCTCCTGTAGCCCCAAATGCCGCCAGGGCAAACTTAGGCTGCATATGCAAAAACCAGATATTGATGGGAATCTTCGGATCCAGAAAATACCGGTACTCCGCCTGGAAAGCCAGATAATTCTGATCCCTGTAGCGACCCGTATAATACGCCCTCATCATCTGATCATTCCCCATCTCGGGCAATAAATAAAACGGCAAAGAACTACCCTGCAATGAATTAAATACCCCATTCACCCCCAGCGTACTCTTACGGGAAATGGGCACAAAATGCTTCGCCTGCGCGTCAATCTTCCACAAAGTTTGTTTACTCAAAAACGACGGCGCATATGCCACATTCAAACGCACCCAGGAACCCGTGTGCGTATAATTCTGATTATCCCGGTTATCAAAAATTCCCGTCGCACCTATAAAAGTCACATACCCCCCATCTTTATCCGTCAATGCCATCCCCGGATAAATCCCTTTACTCTCATTCTGCTCATAAGCATCATGCTGGTACTGCAAAGACATACCCGCATAAAAATGCCCGCTAAGCCGCTTCTCCCCTTCCACCAAAACCTTGTATCGCTGGTTTCCCAACAGCGTCCCATCAGCCTTGCGGGTGGTATCCCCAATACCATAGAAGTACAATGGATAATCATGATAACGGATATTACTTTTGAAATGCCAGTTATTATGATCTGTCCAGAAATCGGTTTTTAATTCTATCTTATACTGACTATTGGTTGTCAATGCAGGAATTAAACTAATCGTGGAGTTGCGCAATAAAGGATCTTTCTTATCTGTATAAAAAGAATATAGCATAGCAGCTCCAATCTCCAACCCTTTCTCAGGAGAATATCCCAATACAGGCAATGGAAAAAAACTTTTTTTATGAACTACAGAAGTATCCTTTATGACAATGGATTTATCATCCTGCGCTTTCAGGGATCCACACAACAATAAAAATAGTACAGCCGTACAAGAGAGTGAACGTGTCTTCAATTTATTCTTATTTTCTATCTGAGTGACCCAGGCTTTTCTCAGGGGCGACTTTGTCTCTTACCTGTTGTTTAACTTCTTTAATTTCAGGGAAATGTCCAATCACCTTACGGTCTATCAGCACCTCGTCATTCACATAAATAATAAAGCTACCGCCTACTTCACTGGGCCTCAGGGTCACGCCATGCAGCTCTTCTGCAAATGTGGTCAATAATTCCTGTGCCATCCAGGCTGCTCTCATCAGCCACCCACATTTGGGGCAATATTCGATTGTAACTGTCGGTTTCATGGGGGGAAAGTTACAACGATTCCAGTAAATATACTTTGCATCCAATTTTTTTATAATTTTAGCACAGCATTCAGGTGACCCTAAGAAAATAATTTGTACCGATAATGAATACTTTCTGGCAGAGAAGGAGATCTGCCCCTTACACCTTATTGATATTGATGCTGGCATTGTTCTTTACGAAGCCGGTGGCAAGTATGGCGCAATCACAATTGACTGATAGTCTGACAAAAGTGCTGGCCGCCCATCCTACAAAAGATACCACCCGTGTCAACATACTCAATCAATTAAGCCGTTTTCTCTTTACCCAGGTTCCTTCCCTGACAGAGACTTACGCAAAAGAAGCTTTTTATATCAGCGATAGCCTATACTATCTGCCTGGTAAGTTGTGGGCTACCCGCAACCTCGCCCTGGCCGAAAATGCTAAAGGCAACCTGGAAAAACAGATGGACCTGACACTGGAAGCCCTCAAACTGGCGGAACAGCTGAATGACCTCAAGGCTACCGGGATACTCAATGCTGATCTCGGCAATATCCTGATCGAACAGCAACAACCCAGACAAGGTTTAATTTACCAGAAGAAAGCCCTGGCTATCAAACAGAAAGAAAATGACAAGGCCGAAATAGGTAAAACCCTGAACGGAATTGGGACCAGTTATATGGTGCTCAAAGAATGGGACTCCGCCCTCCACTTTCTCTATGCTTCCGAAAGGATCAAGCTCGCCCTCAACGACCACCGCGGACTGGCCTATGCTTATGAAAATATTGGAATTATCCTCTCTGTAAAAGGAAATTATCAGGAGGCGCTTAGATACCACACCATGTCTTCCCAATATTATAAAGAGTCAGACAATATTCAGGGGGTGGTAAAGTCGTACCTGAACATGGCTCAGACAAATACATTCCTGAAAGATTTTACTGCCGCTGAAGAAGACCTGCAAAACGCAGCCCGGCTCAATAAAAGTATGCAGAACACCCGGAATGAAATGATCTATTACCGGTACCGTTCCATGCTGGACTCAGCCAGGGGGAACTTTGCCCAGGCACTGGAAAACTACAAGGAATTCCAGGCCCTGAGCGAGGACTTCTTTAGTACCGAAAAATCCCGCTTCATCGCCAATTCCAAAGAGAAATACGAGTCAGAAAAGAAACAACATGAAAATGAACTGCTGAAAAAAGAACAGCTGCTACACCTGGCTACCATCAGGCAACAACAGATTCTTGTAATTTTTTGTATTGCATTATTCATGGCACTTGCTACCATCACCGTATTGCTATACCGCATGTTCAAAAGACAAAAGGACCTGTATAGCCAGTTAAACAGCCGGAATCGTCGCGTTCAACAACAAAACCAGATCATTCTGGATCAGAATGCAGCCCTGGAAAGTGGCAACCAGGTAAAAGATAAAATCTTCTCTGTGATCTCTCATGATCTCCGGGCACCACTGGGTATCCTGGAAGGAATGTTGTTCTTGCTGAGGGATGAAAAGATGTCGCAGGAACAATTTAACATGTTCGTAGATGAACTGTGGAGAGATATGAAAAATACTTCTTCCATGATGGATAACCTCTTGCAATGGGCCAATAGCCAGATGAAAGGAATTCGGGTAATGCCCGATGATTTTAATATCACGGTTTTGTTGAACAACGAGTTCGAATTGCTGCAAACCCTGGCCAGACAAAAGAATATTCAGTTAAATCACTACCTGCCGCCTGTGATCCATGTATTTGCAGATAAGGATATGATCCGCATGGTGCTGCGTAACCTGATTAGTAATGCTATTAAGTTTACGCCAAAAAACGGAAGTATTGTCATTGATTACCGGCTATCGCCGGATAAGGTGGAAGTGATGGTAAAAGATAATGGAATTGGAATTCCTTCCGAAGATCAATCCAAAGTTTTCTCCAATATTTATTATTCTACAACTGGTACACAAAATGAGAAAGGTTGTGGACTGGGATTGCCATTATCAAAGGATTTTATTCAACGAAACAATGGGGAGATCTGGTTTCAAAGTTACAAAGAGAAAGGCACCAGTTTCCACTTCACACTTCCGTTGTCGGAAGAAGAGGAAACCAATGCCTATGGTAGGACGATTATTTTACAGCCAACAAGAGATTATTCACATTAGAAATATCAGCGGCTTTCATGTCAATTATATTTAACCAGAGATTACTTATATTAAAAAGTATCTCTGGTTTTTATTTTAAATTATATCCAACCTGAAATTCCTAGCATAACAAAATCTCTGGTTTTATTAAAAATTATATCCAATAAGCAATTCTTTGCATAACAAAATCTACGGCTCTATTTAAATTATATCCAACCAGTAATTACCCGCATAACAATGTTCCTCAGGCCTTTATTACAATTATAAATTACTCGCATTAAACGTATCCCCATCTTTAATATCCCCGGTATCAAACCCTTTCTTAAACCACCGCATACGCTGTGCTGAAGTTCCATGCGTAAACGCATCCGGTACCACTCTACCATTCGCCGCTTCCTGCAACTTATCATCACCCACCGCACTTGCTGCATTCAACGCTTCCTCAATATCTCCCGGATCCAATATATTATCCATTTTCTGCGCATGATGTGCCCACACCCCCGCCAAAAAATCCGCCTGCAATTCCAGTTTTACTGACAGTTTATTATATTCCTTTTCACTCAGCTGTGAACGCATTGCCTGCATCTTTCTACTTATACCCAGCAGGTTTTGAATGTGATGCCCTACCTCATGTGCAATAACATAGGCTTTAGCAAAATCCCCCACTACCTTGAACCGTGTCTCCATTTCATTAAAGAAGCTCAGATCCAGATACACCCGATCATCTGCAGGACAATAAAACGGTCCCATCGCTGATTGTGCCGTACCACAACCTGACTCGTCTACATCTGAAAACAATACCATTTTAGGCGCTTCGTATTCCTTATGCATTTCCTTGAACAGCTCCGTCCATACATCTTCTGTATTGGCCAAAACTGTTGATGCAAAACGCGCTTCCTCATCACTGGCTTTCGTCACAGTCTGAGAAGTTGTTTGCTCAGTACCACCACCGGTACTTTGCGATACCTTGTTTAATAACGCCTGTGGACTTTGTTTGGTAATGAGTGCCAGTACAACGATGATGATAACGCCACCGATACCGATATTCCTCATACCCCCACCACCGCCGCCGCCGCGGCGATCTTCCACGTTATCGCTGAGTCGTCTGTTTTGCCAACGCATATAGATTGTTTTTGATTAATGAGTCCCGAAAGTACAAAATGACAGTGAAAAAAACGTACCAACACCGAAGGGACTGGCACGCCAACCATGAGATTTCTGTAACTTCGAAGTATGTCAAATCCCGCCATATCCTACGCGCACATTACAAGGGTAACGGATACACTTGTCACTGCTACTGAAGATGCCCTGGCAGCCGAGGAGCCCCTCGAAATACGCCTGGTGCATAATGGTCAGCAGCAAAGTATTACAGTGACCATGCGATCGCCCGGACAAGATGAGGAACTCGCCGCCGGTTTTTTATTTACTGAGGGAATCATTACCCAATACGCAGCAATAAAAACCATTTATTATAATAATAACGTCGCCACCGTCACTTTACAACCAGGCATCACGCCTTCTTTACAACCCGCACAGCGAAATTTCCTGGCGAATGCAAGTTGTGGGGTTTGTGGTAAAACAGACCTGGATGCGATTTATACGCCTGTCTCCAAAACTACCTCCCTTATCAAGGTTCCCGCCGCTATTTTGCATGAACTGCCAGCGTCATTACGTAACCAGCAAGCAGTATTTGATAATACCGGCGGCTTACATGCTGCTGCTTTATTCAATACGGAGGGAACTTTGCTGCACATAAAAGAAGATATCGGCAGGCACAATGCAGTGGATAAATTGATTGGCATTGGCATAAAACAAGATCTCGATTTTAGCCAATATGGATTGCTCCTCAGCGGCAGAGCCGGTTTTGAATTGATTCAAAAAGCCGCCGTTGCAGGTATCCCCGTCATCGCTGCTGTAGGCGCACCCAGCAGCATGGCTGTAAAAATGGCAAAAGAATGGGATATCACCCTGATCGGCTTCTTAAGAGAAGGGCGTTTTAATATTTATCATGGACAGGAAAAAATTGCGTTATGAACAAGACCAATGCTGAAAACCCGGATTCATCAATAGCAGGCTCCAACAATGAAGAACGATCCAACGCTGGAAACCCGGATTCATCCACAGCAAGCTCCCGCAATGGGAATCCAGATTCATTTAATACCAATTCCCTTCCACTGAACCCACCCAACGCCGAAAACCCGGAAACCTTCACAGGACACTTCCGCCTTGGCAAACCCCAATCCTCTGCTGCCGGTCTACCCGCAGTCATCCACGCCATGCAGCACATTCTCGCTGAAATGGACGCCATCAGGGGTTTCAAAGCCTTAAACAAACTCAATCAGAAAAATGGCTTCGACTGCCCCGGCTGTGCATGGCCTGACCCCGACAATGAGCGATCCGGGATAGCCGAATATTGTGAAAACGGCGCCAAAGCCGTCGCTGAAGAAGCTACTACCAAACGCCTGGACGCCACCTTCTTCGCTCAAAACAGCGTAGCTGAACTGGCCACCCTCACCGACTACGAAATCGGCAAAAAAGGTCGGGTGGCTCAGCCCATGTACCTCGCCGAAGGCGCCACCCATTATACCCCCATCAGCTGGGACAAGGCATTCGAAAAAATCGGCACTCATCTCAATGCATTGTCCTCTCCCAATGAAGCCATCTTTTATACCTCCGGCCGTACCAGCAATGAAGCGGCTTTTCTATATCAATTATTCGTCAGGGAATATGGTACCAACAACCTCCCTGATTGTTCCAACATGTGCCACGAATCCAGTGGTGTCGCCCTCATCGAATCTGTCGGTATCGGCAAAGGCTCCGTCACACTCGATGACCTATACGAAGCCGAGGTGATTTTCATTTTAGGACAAAATCCCGGTACCAATCACCCCCGCATGCTCACTGCCCTGCAAAAGGCAAAAGCAAAAGGTGTGACCATTATCTCTGCGAATCCATTAAAAGAAACCGGCCTGCTCGGATTCATGAATCCGCAAACGGTGAAAGGGATGCTCCACATTGATAGTCACCTCACAGATATTTTCCTGCAGGTAAAGATCAATGGTGATATGGCCTTAATTAAAGCCATCAACCTGCTACTGTTAAAAGAAGAAGAAACCCACCCCGGCACCGTATTCGACCCTGAATTTATTCAAAACAACACCAGCGGATACGAAGCCTACATCGCCCATTTACAGGAACAAAACTTAGATCAGTTAGTCAATGACTGCGGTGTACCCTTATCACAAATAAAAGCTGCCGTCAATGCTTTAGTACATAAAAAGAAAATCATTGCCTGCTGGGCCATGGGACTCACCCAACACAAAAATGCCGTTGACACCATCAAAGAAATCGTCAACCTGCTATTGTTAAAAGGCAGCATCGGCAAACCCGGCGCCGGCACCTGCCCGGTACGCGGTCATAGCAATGTGCAGGGTGATCGTACCGTCGGTATTTTCGAAAGACCGCCGAAGGCGCTGTTAGATAAAATACAGGACGTATTTGGTTTCAACCCACCCAGGGAACATGGCTGGGATGTAGTCGCCGCTATCCGCGCCATGCGCGATGGCAAAGGCAAGGTATTCTTCGCCATGGGTGGCAACTTCCTTTCAGCCACACCCGATACCGTGCAGACTGCCAATGCGTTACGCAACTGTAACCTGACCGTACACGTATCTACAAAACTGAACAGAAGTCACCTGGTACATGGCAGAGAGGCCATTATCTTACCCACCCTCGGCCGTAGTGACAAAGACATCGTAAATGGGGAACGACAATTCGTGACCTGCGAAAACTCTATGGGAGTCGTTCAAATGTCCAAAGGCAATCTGCCGCCCATTTCTGACCAGCTACTCAGTGAACCCGTGATCGTGTGCCGGCTGGCCATGGCCACTTTAAAAGACCGCTCTGTAGTCGACTGGCCACGCTACACCCGTCACTATGATTATATCCGTGATGACCTGGAAAGGGTCATTCCGGGATTTGATAATTACAACCAACGGGTACGGCACCCCGGTGGATTTTACCTGCCCAACGGCGCCCGAGAAGGAAAATACAATACCACTAACCAGAAGGCGAACTTTAATGTGGCCCCTGTGACCCGAACTGCCTTAAATGACGATGAATTTATGATGATGACCATCCGGAGCCACGACCAGTTCAATACCACTATTTATGGTCTGGATGATCGGTACAGAGGTATCTACCAGGAGCGTCGTGTGATACTCATGAACGAAGCCGAAGCGGCGAAGCATCGAATAAAAGGTGGAGATAAGGTGGACTTATACAATGAATTTGGGGGTGTAGAAAGAATAGTGAGGAACTTTTTAGTGGTCCTGTACGATATTCCTGAAAGGTGTACCGCCACTTACTTTCCGGAGACAAATGCACTCGTACCGCTGGATAGCGTGGCCGATAAAAGTAATACGCCTACTTCCAAGCTGGTAATCATAAAAATAAAAAAATCAATCACCTGAAATTGATAAAATTCGGCATCTTCAGCGTAAAGATATCAAACCTGAAATCCACCGTCGTCGTAATTTCAAAGTAAACAGGTTTTACAGGTGCCGGTGCATTGGGGAAATAATTAATATCGAACAGGAGTGTATTAAGCGGCAGGTTTTCATTTTTGATTCTACAGCCTAGTCCAACCCCGCCATAAATGGGATTCTTAAAGACATTGTTACTATTGATCGTAAGCTGGGTGGCCTGCAGGGTGGTAAACCAGTTGAACTTAAAGCCCAGCACTTTCAGCGGACTATAATACACCGTCTCAGATCTCAGATTTATTCTTTGATAACCAGTCAGTGGAACTCCTTTATATCCATAGATCCCATGCTCCATATTTAACTGCAGGGGTTTATAAAAATAGGGGTTAGGGTTTCCCAGGTAATCAAAATAGGCAAATTCCCTGAACCGGCCCTTTCCCAACCTGAATGAACGACTATAATATTCCAGTTTGGTATGAATAACAGCATCTTCTGACCTGCCATTCTGATAAAAAGTACCTATCCCGATCTGGGCGTTAAAGATCCCTTTCAGTTTTGTAACCCAAAACTTCTGTCCTTCAATACCGGCATAAGCCCGGGTACGTCCTTTCCAGGTTTCCCAACCGGAGGTTACACTCGCATTGTACCCGAGTGGAATATCCTCGGTTCTGCCAAACCCAAAGAAATGGGTAGACTTGAAGAACTCATTCCGGAATACAATGGCCTGCGCCAGGTAATAACGGTGATTATTATAAATAGGATCGTACTTATAAATTGGTTGCCTGGGCGTTTTAAGGAACATCTGGTTGGAATGTGCCAGCAGAATAGCCAGGTTAGGACGCTGATTGTTCAGGTTATGTTTGTCCTGTTTGATCAGGTTGTACCCTCCCCATAATTCCAGCAATTCATACTTGTAATCCCTGTAAATGGTATCAGGTTGCTCACGGGCATTAATAGAGAAGCTCCTTCTCAAACCGATCCCACCTGCCCAATCGGCGGAAGAGTTATAGAGTGGCCTGTTGATATTTAAATAATAAGCGCCTTCAAATACCCCAGAATCCAGGGGGAAATAGTTATTGAGTGTCGTATACCCCAGCGAGACATCGGCAAAAGTGCCCAAAGCGTTGTATTTCGTATACTTTACCTCCGATCCCCAGGGCGGATTGTAGCTATTCTTCCAATAGGCGCCGACCCGCAATTCCTGACCGGCACCAAACAGGTTATTATTATAAATGGTGGTTCTCACGGCCGAAGTACTGGCTTCGCCGACATCAACACCATATTCAAATACATCTTTGGTCACCACCAATAGATCCAGCGAGTCCGGGCTGGCGCCGGCGTTTATAATATACAAACGGGCATCCTGCATATACGGCCGGCTACGCAGATAACGCTCATTGTCCGACATTTCGTAAGGGTTCAGGGTATCGCCTGATTTAAAGAACAATGCCTGCCGTATCACCCATTCTTCCGTATTATAGTGAAGGCGGTTGGCCAGTTTGATCAGCTTCATAGAAGTCGTAAACGCCGTATCCCGTATGTTCTGCGGACCGAATACATTAACCTTACGATAATAGATATCCCGGATCACCCTCCCGGTAAAAGGAATGAAATACTGTTCACTCTTAATAATACTGCTGTCTGTAGTAGGTGGTTCCGGTGCATTTTGCCGGGTCATTTTCCGGATCAGGGAGTCGCGGTAATCTCTGCGACGCAGGGAATCTCTATACTCCGCCACACGATGGAACCAGTTTCTGGAAGGCGGTTTGGGTTTAAATAACGGAATGGGGATCGTATCTGCGATCGGTTTGTATAATCTGGGTGGAAGGGTATCCCTCAGGGTGGAAACCCTGTATAAATAGTATGGAATAATAACCGTATCCTTTCGCGTGCTGCCATATGCATGCCGAATGAGTAACGGCATAGTCAGGCAACAGCAAACCAGAAAGTGTAACAATATTTTTGATCGATTTCCCACTCGTATAATAACTTATATGCCCTTCTTAGCAAAGAGCATACAACAGTTGTAAGTAATCTAAATAAAAATCCCGAACCTACACACGCGAAAAAATCGCTTATGCCTTAGACATAAGCGATTTGATCCAATAAATGGACTATCGGAAACAGATTAACTGTTTACAACCGTCGTTTCCCAGCCATTGTAGTCTGCATTGATCGCCTGTGCCAGTTCAAACAACAAAAGCACGACAGCATTGATGCTTCGTTCATCTGTACAGTCATGTCTGGATACATGCAGGCTGTAAGGCCGTTCTTCATTGCCACTCAGGTTACGCTGCTGCACAACAAATCCTTCTTTGCTGATCTGCTGCCAGTATCGCTCCCTATCTTCTTCCGAATTGAAATAAATATAGTGATCAATGTGTCTGGCTTTTTCCTCAATATCCCCATGTTGTTTCAGCGTGCGCAGCACCTTACGGTTCTGTATACGCTGGAACTCTACCTTATCAGGTAGCAGGAAATCAAAATACAATTCCCAGGTACGATCTTCCTTTACTCCAAAATCATATTGATAATTAGGAAATCCGATCATCACATCAGCTATATGCTTATCATATAATGTTGTGTCACCGGAATAAAAATAAAAATCTCTTA
>Ga0316604_10001637_pt1 | contig 19110 bp, 15 predicted proteins | sample OWC_soil_day20_C_FD_207650 | JGI IMG/M metagenome (GOLD analysis project Ga0316604, IMG submission 207650) | Wetland soil microbial communities from Old Woman Creek delta, Ohio, United States - OWC_soil_day20_CT | ecosystem: Environmental > Terrestrial > Soil > Wetlands | place: USA: Ohio... | reverse complement strand
CAAAGAACTTATAGTGAGGAGTCACTAGGGGAATGACGCAAAATATACGACCACTGTGATCTATGATCAATAGTTGTTAGTCGTATATTTTGCGTCAAATTAATATAAATGAAGCCTTGATAAATATAACGTATTAAAGAAGTAGTATCGATCTTGTTGATCTATCAAAAATGGGAGATAGAGCATCGCTTATCTTTAGAAATGTTTAATGCGTTATATATAGTTTAATGTTTTGAGAAAAAGATAAAAAGGATTAGGGGATTATTATTATGCGTATTATAGAGTGAGGAAATTATGAAAATAGCGATTATTGCACCGATACAGGGTATTATTGATACCGTGGATGAAATTTTGGCAAAAAACATTTTTAATAAGAATAGTGAATTTGAGGTAGTTCCGGGTGATTTGGAATCTGGCGTAGACTCAGCTTGTCATGCGGTAGAGCGCGGGGCGGATGTTATTATTAGTCGCGGCGGGACGGCTTCCCTTATTGCGAAAAACGTTGATATTCCAGTTGTAGAAATTCAAGTATCGGTTTTTGACATTTTACGCGCCTTAAAACAGGTTGGGACTGTTACCGGTACTGTGGGTGTTGTATTTACCAGGCGATTGCTTTTTGAATGTGAGAAGTTAGGAGAATTAATTGGTATTAACGTTAAAGAAATCTTTTTAGAAAATGAGATGACTGAGAAGGAAAAAATTCTTTCCGCCCATCATGAGGGGATTTGTACATTCATAGGTGATGCCTCTTCGATTAGGATATTAAAACAATATGGGTTTGATGCTGTAGCGATTGAATCTTCTGAAGATGCAATTGCCAAAGCGATAATTGAGGCGGAAAATCTAGTTGGGGTACGGAAGAGAGAGCAGGAGAAGGCTGAACTGCTTCGTACAATTATAAATGCATCCACAGATGGGGTTATTGCGATCAACAAGGAGGGGAGGATTGGCATTTTAAATCCGGTTGCAGAGCAAGTTTTTCAGATTAATAGTGTTTCGGCAATCGGCCAATATATTAGTGATATCATACCTAGTGATAAACTACGAGAATGTTTAACTACAGATCATTATGAACAAGAGGGCATTAAAAGTTTTGGCGACAAATTATTTGCAATTAAGCGAATTCCCATAAAACTAGATGGCAAGGTAGTGGGAGCGGTAGCCAATATTGAGGATGTGACTCAATTACAGCATTTTGAACAGATGGTACGGCAAAAATTGAACAAAAAAGGGCTTGTTGCCAAATTCAGAATAGAACAATTGATTGGCAAGTCTTCGGCAATTACTGCGGTGAGGGAGCGAATCTGTCAATACGCCAATGCTGATGCAAAGGTATTGATCACAGGAGAATCCGGAACGGGAAAAGAACTTGTGGCACAGAGTATCCATAATTTAAGTGAGCGGAAGAATGGCCCCTTTGTTGCAGTCAATTGTGCGGCATTGCCGGAAAGTATATTGGAGAGTGAGCTTTTTGGCTATGAGGAGGGCGCATTTACTGGCGCTAAAAAGGGAGGCAAGTTTGGCTTGTTTGAGCTTGCCCACAAGGGAACCCTTTTTTTAGATGAAATTGGTGAGTTGCCCCTGTCTTTGCAAGCTAGGCTCCTTCGAGTCTTACAGGAGAATGAAGTCATGAGACTGGGCGGAGACAGTGTTATTCCTGTTGATGTTCGTGTATTATCTGCCACGAATCAAGATTTGGCCAAATTTGTGGAAAAAAAGGAATTTCGGGCCGATTTATATTATCGACTTGATGTTTTGCGGATTCATGTTCCTCCGTTAAAAGAACGTCCAGAGGATATTCCTGAGTTAGCAAAAAAAATATTGAGTAAGAATGCTTCTATGCCGTTTCGGTCAAAAATAACAGGAATTACTGACAGTGCAATTGCTGTGTTACAAAAGTGTCTGTGGAAAGGTAATATTAGGGAATTGGAGAATGTTATTGAAAGACTAAAATTGATTGTCAAGGGACCGATAATTGAGGAATTGGATGTCCGGCAGGAACTTATGGATTATCAACATTTGGAAATCGAAAAAAAAGATAATGACAGCTTAGGTAATCTTGAAAAGAAAAAGATTGAGCAGATACTGTTGGAGGAAAAATACAATTATACCCAAGCTGCGAAGAGGCTTGGAATTAGTCGGACAACCTTGTGGAGAAAAGTTTGTAAATAATAAAAAAATATATAGTAATTTAATCATTGCGCGAGGAGGTGCTGGAACCATCGAACAACAAGTTGGGAAATCGGTTTTTGATATTTTACGAGTTTTAAAATAGGTAGCTTTATGAGGAAAAGTATATGGATGGTAAAGTGCATTTTGAAATAAAATGCATTGACAAGATGTTTCACAATAAAACGTTTTAGCAGGACGGTTCTTTTCTATATGCTTGTTTACTAAGACACGGAATTTTGGCATACAACTTGCATATGGAAAGTAGGGGGATTATGGGAGAACGTTGCATATGTTCTCATTGGTTGTAGAAAAGTGAAATTTTCACGATAGTGTTAATGGCGCTTGGTAAGCAGATTGGATCGATTTCGATCAAGGGAAAAGAAAAGAGGAAGGAGGGGGAGTCGGAAATTAGATAATTTATATTAATGTGTGCTCAATATTTTAAAGATTCGATATGGGGGATGGATAAGTGAAAATAGTAGTGATGGTGGAGATGAAGTTATGAAAAAGAAGCGGATTGCGTTACTAACGAGCGGTGGCGATGCTCCAGGAATGAATGCTGCGATTCGCGCTGTAGTCAGGAAAGCACTTTATCATAAGTTTGATGTTGTTGGGGTAAATCGTGGATATCAAGGTTTGATTAGCGGAGATTTTAGCCAAATGGAGTTGAAGTCGGTTGCTGGCATTATTAATCGGGGAGGCACAATGCTAAAATCGGCAAGAAGCAAGGAATTTATGACGGAAGAAGGATTTGCCACAGCCATACGCAACATTAAAGAACATAATATTGATGCAATTGTGGTCATTGGCGGGGATGGGTCAATGGCTGGTGCCCGAAAATTATCAAAGGCGGGTATTCCAACGCTTGTCATTCCAGCCACAATTGATAGAGATATGCAGGGAACTGAATATACTTTAGGCTTTGATACGGCACTTAATACTATTCTTGAAGCGGTAAACAAGATCAAGGATACGTCCTTTTCTCTTGATCGTGTGGCTATAATTGAGGTTATGGGGCGTCATGCTGGTCATCTTGCCCTAATGGCGGGAATTGCTTGTGGGGCTGAGATTATTTTGATACCAGAGATAGCTTTTGATATTGACAGTATTTGTGAGGGACTGATACGTAGTTTTAATCGCGGCAAGCAATATAGTATATTAATGATGGCAGAGGGCGTTGGTACAGGTAGTAATATTGCCGCCCAAATTGCGTCTCGAACCAATTTTTCGCCCAGCGTAACAGTATTAGGATATTTACAACGTGGTGGAACTCCTTCTGCTATGGATAATATTATAGGTAGCCGTATGGGAGCCGCTGCTATAGACAGCATCATGCTTGATAAAGTAAACTGTCTCATCTCTATGCAGCACGGTGATATTATTGCTGTACCCTATAATCAAATTACAGAGAATAAAATGGGTATAGATTGTTCATTACAGGAGATGGCAAATATTATAGCGATATAATTTGTATTGATTACAGATTGTTATCAATTTATAAAAGCTAAATTGTCTATTAAGGTGAAATTAGGCAAAGCAGTCCTAGTAATATAAATTATTCTGTCATGATTGGAGAATGATTACATATCAGGTTGGGGCTATAAGTGAATCATATTCAACATGAATACGGTGCTGCTGCTGAAGAAGTTACTAAGGAATTAGTTGATGTATTTGAGAGTGAGGAACAATCTAAAAACCTGCAATTATGCGGGTTTTTTCTATTATATTTCTTAAGTCATTTTATCATTCTAGCTAGTGAGAGTTATATCTGAAATTTGCTTAGGCGCACGAAGAGAGTTTTAAAGCTGTATATCTTGTAAAGTTTACTTCAGGTTGGGTAAACAAATCAATTATGGCTTAAATTCCGAAGGTTATATAAACATTGTAACAAACCTTAAAATTTAGATTGTACAAGGGTTTTCCGAGGTCTTTGTTGAACATATGTAACCTAATCAATATTACAGCATGAAGAGTAGGGATTTTATGAAAATAACTATTGTTGCACCGATACAGGGCATTATTGATACCGTGAATGGGATGTTGGCAAAAAAACATTTTGCTAAAATTGGGGAGATTGAAGCAGTGCCGGGTGATTTGGAATCCGGGGTGGAATCGGCTTGTCATGCAGTAGAGCGCGGGGCGGATGTTATTATTAGTCGCGGCGGGACGGCTTCCCTTATTGCTAGAAATCTCGATATTCCAGTTGTAGATATTCAAGTATCGGCTTTTGATATTTTACGCGCCTTAAAGCAGGTTGGGACTGTTACTGGTACTGTGGGTGTTGTATTTACCAGGCGATTGCTTTTTGAATGTGAGAAGTTAGGAGCGTTAATCGGTCTTAGTGTTAAAGAAATTTTTTTGGAAAATGAGTTGCTTGAGAAGGAAAAAATTCTTTCTGCCTATCAGGAGGGGATTTCTACATTTATAGGTGATGCCTCTTCGGTTAGGATATTAAGGCAACACGGGTTTGATGCTGTAGCGATTGAATCTTCCGAAGATGCAATTGCCAAAGCGATAATTGAGGCGGAAAATCTAGTTGGGGTACGGAAGAAGGAGCAAGAAAAGGCTGAACTGCTTCGTACAATTATAAATGCATCCACAGATGGGGTTATTGCAATTGACAAGGAGGGGAGGATTGGCATTTTAAATCCGGTTGCAGAGCAAGTTTTTCAAATTAATAGCGTCTCGGCAATTGGCCAATATATTGGTGACGTCATACCTAGTGATAAACTGCGAGAATGTTTAACTACAGATCATTATGAACAAGAGGGCATTAAAAGTTTTGGCGACAAATTATTTGCAATTAAGCGAATTCCCATAAAACTAGATGGCAAGGTAGTGGGAGCGGTAGCCAATATTGAGGATGTGACTCAATTGCAGCATTTTGAACAGATTGTACGGCAAAAATTGAATAAAAAAGGCCTTGTTGCCAAATTCAGAATAGAACAATTGGTTGGAAAGTCTTCGGCAATTACTGCAGTGAAGGAACGAATCTATCAATATGCCAATGCTGATGCAAAGGTATTGATCACAGGAGAATCCGGAACTGGAAAAGAACTTGTGGCACAGAGTATCCATAATTTAAGTGGACGGAAGAATGGTCCATTTGTTGCAGTCAATTGTGCGGCATTGCCAGAAAGTATATTGGAGAGTGAGCTTTTTGGCTATGAGGAAGGTGCATTTACTGGCGCTAAAAAGGGAGGCAAGTTTGGCTTGTTTGAGCTTGCCCATAAGGGAACCCTTTTTTTAGATGAAATTGGTGAGTTGCCCCTGTCTTTGCAAGCTAGGCTCCTTCGAGTCTTACAGGAGAATGAAGTCATGAGATTGGGCGGAGACAGTGTTATTCCTGTTGATATTCGTGTATTATCTGCTACGAATCAAGATTTGGCAAAACTTGTGGAAAAAAAGGAGTTTCGGGCCGATTTATATTATCGCCTTGATGTTTTACGGATTCATGTCCCGGCACTTAGAGAACGTACAGAAGATATTCCTGATTTAGTAAAAAAAATAATGAGCAAGAATGTTTCTAGGCCGTCTCGATCAAAAATAACAGGAATTACTGATAAAGCAACTGCTGTCCTACAAAAGTGTCTTTGGAAAGGTAATATTAGGGAATTGGAGAATGTTATTGAAAGACTAAAACTGATTGCCAAAGGACCGGTAATTGAGGAAGTGGATGTCCGGCAGGAACTTATGGATTATCAGCATTTGGCAATCGAAGAAAAAGATAACGACAGCTTAGGTGATATTGAAAAGAAAAAGATTGAGCAGATACTATTAGAGGAAAAATACAATTATACCCAAGCTGCGAAGCGACTTGGAATTAGTCGTACTACTTTGTGGAGAAAAGTGCGCGAACAGGAAAGTGCATATTGAAACAAAACGTCCTGGGAAGATGTTTCGTAATAGAACATTTTGTGGGGCGTTTTGTTTTAATATGCTGATTTTTCGCAGGAAAATGATTTGGCACATAATTTGCATATATATAATGTGAAGGCTTGTATAGGGAACGATGACGGAAGAATAACTTGCATGCTTCCGGGGGCTGATTGAAAGTGGTGCAAGATTCTGCAATGGCACTTAGCAAATAGATTGCACCAATTTTGTGCAAGGAAAAAAGGAAGGAGGATATGGGGAAGATCCAAAAACTAGAGTATTTAGCCTTCAACACCTGACGCTATTTGAGTAAAATGGTGTCTGGAAATTCCTTCGGAGACGTTTTAATAATAAGGAGCGGATGTAAGTATGGAATCTGTTGTTAAAAAGGGATTAGTCGACCAAGCCATGGATAGGTGTCAGAAAAACCTTTTACCTTTTATCTTACTTATGTATATACTTGCTTTTCTGGATCGTGCTAACATTGGCTTTGCCAAGACAGCTTTTCAGTTAGATACAGGTGTAAGTGATGCGGCCTATGCGTTGGGGGCTGGGATATTTTTTATAGGATATGCGATTTGTGAAGTGCCAAGCAACATTATTATGCATCACGTGGGCGCAAGGGTTTGGATGGCGCGTATCATGATTACCTGGGGGATTGTTGCGGCTGGTTTTGCTTTTGTAAAAACAGATACGCAGTTTTTAGTGCTTCGCGTTCTTTTAGGTATCTGTGAAGCCGGTTTTTTTCCTGGCATAATTTATTATTTGACTCTTTGGTTTACAGCTGAACGTCGCGGCACTGTAATGGGTTTCTTTTATTTTGGCCCAGCCATAGCCTTTATTTTTGGATCACCTCTTTCTGGTCTCCTTATGGATATGGATGGTTTCCTTGGCTTTAAAGGTTGGGAGTGGATGTTTGCCGTAGAAGGATTAATGGCAACAGTTGTTGGAATTTGGGCCCTTTGGTATCTTGTGGATAGACCTGAAAAAGCGAAATGGCTTCCAGAGGATGAGAAACAAGCTTTAGTAGCTGCACTACAAGAAGAAAATGATAACAAGCCAAAGGAAAAGGTTAGTGCGCTTAAAGTTCTGGCTGATTTCAAGGTATTGTATTTATGTGCCATCTATTTTTGCATTCAGTTGAGTGTATATGGTGTTACGTTTTATCTGCCGACTCAAGTAGCTGGGCTAATTGGTAAAAAAGTTGGATTAATGGTCGGTTTAGTCAGCGCTATTCCTTGGATTTGTACATTGATCGGCAATTCTATCATTCCCCAATATTCCGATAGGTCTGGAAAACGTGGTATTCTTGCTGCGGGGCTAATGTTTGCCGCGGGGGTGGGGATTTGCGTTTCTGGCACGACATCTCCGGTAGTAGGAATTTTAGGCCTTTGTGTAGCTTCAATGGGCTATTTTGCCGCCCAACCTATTTTTTGGATTATGCCTACCCGTTTTCTAAATGGTGTAGCAGCAGCTAGTGCAATTGGATTTATCAATGCCATCGGCAATCTTGGGGGATTTGTTGCTCCTAACTTGCGTGTATGGGCTGAACAGACTTTCCACAGTCCTGTCGCAGGTCTGTATGCCATTGGCACTGTGACCTTCATAGGGGCTGTACTCTTCCTGATTTCGATTCCTATGGGGATGGGGAAAAATACAGAAGCTATTTCTAAAGTGTCAGCAACGAACAATCTATCTGCTTAAGACGAAACCTGAGTTTAAGTGTTATTGTTCATTTATAAAATGAACAATAACACAATTAATAAGTATTTAAAGTTAGTATTTAATATTTTAAGGGGGACTAAGACATGTTTCAGGCTGTATTGGAAAAGCCCAAAACCATAGTGTTCCGTGAAGTGGCTGTTCCAGAACCAGGTAAGGATGAAGTGCTGATAAAAGTAAGCCGAATTGGGATTTGCGGCTCAGATATTCATGTGTATCATGGCAAGCATAAATATGCCACATTACCAGTTGTGCAAGGACATGAGGGTTCTGGGACTATCGCTAAAGTAGGTGCTGGGGTTACAAACTTTACGGTTGGCGAACAAGTTACCATTCGTCCTCAATTATTTTGCGGCGAATGTATTATGTGTCAAAAAGGCAGAAATAATCTTTGCCTGGATTATAAAGTTATCGGTGTATTAGGCAGTACTATCGGAATGGCTTCTGAATATTTCTTAATTAAGGCATCTCTTGTTCATAAGCTTCCGAAGGGCATGACTCTCGATCAGGGAGCTATGGTAGAACCAGCAGCAGTCGCTGTCCATTCCGTTAAACTTGGTGCTGCACCTGCTGGCAATAATACCTTGGTAGTAGGAGCCGGTCCTATCGGTAATCTAGTTGCCCAGGCGGCAAAAGCTTTAGGAGCAGGAAAAGTAGTCCTTGTTGATATCAGTCAACAACGCTTAGAACTTGCTAAACAGTGCGGAATTGATGTATGTGTTAACTCAAAGGATCGTAATTTAGCCGATATCATTGAAGAACAATTTGGCTCCAACGGTGCTGATGTTATTATAGATTGTGCAGGTGCTGTTCCGTTGATGGAACAAATGGTACAAGCGGCTCGTCGTGGAACCAACATTGTATTGACAGGTAACTATTACGACAAAGTACCAGTAGAGCTTGGACTGGTTCAGCGTCGAGAGATCAATCTAGTGGGTGTTATGAACTATGTAGCTGAGGACTATGAGGACACCATTCGTTTTATCGCTAGTGGTGCTATCAAATTAGAACTCCTAATGTCCAAGTACTTCGACATCAAAGAATACAGTGAGGCCTATCAGTATATTGATGAAAATATGGCGCAGGTCATGAAAGTGCTACTAAAAGTTGGCGATTAATTAGTAGGTGGGGATTCTATTTTCCACCGAGACAGAACTGCAAAGAATTTACTGCAAAAATAAGATACTTATTAAAAACAAGGAGGCTATTTACATGGCATTAACTGTAGAAAAAGTCAGCCAATTGCAAGACATAACTAAAAAAATGCGTATTGATATTATCGATACATTATATAAGGTACAAACAGGTCACCCTGGCGGATCATTATCAGCGGTAGAAATCATGACCACCCTCTATTTTAACCACATGCGAGTGGATTGCGCTACACCAGGCTGTCCTGATAGAGATCGGTTCATCGCTTCTAAGGGGCATTGTGCGCCAGTCGTATATACGACACTAGCCTGCAAAGGCTATTTTCCTGCAGAAGAACTGGGCAATTTGCGCCAACTGGGCTGCATGCTGCAAGGACATCCTGATATGAAGCGGATTCCTGGGATAGACTTGTCTACTGGTTCTTTAGGTTTAGGACTTTCCGTAGGCGTTGGCTTAGCAGTATCTGCTAAAATGGATAATAAAGACTATAATACCTATGTCCTCTTAGGCGATGGAGAGCTTCAAGAAGGACAGAACTGGGAAGCTTTCATGGCTGGAGCCAAATATAAACTTAATAACCTGATTGCCATTGTAGACTATAACGGTGTTCAATTAGATGGGACAGTGGATGACGTAATGCCTCTTGGAGATTTACGCAAGAAATTTGAAGCCTTTGACTGGCATGTTATTGAGTGTGACGGTCATGACTTAGTGGCTTTAGATAAAGCCTTTGATGCTGCCAAGCAAGAAAAAGGCATGCCATCTGTAATTATCGCAAAAACCGTAAAAGGGAAAGGCGTTTCCTTTATGGAAGGCAAAAATACATGGCATGGCAAAGCCATTGGCAAGCAAGAATATGAAACAGCCATTGCAGAACTGGGAGGTAGCATATAATGAAAGCAATGAGAGAAGCGTATGGTGAAGCACTAGTAGAATTAGGAAAAAAGAATCCTCAAGTTGTAGCGCTCGATGCCGATGTATCAGGCTCTACCCGTTCCGCATTATTTGGACAGGCCTTTCCTGATCGGTTTTTCAATGTGGGAATTGCTGAAGGCAACATGGCAGCGATGGCCGCAGGATTTGCCTTGGCAGATAAAATTCCCTTTATCAACACCTTTGCCTTTTTGATGGCAGTGAGAGCAACAGATCCCATTCGCAGCCTCATTGCTTACAATAAACTCAATGTTAAAGTTGTTGGTGCTTATGGTGGATTTTCTGACTCTTATGATGGCGGCAGTCACCAGGCGATTGAAGATGTAGCCATTATGCGCTCCTTGCCTAATATGAAAGTCGTGGTACCGTGTGATGAATATTCCGCCAGAGCTTCCGTTGAGGCTTTAGCCGAATATCATGGACCGGTATACTTAAGACTGAGCCGTAATGAAGTTCCTCCTGTATATAACGAAACCAATTGCCCCTTTGTAATCGGTAAAGGTAATGTCTTGGCAGAAGGCAAAAATGTAACCATTATTGCGAATGGTCATATGGTACACCTTGCTATGGAAGCCAGAAAACTTTTATTAGCTGAAGGCATTGATGCAGAAGTAATTGATATGCACACAGTTAAGCCTATTGATAGCGAACTCGTAATTAAATCAGCGGCTAAAACTGGTGCGGTAGTCACTGCCGAAGAAGCGAATATCATTGGCGGTCTTGGCTCGGCAGTAGCTGAAGTATTAGTAGCAAATAAGCCAGTACCAATGGAATTTGTCGGTGTTAAAGATGTATTTGGTGAATCTGGTGCTTATAATCAGCTGCTTGTTAAATATGGACTGGATACTCCGTCCATAGTAGAAGCAGTACGTCGGGTTATTGCTAAAAAATAAAATTCTATATTGTTGGTCCGTCAGGAATGAGATCTAGGGTATCCCATTCCTGGCGATTACCGTTAAGAGTATTTGTTGCCCTATATTAAAAAAATATCAGTATTTAGGAGGAATTTGTTCATGAATGAATCCATACGCAAATATATGAGAGTCGGTTTAATCCACTTTATGGCCTATCCTGCTGTAATGAAAGGGGAAGGTCCGATTGAAGAAACCTTTAGAAAAATTGCTGTTGACGATTACTTTGAGGTAGCAGAAATCACTTGGATGAAAGATGCCCAGGTGAGAAAAAATGTTAAACAAATGATTGAGACTTCCCATATGACAGTGACCTATGGTGGTCAGCCTCGTCTGTTAACAACTGGATTTAACATTAATAATATTGATGAAGCTGGTCGTCTAACAGCTTTGACTTCTCTCAAGGAAGGCATTGATGAAGCCTATGAAATGGGAGCAAAAGGTTTTGCTTTCTTAAGCGGCAACTATACAGAAGAGAAAAAAGAAGAAGCCTACCAAGCCCTCATTAAATCCACGAAGGAATTATGCCGTTATGCTAAAGAGAAAGGTGATATGCCAGTAGTCTTAGAAGTCTTTGACTATGATGTAGATAAAAAATCACTCATTGGTCCAGTAGACTTGGCTAAACGCTTTGCTGAAGACATGAGAGCTGAGTATGACAACTTTGGCCTCATGGTGGATTTGAGCCATTTGCCGCTGCTTCATGAAACAGCGAAAGAGTCCCTGATTCCAATTAAAGATTATATCGTCCACGCTCATATGGGTAACTGTGTAGTGAAAGATCCATCCTGGCCTGCGTACGGAGATGCTCATCCCCGTTTTGGTTTCCCAGGTGGTGAGAATGATGTTGATGAATTAGTAGAATACTTAAGAGTACTGATGGATATCGGCTTTATTAGTAAAGAAAAACGTCCGATCGTTAGCTTTGAAGTAAAGCCTTTTGGTAATGAAGACCCTGACCTTGTAGTCGCCAATGCCAAGCGAGTCTTGAATTTAGCTTGGGAAAGAGTATAAAATACCATATATAAATAAAAAATTGGGAGCTGATAGTTATGAAAGCAGTTGTACTTGATGGATATACCTTAAATCCAGGAGATCTAAACTGGGAGAAATTAGAGGCTATGTGTGAAACTGCAGTCTATGATCGGACAGCCTATGATATTTCCGGAAAGAATCTCATTATCGAAAGAGTTGGAGATGCTGAAGTTGTATTTACTAACAAAACGCCGATGACAGCAGAGATTCTAAAAGCTATGCCTAACCTTAAATTTATTGGGGTGTTAGCTACTGGTTACAACGTGGTTGATGTAGATGCTGCCAAAGCCCAAGGCATTACAGTAACCAATATTCCTACTTATGGCACTGATGCTGTTGCGCAAATGGCCATTGCTCTTCTAATGGAAATGTGTCACCATGCTGGCGCACATAGCGATGCCGTTAAAAAAGGCGATTGGACCAATAATGTTGACTGGTGTTTCTGGAACTACCCACTGATTGAACTTGCTGGCAAGACTATGGGTATCGTTGGTTTTGGTCGCATTGGTCAGGCGACAGCTAGAATTGCTCAAGCGTTTGGTATGAAGGTGCTGGCTTTTGACAGTTACAAAAACAAAGCGTTAGAGAGTGAGAGCTTACAATATACGGAGCTTGATGAGCTGCTGACACAATCTGATGTAATTAGTCTTCATTGCCCGTTATTTGAAAGCACCAAAGGTATCATCAATAAAGAGTCTTTGGCGAAAATGAAATCGACCGCTATGCTGATCAATACTTCACGTGGCCCCCTTGTTGTCGAGGAAGATCTTGCTGAGGCGCTAAATAGTGGTAAGATTGCTGGGGCAGCAGTTGATGTGGTGTCGTCAGAACCTATTAAAGGGGATAATCCGCTGCTTACAGCCAAGAACTGCATTATTACACCCCATATATCATGGGCTCCTAAAGAATCTAGACAGCGTCTGATGGATATTGCTATGGATAATCTGAAAAACTTTATTGATGGTACACCAATCAATGTTGTAAATAAATAGTTTCCGTATTAATGATTTAGAGTGACGCTTCACTATGGCAATGACGCAAAGTATATGGCTGCTGTGATCTGTGATCAATAGCTGTTAGTCGTATATTTTGCGTCAAATTATTAATAACGGAAGTGTTGATGTTCAGCATTAGCTGAAGTGTTTTAATGTTGTGAGAAAACTATAGTCAGATTGCTTATAAAACAGTATTTTAATTGGGGGATGAGTGAATATGCAATCACTAGATCTAAGTAATTTTCCCAAAATAGAGCTTCCGCGTTTTGTGAGAATAAAGCAGCACTTTACCAGGCAAAAGGTTGAAGATATACCTGGTGAGGTACGCACAAAAATGGAACCGTATTTGAAAGATTTATCTGGAAAGCGAATTGCTGTTGGGGTAGGAAGCCGAGGAGTCGCAAATATTGCATTGGTTACAAAAACCGTAGTTGATACTTTAAAAGCCGCAGGTGCAAAACCCTTTATTATTCCAGTAATGGGCAGTCATGGAGGAGCAACAGCAGAAGGGCAAGCTGAAGTATTAGATTCTTATGGAATTTCCGAAGAGACAATGGGAGTGCCGCTAGATGCTTCTATGGATGTTGAAACGATTGGGGAATTTGAACCTGGCTTTCCAATTTATATAGCCAAAAGTGCTCTTGAAGCCGATGGTATTGTGATTATTCCTAGAGTAAAACCCCACACTTGTTTTCGCGGACCCATTGAAAGTGGTATTTGTAAAATGCTAGTCATTGGGCTTGGTAAACAAATGGGAGCCGATTCTGTTCACAGTCACGGTTTTCCTAGATTTACCGAACTCATTCCTGAGGTTGGCTGTATGATTGCCCAGAAAATCAATATCTTATTTGCTGTAGCCCTTGTAGAAAATGCCTTTGAAGACACCTATAAAATCGAGGTGGTACCTAAGGCTGACATTATATCGTTAGACCGAGAAAAGGCTCTTTTGGTAGAAGCACGCAATTCAATGGGGCGGATTATGTTTGATAAATTTGATGTTCTTATCATTGAAGAAATTGGCAAAAACATTAGTGGCGATGGACATGATCCTAATGTAACTGGTCTTTTTATCACAAAATGTGTTAGTGGCGGGCCGCAGTTCCAAAGCAGCGTCATTCTTGATGTTACAGAAGAATCACATGGTAATGCCAACGGTGTGGGGTTAGTGGATGTTACCACCCGCAAACTGTTTGATAAAATTGATTATATAAGTATGTATACTAACGTGTTTACCAGTACGGAAATTGTTTCAGCTAAAATACCGCTAGTGGCATCTACAGAGGAAGATGCCATACGGATTGCGGTAAAAATCTGTAATGGTATAAGTCCTTATCAGCATAAAATTGTATGGATAAAAAACTCTTTGGAATTAACAGATGTGATTATTAGTGAGCCTTTACTGGCAGAAGCCTCTGACAACCCTAACATTGAAGTGCTTTCTGCTCCCAAAGAATTAGAATTTATTAACGGAGAACCGCAAAAATCACTAATTTAGCTAGTATGAGAAAGGGTTGAAGAAAGATGATTGCTTTAGGTGCTGATCATGGCGGATATCAGTTAAAGGAAGCTATAAAAAAACATTTTGACCAAAAAGGTATATCATATAAGGATTTTGGAACACATTCAGAAAAAAGTGTAGACTATCCTCAATTTGCCATTGCTGTAGCAAAAAGTATAAAAGCAGGGGAATGTACAGAAGGAATATTGTGCTGTGGGACTGGAGTAGGTATTGGTATTGCGGCCAATAAAATTCCAGGTATAAGAGCTGCTGTTGTAGGCGATTGTTTTACGGCGCAGGCCACGAAAGAACATAATAATTCAAATATTATTTGTTTGGGTGGAAGGGTAGTTGGCGAGGGATTAGCTTTGATGATTGTTGACACCTGGCTTAATGCAACATTTATTGGAGGACATCACCAAAATCGTATTGACCAAGTTGCGGAAATAGAACAGGAATGGGCAAAGTTATGAAGGTATCTTAGTAGAGAAGATTGGCTATGGTATAGAACATGGAGAACTTCTCAATGTAACTTGCTATTTATGCTTGTTTACTAGGGTTCGAGATGTTGGTGCGTTACTTGCATATATGATGTATCGAGATTAATTGGAATTTTTAGGAGGAATTATAATGCCATTAGTATCATCAGTGGAAATATTTAAAAAAGCATATGGTAAGTATGCTGTTGGTGCCTTCAATATTAATAACATGGAGACTATTCAGGCCATTGTGGCTGCAGCCCAAGAAGAACGGGCACCGCTTATTTTGCAGGTATCAGCAGGGGCTCGTAAATATGCTAAACATATTTATTTGACAAAGTTGATCGAAGCAGCAGTTGAAGATAGCGGGCTGTCCATTTGCTTACATCTAGACCATGGTGAAGACTTTGAAATATGTAAGTCTTGTATAGACGGCGGTTTTACCTCAGTCATGATTGACGGCTCACGGTTTCCTTTTGAAGAAAATATTGCTCTAACTAAGAAGGTAGTGGACTATGCTCACGCCCGTGGTGTAACTGTCGAAGGTGAGCTAGGGCGTTTGGCTGGTGTAGAAGATGCTGTCAATGTAAGTGCCAAAGATGCCACATATACTGATCCAGATCAAGCGCTAGAATTTGTACAACGTACTGGAGTTGATTCTCTAGCGATAGCGATTGGAACTAGTCATGGTGCTTATAAATTTAAAGGTGATGCTCAGCTTGATTTCGATCGTCTTGCGAAAATTGCTGCAATTTTGCCAGGATTCCCCCTTGTTTTGCATGGGGCTTCTAGCGTACTGCCAGAATTTGTGGACAAATGTAATCAATATGGCGGTGCCATCAATGGTGCCCAAGGAGTACCGGAGGCCATGTTGTGTCAAGCTGGTACGATGGGGATATGTAAAATTAATATTGATACCGATCTCCGACTAGCCATGACATCAGCTATTCGAGAACATCTTGCTCATAAGCCTGGCGATTTTGATCCTCGTCAATATCTTACTCCAGCAAAAGAAGCTATTAAGCAAATGGTTAAACATAAAATGCGCGATGTTTTAAACTGTAGTGACCGGATATAGTATTGTATAATAGTTAGCAAAATATTGGGGTAAATTAAGTAGAATTAAAGCGAAGTAAAGGGGTGAAGAATATGAAACAGGGTGAAAAAGTATTAATCGCTCAAGGTGGAGGACCCACTGCGGTCATCAATCAAACACTAGCAGGTATTGTTTTGGAAGCACGTAAGTATCCTCAAATATCTAAAATTTATGGGGCTTTGCGAGGCGTATCAGGAATTGTTAATCAAGACTTCGTAGATTTAACCATGGAAACCTCTCGCAATTTGGAACAGGTTGCTTTAACGCCGGCTGCAGCACTACTTAGTACAAGGGTCAAGCCAGATGAACAATATTGTGAGAAGATTTTCAGAGTGCTCAAGGCACATGATATAAGGTACTTTTTCTATATCGGCGGCAATGACTCTGCCGATACTGTACGGATTGTAAATGAACAGGCTAAAATTGCCAATTATGAATTACATGCCATTCACGTGCCCAAAACTATTGATAACGATCTGATGGTGACTGATCATACTCCAGGCTACGGTTCAGCGGCCCGCTTTGCCGCGCAAGCCTTTGCCGGAGTTGACTTTGACGTAAGGGCGCTAGGTGGAATCTATATTGGAGTGCTTATGGGCAGGCATGCAGGATTTCTAACGGCTGCAGCTGCTCTGGCATCAAACTATCCTGATAGTGGTCCACATCTTATTTATTTGCCTGAGCGGGAATTTAAGGTAGAACAGTTTATTGCAGACGTAAAGGAGACTTATGACCGATATGGCAGGTGTACAGTTGCTGTTTCGGAAGGTATTAAGGATGCATCCGGACAACCTATTTTAACTACCCTAGGGAAAGATTTGGATAAGGATGCTCATGGAAATATAACCTTGTCAGGAACAGGGGCGTTAGGTGATTTGCTGACCCAATGTGTGAAAGACAATCTGAAGGGATTGAGAGTTCGCAGTGATACTTTTGGCTTCCTCCAGCGGTCCTTCTTAGGGTGTGTGTCTGAGGTCGATCAGTTTGAGGCGCGCGAAGTAGGAGAAAAAGCTGTGCAGTTTGCTCTTGGTATGGGGCATGCAGAGGGCTCTGTTACCATACATCGTGTAGGTGATTATGTTGTAGATTATAGATTAACACCTTTAAACGAAGTAGCCGGTAAAACGAAAGTCATGCCAGATGAATTTATTAATGCAGCAGGCAATCATGTAACAGAAGCATTTAAAGCCTATGCAAAACCATTGATTGGTAATGATTTGCAACCTACAGCAAGACTCAGAGCGCCAATGGTACCTAAGTTGCAGTGCGCAGAGTAGACGGTTACTTTTAAATTAGAGAGATAGAGAAAAAGTTACCTCTGGTATTGCTAATAATGTCCATGATCCTTTTAAATAAGGATTGTGGACATTTTTCGTCGTGATGGTAAATTCACTATGAAAAAAGATGGCTTATTTGTTGTTTAAACAATATGTTTGAGGTAGAATAAAAGATATTGACGATAAAAAATGGAGTAATCTGTACTTACTATAGATAAAGGATGGTATGAATGAATGAGAATTGATATTGCATTTTTGCCCAAAGATGTTAGTAAGCTAGAGCTTTCTAATACAGTTTGTATAGTATTAGATATCTTTAGAGCCACAACATCGATCGTTACTTCCATTGCCAATGGATGTAAAAGCATTATACCTGTTTTATCAATTGAGGATGCTCACACTTTAGCTGACCAAATAGGACCTATTTTGTTTGCAGGCGAACGACAGTCCATAAAAATTGAGGGGTTTGATTTTGGCAATTCACCATTGGAATTTTCTCAGGACAAAGTACAGGATAAAACTATTATTATGACCACGACGAATGGAACTGCCGCCATTAAGGCGACAGAAGGGGCGCATCGTACATTGATTGGATCATTTGTAAACGCTAAGGCTGTTTGTTTACAGGCTAAACAATATGAGAAAAATATTTTAATTGTATGTGCTGGGACAGATGGCCTTTTCTCACTGGAAGATACGCTTTGTGCGGGGTTATTGGTTCAGTTATTAACAGGAGAAGGCGAAAGAATAATGACTGATTCTGCACGTGGAGCCTTGTTAATGTATAACGAAGGGAAGGATAAGCTGATTCAGATCGCTGCTGAGAGTAGAAATGGCAAACGATTATACGATATCGGCCGCATGGATGATGTGGAATATTGTTTTCGAACAGATCTGCTGGCAGTCGTGCCTCAATATATAGGGGGACGGATAATACTAGATAAATAAGTCATTTTGTAAATAAAAGAGCCAGCACTTTAAGAGATGCTGGCTATATACATTATTGCAAAGATAGTGCTCATCATGTAGTAAAAAAGCAAGCAAGGATTAAAATTCCTTGCTTGCTTTTTTAGGTGAGCCTAGCATGGGCGCTTACTTCTATTTTCACTTATTCACAAATCAATCGTTACTTAGAACCATTTAGGTAAAGGTTGAGAATTTCTTTAGTGATGCTAAATTGTTATTCTAAAAAGATAGTAGAATCATGATTGTGAAAAAAAGTTTTTTAAAAATCAGAAAATTATTGACCATTTTAAAATCCTAGTTTATAATACAAGTGACGAATAGATAATTTATTCATAAGGTATAAAAATAATCTATAGGTGGAAATAAATGGACAAATATAATCGAATGTAGAAGTCGATATATATTAGTTCTCGCGTAACATGGGGAACTGGGCCAAGATGAATAGATCGCTCTATATATGTATTAAAGAAGTTAGAGGAAACGGGGTTTGGTCTATTCACGAATTGAGAAAGAGGGCAATAAGAGGGTTATTGGAGCACTTCGATGATATGTTCCATTTTTTTTCAATATAGTACTATAGCCAATATTATTGTGTTGAATTTTCATACAAGTAGTACATTTGAGTGACTGAGAGACAGATAGAGGTGGCAAAGAGGGATCTAAAAAGGAGTACATATGTTGGACGACAGGGTAGCAATTGAGTTTTTTATGAAAACCTTCCTAAATGGTGAAATATATAACATAATTCCTGTGGGGGAGATGGGCCAGAAACTAGCAATCTAATAAATTCCAATATGAGCTGAGGTTTGGAAGAGAGCAGTCAATTAAGACGATGGGGAGAATATCGTAAGCGCAATAAGTAAGATTTATGCTTGGTGCTTTTGATACAGCCTTTTTCTGACTCAAGCAGTATTGTCCGAAATTGAGTATCATTTTGGAAGCTAGAATTCTGGCTATCGGGGGAATGACCATATCAGGTTTCCCCTAGGTTTAAATCA